>ENA-OQDW01000768-OQDW01000768.1-human-gut-metagenome-genome-assembly--contig:-NODE-768-length-12839-cov-9.404657_pt1 | contig 12839 bp, 13 predicted proteins | sample MGYA00242784_ERZ504613 | MGnify/ENA primary metagenome ERZ504613 (study PRJEB26092, sample SAMD00036330) | human gut metagenome | host: Homo sapiens | study: EMG produced TPA metagenomics assembly of... | reverse complement strand
AAAAAAATGTTGTATATTTGCGGCAAAATTCGTACTTGTGGTCGCACACAACAGAATTGCTTAATACTAATTGTGGTCTGTGCACAGCTAGGAAGTACCTGCGACGTTTTATCTATCGTAGCCCCAGGAGAGGCTCCTTATATAATAAGTACACGCGAGGCAACCAGACCCGTAATGCTAAAAAACAATGGCCGAAAAAATCAGAATCAAGGATATTGCCGAGAGAGCTGGCGTATCCGTTGGAACCGTAGACCGAGTTCTGCACGACCGTCCTAACGTGTCGAAAACTGCACGCGACAAGGTCGAGAAAGCCCTCAAGGAAATGAATTACCAGCCTAATGTGTACGCCAGCGCTCTGGCTTACAACAAATCCTATACCTTCTACCTGCTGATTCCGAAACACGAATCGGAGGCTTACTGGGAGGAGATAGAGGAAGGCGCAAGAAAATGTGAAGATACCCGACGTGACTTCCATATCGATGTAGAGATTCGTTTCTATGAGCGTTCCAGCGAGGAATCGTTCCGCGAAGAAGGCAACAAGATTCTTGAGGCCAGTCCGGAAGGAGTCATAGTGGTGCCTTCATCGCTCGATGTAACCCGCGAGTTTACCGAGCGTTGCACCACAAAAGCATCCCATTCATCCTGCTCGACTCCTACATGCCCGATCTGCGTCCGCTCTCTTTCTTCGGCCAGGATTCGTTCTGTTCCGGTTTCTTCGCAGCCAAGATGCTGATGATGCTTGCAGCAAAGGAAGATGAAATCCTGCTCATGAGGCAGACCAAAGACGGAAGAGTGGTCAGCAAGCAGCAGGACAACCGAGAGGTAGGATTCCGCCATTACATGCACGACCACTTCCCTAACGTGAAGATTACCTTGCTCGACCTGCCGTTGAGCGGCACACGTGCTGAATTCGTCAAAATGCTGGAGAAGTTCTTTGCCGTGCATCCGAACATCCACCATTGCATCACCATGACTTCGAAGGCGCACATCGTGGGCGACTTCCTGCTGAAGACCAACCGCCGCGACGTTCAGATCATGGGCTATGATATGGTAGAGAAAAACGCCCGCTGTCTGCGCGAAGGAAGCATTTCCTTCCTCATCGCCCAGCACGCCTACATGCAGGGTTACTCCTGCGTAGACACGCTCTTCCAGGCCATCGTGCTGAAGAAGAAAGTTACGCCGGTAAACTATATGCCTATCGAGCTGCTGATGAAGGAAAACGTAGATTTCTATCGCAGAACCCAGCTCTAAGGCTATCGGGCAGAACAGGGTTTCCGCATGGAAGAATATTCTTACAGGAACATTATAAATTATAAACAATAAATAAAAAACAGACTACGTATGGAACAATCAAGTTTTATCAAGATTAACCCTGCCGACTCGGTAGTGGTTTGCTTGCGCCCTATGAAGAAGGGTGAAACGATTGAAGTAGATGGCAAGACCATCACATTATTGCAGGATACTCCTGCAGGACACAAGGTGCTCATCAACGATGCTGCCGAGGGTACAGATATCCTGAAGTATGGCTACCCTATCGGTCATGCAAAGACCGGTCTCAAGGCGGGCGAATGGGTAAACGAGAACAACCTCAAGACCAATCTTGCCGGTACGCTCGAATATACCTATAACCCGGTTAACGAGCAGCTGAACATCGCTAAGGAAAACCGCACCTTCATGGGCTACGTTCGCAAGAATGGCGAAGTAGGCGTAAGAAACGAAGTATGGGTAGTTCCTACCGTGGGCTGCGTTAACGGCGTGGCTGAGAAACTGGTAGAACTCCTCAAGAAAGAAACAGGCTGCGAAGGCATCGACGCCATCCACGCATGGCACCACAACTTCGGTTGCTCACAGCTCTCGGGCGACCATGAGAATACCCGCAAGGTGCTTCGCGATATCTGTCTGCATCCAAACGCAGGTGCCGTGCTCGTTCTCTCTCTCGGCTGCGAGAACAACCAGCCAGATGATTTCATGAAGATGCTCGGTGACTATGATCACGACCGCATCAAACTTCTTGTAACACAGAAGGTTGAAGGCGATGAGCTAGAGGAAGGTATGAAGATTCTGCGCAACCTCTATGCCCAGGCTAAGGAAGACAAGCGCGAGGAAGTTCCGGTAAGCAAACTGCGCGTAGGTTTGAAGTGTGGCGGTTCTGACGGCTTCAGCGGAATTACAGCCAACCCGTTGGTAGGTGAATTCAGCGACTGGCTCGTAGCTCAGGGCGGTACAAGCATCCTGACAGAGGTACCGGAAATGTTTGGCGCAGAAACCATTCTGATGAACCGTTGCGAAAATAAGGAACTCTTCGACAAGACCGTTCACCTGATTAACGACTTCAAGGAGTACTTCCTGAGCCATGGTGAACCAGTTGGCGAGAACCCTTCTCCAGGTAACAAGGCAGGTGGTATCTCAACCCTCGAAGATAAGGCTTTGGGTTGTACCCAGAAGTGCGGTCGTGCTCCGGTAAGCGGCGTGCTCCAGTATGGCGACCGTCTGGAGACAACCGGTTTGAACCTGCTTTCAGCTCCGGGTAACGACCTTGTAGCAGCCACAGCTCTGGCTTCAGCAGGTTGCCAGCTCGTTCTCTTCACCACAGGTCGCGGAACCCCATTCGGAACCTTCGTGCCAACGATGAAGATTTCTACCAACAGCAATCTGGCAAAGAACAAGCCAAACTGGATTGACTTCAACGCCGGCGCTCTGGTAGAAGGTGTAGAAATGAAAGACTTGGTAAGCAAGTTTATTGATAAGATTATAGCCGTAGCAAGTGGCGAGGAGGCTCGCAACGAGTATAATGGCTATCGTGAAATCTCCATCTTCAAGAATGGAGTAACTCTTTAATTAAGAAGAAAAAAGAAGTATGAGTAATAAAAAAGGTTTGCTGGCGTTGTCGCCATTATTTTTGCTGATTGTCCTCATCGTGGCTTTTACCGTATATTCGGTAGACAGCAGCCATCAGGACACCAGCCTCTCGCTCACAGTAGCGTTCATGATTTCGAGCATTTATGCCGTGGCTATTTCCGGCGGAATGCCTGTCAGGAAACGAGTGGACACATACAGCAAGGGTGCCGGCGCCAACAACCTGATGCTCATGCTCTGGATTTACGTGCTGGCTGGCTCGTTTGCCGCATCAGCCAAGGCGATGGGAGCCGTTGATGCAACCGTCAACCTGGCGCTCAGCATCCTGCCAGCCAGCATGATTCTGCCAGGACTCTTTCTGGCTGCCTGCTTTATCTCCGTATCTATCGGAACAAGTGTGGGAACCGTAGTGGCTCTGGTTCCAATAGCCGCCGGACTGGCCCACTCGATGGATGCTAACGTAGGCATGATGACCGCCATCATCGTAGGTGGCGCTTATTTCGGCGACAACCTCTCGTTCATCTCCGATACGACTGTTGTTGCTACGCAGACGCAGAACTGTAAGATGAGTGATAAGTTCAAGGTCAACTCCATGATTGTGGTTCCGGCCGCCGTACTCGTACTCATCGCCTATTCTGTCATGGGAGTCGGTCTTCAGGCCCCAACCCACATCAACGAGGTAGAATACATGAAAGTATTGCCTTACCTCACCGTCCTCGTTACCGCTATTGCCGGCATGAATGTAATGGCTGTTCTCACTCTGGGCACCCTACTCTGTGGCGCCATCGGCATAGGCAGTCATCTTCTGGGTGCCTCCGGAAGCTACGACCTCTTTGGCTGGTTCTCAGCCATGGGCAACGGCATTATCGGCATGGGCGAACTCATTATCATCGCCATGATGGCAGGTGGTATGCTCGAAATCATCCGCGAAAACGGCGGAATCGATTTCATCATCAACAAGATTACAGCCCACGTAAACAGCAAGCGTGGAGCCGAACTTTCTATCGCCGCCCTCGTTTCGATGGTAAACATCTGTACGGCAAATAATACGGTAGCGATTCTGACAGTAGGAAATATTTCGAAAAAGATAGGCGACCGGTTTGGCGTAGACAACCGCAAGGCAGCCAGCATTCTCGACACCTTCTCATGCATGGTTCAGGGATTGATTCCTTATGGCGTGCAGATGCTCCTGGCAGCCGGTCTGGCCAATCTCAGTCCGATGGACATTCTTCCTTATCTCTACTATCCGCTGGCGATAGGTGTGGCAGCCCTGCTGGCCATCCTCTTGCGCTATCCTAAGAGATACAGTTAGGAAGACTTCTCAAAATCAGAGGAGGGTCTCCTTCTGCGTTAGAGATTTCTTGACAGGAAGAACAAAACTTTATTATTGACTATTAATAAGAACAAGGCATATGAATTTTCTTCAGCGCAACCTTTTTACTAAGCTCCGTGCCGACAACTTCGGCATCAAGGAAGAAATGGAACCGATGACTACCTTTAAGAAGAAAAAGATAGCTCAGATGCTCAAGAATGTGAATGATGTTCCTGCCGGAGAGGTGAAGATGAACAACAGTTTTCTGAACCGACGGCTCAACAAGATTCAGGAAGATGAACGCCACGCCATCGATACCTCTATAGAGACCATTTATCTGCTGCGCATCATCGTGGCAAACGTAAATGGAATGCTGGCTAACGGAATCAATCTCAGAGGAATCATCCAGTTGGGAGACTACCTGAGAACCCGAGGCGACAAGGTAGATTTCGTGAAACTGGAGAAGTGGCTTGCCAAGCTCCGCATCCAGCGCATCGCCCAGCTGGAAGGAAGCGTGCTCATCACCTTCTTCGATTTTGAGCAGGACGAAATCCCGTTCGTTCATCACATAGAAAGAGGCGCCTACAAGCTGACGCTCCGTTCGCTCTACTATAATATCATGGACCAGCAGGCCATTCAGTTTGAGCAGACCAGCAGCGGCTTTGTACGCACCACGGGTGGAACCATGCGCAAGAATCTGCGCCGCAGCATGCGCTATCTGCAATACGCTCCGATAGAAACCATGAGCAATTTCATGAACAATTTCTTCCGGTCATTATCTGAGATTGAAGAGTAAATTTCAGTAAGGATTGAAGGGGTTAATCTGGGATTCATCAGGACGAAGAGTAAAATATCTATAAAATTAATCTCTTAGTAGTACGATTTTCATCTGATTTTCGTATCTTTGCATCTATGAAAAAGTTATTTATCTCTATTATAGCATCCATTATTGCCTTGGGAGCCCATGCCCAGGTGCAATGCGAAGACACTTGTCGGCACGTTCACGGCATCGATTGAGTCATTATCAGGGCAACGTGTTCTGGGAAACCGTGGGCGACAACTCTAAGATGGCTTACGTTTATCTGAAAGCTACCGAGGGAGGAACCAACATCGACAGCAAATACAAGAAGAATATCGACCTGGCTCATCGCTACGGAATGAAAGTAGGTTCTTATCATTTCTACAGACCCCGCATCCCACAGCAGACGCAGCTGGAAAATTTCATGGCCCAATGCCGTCCGGGAGATCAGGACCTCTTGCCTATGATTGATGTGGAGACGAAAAGCGGCATGAATACAGAAGAATTCTGCGATTCGCTCTTTAAGTTTCTGCATCTCGTAGAGAAAGCATACAAGCAGAAACCCCTCATCTATACGGGAGCCAATTTCTATGACAACTATCTTCTGGGCAAGCTCGACAGCTACAAGCTGATGATTGCCCAGTATACGAAGCGCATCCCTGTATTGCGCGATGGTAGAGATTTCGAAATGTGGCAATATACGGGTAAGGGCAGACTCAACGGAATAAACGGCTATGTTGACAAAAGCCGTTTCATGGGGCGCCACAAGCTCAGAGAAATCAGATTCAGACATCGATAGTACTTTAAACCTTGAACTTGGAACTTGATGATTAGCTTCAAGGTAAAGAGTGGATAAGGTCTGGAAGTAGAGAAGCATGAATTATATAAGTAAATTAATAAACACAAAATAGAATTATGGCAATTATAAAATGTCCGGAATGCGGACGCCAAATTAGCGATAAAGCACCTACCTGCCCTAGTTGCGGAGTAGAAATAGCAGGCAAAATTACCAAATGCCCAAATTGTGGCGAGATTTATTTCAGCAACCTGGAAATGTGTCCTAACTGCCATGAGCTGAATCCTTCGCTCACAAGAATGACGCCTCCGACAGGAATGAGCCAGCAGACTCCTGCCAGCCAGGCTTCTATGGCTCAGCAGCAAGAAGCAGAAAACGCAGCCAGACAGAATGCAATCAGACAAGAAGAAATCCGCCGTCAGGACGCTCTCAGACAGGACGCTCTCAGGCAGCAGGCTCGTCCTCAGACACCTGTCAGAACAACAACACCTCCTACTCCACCCGTTCCTCCGGTTCGCCCACAGCAATCTAATTCTCAGAACGGCGGAAACGGCGAGGGAACCCAGGAAAAGAAAAAAAGCAACCGTGGCGTCATCATCATCTCTCTGATTTTCGCCTTCCTCGTTTGTGGCATTTTCTACTATTTCTATGATAGTGCCAATAAGAATAAGGAACTGGAAGCTTACGAGTATGCGATGCAGAGTAGCGACCCGATGGTTCTGCAGAGTTACCTAGATACTTACAAAGATGCTGACGAGGCGCATCGTGATTCCATCATGGCTCACCTCGAACTTCTGAAACAGACCGATCAGGACTGGACCAACGCCGTAGTAAGCGGTTCGAAAGAGGCCCTGCAGGCTTATCTCGACAAATACCCAGACAGTCCGCACAAGCAGGAGGTTTTGAACAAGATAGATTCCATCGACTGGAATGTGGCCAAGAATGCTGATAATGTGGAAGCTTATCAGGCTTATCTAGCCGCTCATGCTAACGGTTCGCATATCGAAGAGGCTGAGAATGCGATGAAGAAAGCCAAGAGCAGAGATTTGCAGCCAGAAGAGAAAGATATGGTAAGCAGTCTGTTCCGCCATTTCTTCCAAAGCATCAATACCCGCGATGCTGATGGTTTGCAGGCTTCATGCGAGGACATTCTCTCTTCGCTTCTGGGTAAGAATTCTGCTACCAAGGCAGATGTTGTTACCTTTATGAATAAGCTTTATAAGGAAGATGTGACCAACCTGAACTGGTTCCTCACAAACGATTATAAGATTAAGAAGCGCGAGGTGGGTGACGAAGATTATGAATATCAGGTTCAGTTCTCAGCACGTGAGGAAGTTCAGCTTACCGACGGTACTAAGAAAACCAACCATTTCAAAATCAACGCAACCGTTTCGCCAGACGGCAAGGTTTCTGCGTTCAACATGTCGAAGATTAATGCCGCAGAATAGAATAAAAAACGCCCTGCAAGATTAAATAGAAATAAAAAACGCCTGCAAGATCAGGAACATCATTTCTGAATGTTCCCTTCTTGCAGGGCGTTTCTTTTTACCTTCATGTTTCGGGAAAGGTCTCATGTCCGAGAACCCGTTCCCTTCTTTTAGAAATTACTTTGCATCCTCATCTGACGGAGCAAATCTTTCTGCTTATCATTCAACCCGGTTGGCAACTTCACGTTGTAAGTAATCATCAGGTCGCCAAAGGTTCCGTCACCTCGGTCGTATCCTTTTCCGCGAACACGAACCTTCGTGCCATTCTGCGTTTCCGGCTTAATCTTCAGTTTGATTTTAGAACCATTACTCAATTTAATGATTCCTTCGCCGCCCAGCAGAGCCGTATAAAGGTCGATATTCACATTCATGTTCATTTCGCCGTTATTGGCACGACCATTCTGGCCGCAACCGCCGCCACAACCACCAGTACCGAAATCAGCACCAGCTCCGTAGCCAGCCCCATTAAAGCCGCTACCATAACCGTCAGAACCATTAAAACCGCCAAAATTGCCGGAACCGAATCCATCAGCAGACTGCTGGCTTCTGCCACGACCTCCGAAGAGATTTTCGAAGAAGCTGGAGAAACCTCCGCCTCCGCCAAACTGGCTGAAGTCGAAACCCTCGAATGGATTTCCACCGGCTCCACCATAGCTTCCGGAACCGCCTGCGCCACCAGCTCCGCCGAAACCGCCGAATGCATCAGCATTCTTCCATTGTTCGCCATACTGGTCGTATTTAGCACGCTTATCTGGGTCAGAAATCACCTCATACGCCTCGTTCAGCGCCTGGAACTTAGCCTTCGCCTTCGGGTCGTTAGGGTGCAAATCTGGGTGAAACTGTTTTGCACGTTTACGATACGCAGCTCTCACATCCTTCTGCGGAATGTTCTTGTCTACGCCGAGAATCTTGTAATAATCAACAAATGCCATATTATAAAACCTCCTATTTTTTAGTTTTTAAAAAATATCCAACAAAAAGTATGCCTATTTAAGTTCTTTTTTGTACTTTTGCAGAGAAAATAAGAAACAGAGCTCAACTGATGGGCTTTCATTACTCAAAAGATATACATTAATTAATATGAAACAATTATTTGCTGCGCTTCTTCTGGCGCTAACTTTCAATTCACAAGCGATGGCACAACAACGTACCGTAAAACTGAGAGTGATAGAGACAAGCGATGTGCACGGCTCTTTCTTCCCTTACGATTTCATCAACCGTAAGCCAAAAGCAGGAACCTTGGCGCGCGTTTCTTCCTACGTCAATAATTTGCGAAAAGACTACAAGGATAACCTCATCCTCTTGGAAAATGGCGATATTCTGCAGGGACAGCCTACCTGTTATTATTATAATTATGTAAACACAGAGGCTAGAAACGTGGCTGCCGATGTGGTCAACTACATGAAGTATGATGCGCAAGTGTTTGGCAATCATGATGTTGAAACGGGTCATCCAGTTTACGACAAATGGATAAAAGAACTCAACTGCCCAGTTCTTGGTTCCAACATCATCAGCACTTCTACAGGCGAGCCATACGTTAAGCCTTATCTCATCCTGAACCGCGAAGGCGTGAAGGTGGCTGTCTTGGGAATGATTACTCCTGCCATTCCAAACTGGCTCACGGAGAATCTCTGGAGCGGACTGAAATTTGAAAATATGGTAACAAACGCCCGCAAATGGGTGAAGTATCTCCAGGAAAATGAAAAACCGGATGTTATCATCGGCCTCTTCCACAGCGGAAAAGACGGAGCATTCAGACTGCCGAATATGATGAAGACGCCTCTATCAAGGTGGCAAAAGAAGTGCCGGGCTTCGACCTCATTCTCTTCGGCCACGACCATACGCGCGACAACGAAACCGTAACCAATACTGATGGAAAGCAGGTGGTTTGCCTGGATCCTGCCAACAACGCCATTAGCGTGGCTGATGCTGAAATAACCCTCACCCTCAACAAGAAAAAGGTGAACGGAAAGAAGCAGCTGGTAGTAACTGACAAAAAGGTGACAGGCAAGATTGTGGATGTGACAGATTGTCCTATCGACGAGGATTTCATGAAGACTTTCGAACCTCAGATTGCAGAAGTAAAGAAATATGTGGGCAAGCAGATTGGCAACTTCAAGACTACCATCTACAGCCGCGACCAGTTCTTCGGCAGTTCTGCCTTCAACGATTTCATCCTCAACCTCCAGTTGCAGATTACAAAAGCCGACATTTCGTTCAACGCTCCCCTTCAGTTCAACGCGGTTCTGAAAGCCGGCCCAATCTACGTGAGCGACATGTTCAATCTCTATAAATATGAGAACCAGCTCTACGTAATGCGCATGACGGGCGAAGAAATCAGAAAGCATCTGGAAATGAGTTACGACCTCTGGGTGAACACCATGAAGAGCCCGGACGACCATCTCCTGCTGCTCGATGAGAAGACCGTTGGCGACCAGCAACGCCTCGGTTTCAAGAATCTCTCGTTCAACTTTGATAGTGCTGCGGGAATCGATTACGAAGTTGACGTAACGAAGCCAGATGGCGAGAAGGTGAAGATTCTACGCATGAGCAACGGCGAACCTTTCGATGAGAAAAAATGGTACAAGGTAGCCGTTAACAGCTATCGTGGAAATGGCGGCGGCGAACTCCTTACCAAGGGTGCCGGAATCCCGAAAGACAGTCTTGACAGCCGAATCATCTACCGCAGCAAGCTCGACCAGCGCTACTATCTGATGGAAGAAATTGAAAAGATGGGAACGGTTGATGCAAAACCAAACAACAACTGGAAGTTTGTGCCGGAAGCATGGACCAAGCCTGCTGCCCAGCGCGATTTCGAATTGCTGTTCGGTAAGAAGAAATAGCACCTCGAAACGCTTCTGGAAAAGCATATTAAAAAGTTCAAAGTAAATAAGTTCAAAATAAAGAATGAAGTATTGGTTTATATTTTGCAAGACTGATCTCTTGCTCGAAAAGAAAGAAGACGGAACCTATACGATTCCTTGTTCAGAAGAGAGTCCAATCCCAACAAAGCCTTGGACTCACATTCTCAACATTACTCCGATGGAAGACGGAACAGAGGTGAAGACCTTCACCATTTCTGAGCCCGTTACCGGCAATCCGAAGTACGAAATGTGCGGCTTGCGCCCTAGTTTCTACAAACTCTCTCCTGCCCTTTACCAGAAAGCAGGAAAGTGTCAGGAACTCAACTATTGGAATATGAATACCCAATTCTGCGGCGTGTGCGGAGCTCCGATGAAAATGGCAACCGACATCAGTAAGAAATGTACAGAATGCGGCAAACAGGTCTGGCCTTCGCTTGCCACAGCCATCATCGTTCTGATTAAGAAAGATGATCAGGTTTTGCTGGTACACGCTCGCAATTTCAAGGGAAATTTCGACAGTCTCGTGGCTGGTTTCGTAGAGACTGGCGAGAATCTGGAAGAGGCGGTTCATCGTGAAGTAATGGAAGAAACCGGTCTGACTATCAAGAACTTGAAATATTTCGGCTCCCAGCCTTGGCCTTATCCAAGCGGTCTGATGATTGGCTTCTCGGCAGAATATGTAGATGGAGAAATTCATCTTCAGAAGGAAGAACTCTCTCGTGGTAAATGGTTCACGAAAGAGAATCTCCCTATTCTCCCAGAGAAACTTTCCATCGCCCGAAAACTCATCGACGCCTGGCTGGCGGACAAACTCTAATAATGAGGACAAACTCTAAAAGTGGGGATAAACTCTAAAAAATGATGAAAGAGAAACTTTGGAATGCAAACTACATCAAGGTGATGACTACCAACTTTCTGTTGTATTTCGCCTTCTATCTGCTCACACCTTTGCTCCCTCTCTATCTGAGCGAAAATTTTGGAGCCACGAAAGATGTGATTGGAATTGTGCTGAGCGGCTATACGGTTGCCGCCCTCATCATTCGTCCGTTCAGCGGATATGTGGTTGACAGCTTTTCGCGCAAGAAGGTTCTGATGGTCTGTCTCTCGGCCTTCGCAATCTTCTTTGCCGGCTATATTGCAGCCAGCACCATCCTGATGTTTGCCATCTGCAGAACCCTGCACGGAGGTCCATTCGGAGCCGTAACGGTTGCCAACAGCACCTGCGCCATCGACGTTCTTCCGGCAAGTAGGAGAAATGAAGGAATCGGACTCTACGGACTGAGCAACAATTTTGCCATGGCAATTGCTCCATCCATCGGAATCTATCTCCATAATGCGGTAGACAGTTACATGATTCTCTTCTGGATAGCTTTCATCGTGGCGATAGCTCAGTTGTGATTGCAGGAACCATCCGCCTCCCCGAAAAGGAAATCGTTAAGAACAAGGAGAAGCTTTCTCTCGACCGCTTCTTCCTGACGCGTGCCTGGCTCCTTGCCATCAACATCGCCATGTTCGGTTTCTGCTGGGGCGTTCTGAGCAATTATCTTGCAATCTACAGCAAGGAGGAACTCGGAATTACGGGTGGAACGGGCACTTATTTCGCCCTTCTTTCCATGGGTCTGTTCCTCTCAAGACTGCAAGGCAGAAAAGCCTTGAGCCAGGGCAAACTTACCCAGAATGCGGCCGAAGGAATGCTGCTTTCGCTTGTTGGTTTCATCATCTTTGTTGCCGTCAAGCACCCGGTAGCCTATTATCTTTCGGCTTGTCTTATCGGCCTGGGCAACGGTCATCTTTACCCAGCCTTTCTCAACATGTTCATTAATGTAGCTCGTCACAACCAGCGTGGAACGGCAAACAGCAGCATTCTTACAGGTTGGGATTTGGGCTTCGGAATCGGCTGTCTGCTAGGCGGAGTTGTGGCAGAACATTTCGGTTACAACGGAACATTCTGGATGGTTGCTATAGAAAATGCAGCTTCCGTTCTCCTCTTCTTTGCCGCTTCGAAACAATTCTTTGAGAAGAGACGCAGAGAATAGAAAACAGTTGATAAAGAGAAATATAAGATTACGAATAAAAAAAGAGCACTTCATCCGAGACAGAAGAAAGTCTCAGGCGAAGTGCTCTTATTTTTATCTTACTTTTCTGTTTTTAGAAAGGAAGATCATCTGCGCTACCACCCTCTGCTGCAGGAGCTGCAGGCTGAACTGGAGGGAATGCTGCAGTTGCGCCATTAGCAGGAGCTGCTGGCTGAGCAGGAGCTACAGGAGCACCTACTGGAGGAAACGCACCTGGCTGCATTCCGCCCATAGCACCAGCTACGGCGTTAGGGTCAACACGCTGGATGTTCCAGGCACGGATGCTGTTGAACCAACGGCCTGATACTCGTGAGCATCAATATCGAAAGAAACCAGGAGTTCCTCACCACTCTGAATGTTGAACTGAGCCAGACGGTCTGCTCCGAAAACATCAAAGCACAATTTCTTTGGATACTGCTCGTGGGTTTCAATTACGAACGACTGAGCTTTCCACTCTCCTCTTGCAGAGACGCCGCTTCTTTCAGGCAAAACGGCAATAACCTTTCCTTGTAATTCCATATGATAATATTTAAAGTTTTTCCTTTGTTTAAAGGGTGTTTTTTTCTTTCTGACTGCGAAATTACTAAAAATAGTTCAAAAACTAGAACTTTTCTCCAATTATTTTTGCTTATCAGCGATATTTTTTTGTA
>ENA-OQDW01000767-OQDW01000767.1-human-gut-metagenome-genome-assembly--contig:-NODE-767-length-12840-cov-7.705262_pt1 | contig 12840 bp, 12 predicted proteins | sample MGYA00242784_ERZ504613 | MGnify/ENA primary metagenome ERZ504613 (study PRJEB26092, sample SAMD00036330) | human gut metagenome | host: Homo sapiens | study: EMG produced TPA metagenomics assembly of... | reverse complement strand
CACCTCGGTAGCGGTAAAGTCGCCGGCGGCAACGCCCGCGGCGATCTGGCGGCGGTAAGGGAATCGAAGCTCTGCGCCATTACTCGCTCTCCCCCTCTCCCAAAATGGACGGCACGCGGAAGTAGCGGTCGCGCGCGCTGCCGGCGTTTTCGAGCGCAACGTCGAGCGGCAGGTCGCGCTCGGGCTCGCGCAGGTCATCGCCCATCACGTTGGACAGGCTTCCGATGGGATGGAACGTGGGCTCCACGTCGGGCAAGTCATATTGCAAGACGGGCTCGAGCATCTGGACGGCGTCGTTCATGTAGGACGTCATCTGGGTGAGCTCGTCATCGGTCAGTGCGATCTTTGCGTACTCGGCGATGCCGCGCACGTCTTTCTCGCTGAGTGCCATAGGCGCTCCCTTCCGCATAACAGATAAACCGCTCTAGTATACAAGGCCACGCCGCTTGGAGCAGGCGCTTTACCTAAATGCAGCGAAAACGTAACGAGGACGGCGGTTGGCAGGCCGCGGGCTGGCGGTTCTGCAGCGAAACCGCACCGTCCATAGCGAAAACCGTCGCACCCACAACGAAAACCATCACAACATTCGACGCTTTTCGCCAAAATCGAGATTTTCATCGAATGTTGTGATGGTTTGGGCGCCCGACCACCACAAAGGTGCCTGTCCCCATTGTGGTGGTTCTGGAGAATGTCTTATGCCGAGGCTTTGGCCTTGCGGCGCTTGCGGACCGCGTGAATCACGATGTCCAGCAGCAACAGCACAATGGCCACGACCACGATGAGCACGGCGAACTCGCGCTTGCCCCAGTGGCGACCGGCCAGCGACTTTTGCTTGTCGACGTCCTTCTTGTTGTACTTGGTGCGCACGCAGTGCACCAGCAGGCGATGGTCGTTTACACCGTAGGGCGTGCAGGTGACGAGCGTCACTTTGTCGGCGCCCGGCTCGATGGTCAGCGACTCCATCTCCTCGGGCAACACCACCTCGGAGTCCACCATCTTGTAGGCGAGTGTCTTGGTCATGGTGTGCAACAGCACCAGGTCGCCGGGCTCCAGCGAGTGAATGTCGTCGAACATGCTCAGGTTGCGCATACCCGAGTGCGCGGTGAGCACGCAGTGCGTCGAGGTGCCGCCCACCGGCAGGCTCGTGCCCTCCAGATGGCCGACGCCCGCCATAAGGACTTCCTCGCTTGTGCCGTGGTAGATGGGCATGCTCACGTCGATGGAGGGGATCTCGACCCAGCTCATCATGGGGTCGCGGTCAAAGATGAGCTGCTGAGCGTAGGGCTCGATCTGGTCGGCGGGGAGCTCGGTGGCCTCGCCCGCCAGCTGCTCGTTAAAGGAGCGAGCCTGGAGCAGGATGCGCTCGCGCTCCTCGGCAGACAGCGCGTCCACGGTGCTGGACACCGTGCTGATCTGGTTGAACACGCCCGATGCCTCGAGCCGGTCCAAGATCCACGGCCAGGTCATAAGGCCCACGCCAATAAGGATGATGACGATGGTGATGAGCCGGTCGGCCCAGCGCGGCAGTCGCTTGCGGCGGCGCTTGGGCTTGGTCTTGGGCTGGAGTTTGGGTTGGGGGCTTGAGCCGCCGTTGGCCGCGGCGTTATTGCTCTTCATATGTTTGGCGCCCTGCACCATCGCCGGTCACTCCTCTACAGCTCAAGTTGTCTAAACAAATAATAGCCGATTAGCGAGCTTCCGCACCGGACAACGCAGCTAGACTGCCATATCCGGTCGAGTATGAGCATGAGCCCACATTTGCGTTTTCAAAATATCACGGATCGGCGGGGTGATTCGGGATACAATATCAATAGAAAACGACGCACCCCGCGTAAGTACTTTGGAGCGCGGGCGGCCTAGTTTTCAGCTTTAGTTAAATGCCCGGGATCCTACCCCCGGGCATTCTTATTTGCGCTTGTTGCGGCGCAAATGCCTTCTACCGTCCGCACCGCGCGTGCGCCTACGGACCTTAAACCGAACCTCATACGAGTCAAGAAACGCGATGACGAACGTGCCCGCATCGGACGATGGAGGCTGGCTGCGTTATCCCAAAAAACAGGGCAGACTCCAGTGCGGAGTCTGCCCCGAAAAGAGAATGGCAAAGCAAGAACGTGGATGGACGAGAAGAGTGTCCGCAAGTCTCATGGCCATCACATCCCACCTGCCAAAGGGATGGGTGAGCGAGCGTTACTCCTGCTCGGACTCCTCAGCCTGCTTACGGCTGCGGATGAGGTGCGCCACGCCGATGCACAGCACCGCGCCGCCAGCGATCCAGGTAAAGGTCACGCCGTTGAGACCGGTGAGCGGGAGGCCGGAGCCTTCTGGTCGACAATGGTGAAGCTGAGCTTACCGACCTCAGCCTTTGCAGAGCCAGTCTGAACAACATCTTGACCTGCCACGATGGCACTCGTAGTGTCAGGCGTTACATCCGTACCGGCCTGATTGAGCGTGCGGCTGATAGTAAAGGTAACACCATTTGCTGCGGAGTTGTTGTACCCAGGAGCAGGCTCAACCTCCTTGAGGACATAGGTGCCCTCATCAAGACCAACAACGTTAATCTTGCCGTCGTTATCCGTGGTAAGCTGCACCACTTCGCCCTCGTTATGCTTTACGCCCTTAGCGTCGATGTACTTGTTTTCGGTAGAATCGCCATTCTTCTCCTGCAGAGTGAATTTAACGCCCGAAAGAGTCGGGTTTTTGCCATCTACAGCGTCACTACCGACCTTGGTGACATCGATGCCGTAGGTATAGTCATAAGCACGGTGAATGACCGTAGTGCCTCACCGGCACCGTGCGGGTTATTCGAGTAGGTAAGCTTAACCTCATTCTTCTGCGCCTTGCCGACGAGTCCCTCGAAATCAGTCATAATGGCACCATTAGCGTCGAAGATCTTGGTGGAGTCAAGCTTGGCCTGGTATTCAACGGTCACCTTGGAGTTGCCATTCAGGGCGATAGTGTCGCCGCCCTCCTTCTTGCAGTCCTTAAGATCAGTAAAACTAACCGTGAGCTCGTTGTTGCTGTAGTCTACATCGTAGCCAGAACTGACCTTTATATTGTCAATTTTGACCGTGACGTCTGGCGTCGTGTTACCGTCCTTAAACTTCGGCGTCATGGATGTGGGAAGATTATCACTGAAGATGTACTTGTAGGTGCTGTAGGTGTTGATGTTGCCCGCAACGGTACCAGCGAGCTGATAGTCGATAAACTGGTCCATTCGGGAGTCTGCAGCCATGTTAGGCTTCGTGAATATATTATCGCCGAAAGAGCTGCCAACTTTGTCATCCATGACGGCCTTGGTCACAGTGGGAACCGCTTCTTGGGAGTTAAGTTCTCAGCGGAGCCACCGACAACGGCGAAAATTGGCGAAGTGAAGGTATCCGTGTTGCCCTCGGTTGCATTTGTGCTATCACCGACGCTCTTAGTCACGAAGAGCCAGTAGCCAGTAGCTAAGGTATCAAAAGAGCCGTTACTGCCAGCGGGTATCCAACCGTCAGCGCCTTCGGAAATGCCGGCGTTCTCAACGGCAGCAGCGATCTTGTCGAGCACGGTTCCGGCCTTCACGTTTTTACCCTCATCAGCATCGGACCCGTGCTTTTTGATGAACTGAGCCCACGCCTGAGCAGATTCAGCATCTTTGCCAGTCGGCAAGCCATCAGGCTTGGGGTCATCGTTATTAAATGCCGTAGTCACTGCGCTCTTTACGGGACCACTTGCCCAATCGATATCGGAAAGCGTCTTCTCCGCAGTGGAGTCCCAGGTACCATCATCCTTCTGGTCTTGCGTGACCTTCGCCGAGAAAACTTTGATTCCCTTAAAGGTTGTATCCGTGTAGATATCCTCCTTGATAGTCACGTTGCCGCTCTGGGTCACCTTCGGCGTACCCGCTGCAAACGCCATCGTAACCGGGGCCATGACGCCGCCGAAGCTCAGCGCTGCTGTGAGGCCGGCGGTTACTGCCAGGCGTGCGATGTTCTTGTTCATGCTCATCTTCTTTTCCTCCGTTTTCCGGTTGGTTCTCATTCGATCGATCATCATCTGTCTGTGTCTTAGCATCTACTTCGCTACGTCTCGCCCCGCTCTCTGTGGGGCTGCCAGCTACTCTTTATGGCTGCCACCTCCCCGCTTGACCAGGAGCGCGACCACGATGAGCGCGGCTCCGGCGACCGCTGCGGCGACCGCGGCGTACATTGCCATATCGCCAGTCGAGGGCATAAAGCTCCGGTGGTAATGCTAGGGGGTGTGCCGGTGGGCGTGTTGATGAGCGACGCCTCCAGGCTGCCCGTCGACCCGTCCGCGCTGTCGGCGCGCAGGGGCGACTCGGCCGTGATGGTGAGTTTGGGCTTGGCGGCGACCACCTGGTCGACGTCCAGGCCCTCGGCCTTGACCGTCACGGAGCGCGTACCCTCAAAGGCGGTGTAGCCCTTGGGCGCCTTGAGCTCGCGGACCTCCAGCTTGCCCGAGTCCACGCCCGAGACGGTTACACGGCCGTCCTCGCCCGTGGTGACGGTGGCCTTGCCTCTGCATCCCACGTGCCGTCGGCCGCTAGCGTACGGCCACGGTCGTCGGCGATGCTCAGGACCGCCCCGGCAAGCGGCTTGTCGCCGTCGCTGCCGCGCTTGGTGAGCGCGAGATCCAGGTGTAGGCGCACGCGTCATCGCTCGGCGTGCGGGTGAAGCCGGCGTCGCCGGACTGGTCGGCGAGGGGAGAGCGAGGGTAGCGCAGGTAGACCTCGTTGGGGTTGCCCTTCGCGATGCCGTGGTTGCACGCGCTGTTGAGCGGAGCGTTGTACACGGCGACCGCGCGGCGCCCGCGGTGAAGACGTCGGCCCCGCCGAGCGCGGCGATCAGGTCGCCGGTACGCACGGTGAAGGAGCACCCCTCGACCGAGACCTTGCACTGTGAAGTAATGTCCGCCCACCCTTTAACCGGCGTCGAGCTGGCGTTACCGCCCTCACATGCGACGGCGTCGAAGCCGCCCTCGGCGCCCGCCGCCACGTACACGCGCATGCTCGCGGCGACCTTGGAGGGGTCGAGCCCCGCGCTCATGGTGTCGACGAACTGCACCGTATAGGTGTCGTAGGCGGTAAGACCCGCCGGGACCGTGGCAGAGAGACGCCAGTACAGGTCGTCGGCGACCGTGGCGTCGGCGGCCTTCTGCCAGGCGGCGGTGCTGTCCTCCAGCACATGCTTGGCGACCTTGGGCGTCGCGGCCTTGGGCTTGACGGTGACGGCGCTGTCACCCACCAGGGCCATGACCGGCGCGGTGCCGGCCTCGCCCTGGGCGATGGCGTCGTCGTCGGCAACGATGAGCCAGTAGCCACAGGGCAGCTCGGCCGTCGTGCCCGCGTTAAGGGCCACGAACACGACGCCAGAGTTCTGGAGGGAACGAGCGAGCTGTGCGCTCAGCGCGCTCGTAAGGTGGGAATCGGTGTTGAGCCACTCGGCAGCTTCCTGCGCGGTGGTCTGGGAATTGGGCATGCCGGCGCTGTGCAGCACAGGCAGCGCGGCGTCGCGCGCGGTGTCGCTTGCCCAGGCGAGGTCGGTGGCGATCTTGGCGTCGCTGTCGCCGTCGACGACGTTGGCGCTAAAGATCTGGTAGCGTCGTAGCTGCTCGCCACGGTGCCGCTCACCGTGATGGAACCGGCCGAGGTCGGCGCGGCCTGCGCGGATGCGGGGAACACAACCGCGCAGGTGCCGATCAGGAGGGCAAGCAGCGCAAACAAGATCGGGAAGGAGCAAACTTTCTTATTCACGACGCTTACCTCCCTTCGCATTCGCCTTGCGACGAATGTGCATCCAGCCGCAGCAGCGCAAAGCACCGCCGCGCCGGCAAGGTACGTCAGAGTGACGCCCGACATACCAGAAAGGGGCAAAGACGTGGAGTAGGTGTTGGTGAAGGTGGGGATGGAGGTATCGGTGAGGTCGTGGTCAGTGGTATCGTCGTTTATCCACTCGCCTTCGGAGTTAACGCATCCCTTCCTGTAGGTCACCGCACAGTCGATTACTCCTTTGGTGTTATCCGTTGCCACAACCTTGAACCTATAGACTGACTGATCAAACTTGTAATGCGGATAGGTCGAGCTTTCCTTCTTCTCGCGCACGTAGTAAAAGAAGGTCTTGGAAGCGCCACGGCCCAGAACATCAGAATCATCCTGCTTCAAGTCGTTAAGATAGTAATAAATCTGGAGAAACTCACACGTCTGGGGCTCCTTGCCGCCAGCCTGTGTTTCAACTGTCTTGGCCTTATCAAATTTCTCGTTATCAGCAAACTCGAGCGTAAACTTCTTCATCTCGCCACCCTCAACGACCTTAGTCGCCTTGGGAATCCATGAGCCGCTGGAAGTGTACATGTTGGTAAAGGTCTTTGATCCATCGGAGCAACCAATTGAATAGTAGCCGCCTTCACCCGGCTGCACTTCACCCAGCAGGCTGCTTTGATCCTCGGAGTGCCTGGTCACGCTCACGCTTGTGATCGTGTAGTTGTGGACGTAAAGCGGCACATCCACGTTTGGACTATCCTTTTTCGGCACATTCATGAGCGGAGTCTTGCTGTCGTTGAACTTCACCTCGATCTCGTACACAGTGTGGTCGTACTTAATGCCAGAGTCTCCACCGGCCTGTTCGACCAAGTAGTATGTAATCTTGTTAGCCTCAACAGTCTTATTAACGGACTGTTCGCCAAGGTCAAAGGCGATGTTACCGTTCGCATCATTCTCGACGGTTCTGACCAAGGTGCAGCCGCCATCGTTGAATGTTTCGTCATCCCAAGAGGGCCTCGTTGCGCCATCCGAATCCTTACGGTAGACCGAGAAGGAGAACGGGTCTGTGCCGAGCTTCGGATCTGTATCGAGCTTCATGTTTTCGTTGGTCTTCTTATTTTTCAGCGCCTTGGTTGCCTTCAACTTAAGGCTCGGGTAGACGTACGTATCCGCAAGCGCGCCTAGGTACAAGTTGCCATTCGACATGATGCCGCCACCATGGTCCCAAGAATAGTTGTCCGTGATGAAAGTTGTCGCTTCATTCCGTACTGCATCAATCGTCGTATTATCCGTGGTATCAACACCCGAAGTCAGACCGATGCTATTTTTTACCTGAGCAACACCGTTGGCGGGGATGGTAATGGGATCATTTAGCTCAATGCTTCCCGAATACTTGGCGTCTATATCGCCAAGCATCTTGCCGCTTACCACTGCAACCGGCGTTGTGTGACCTTCCGCTGCGAGGAAGAAATCGGCATGACCACTGTTACGAAAAACATGTTCGCCGTTTTCATCGACCGAATCATAGGCGTCCTCGTCTTCATCCTTATGGTCGCCGCCGCCAGAAAGATGGGGGCTACCGTTATTGTTTTTAGGATCGTAAGAACTAGCGTCTTTAGCGTCAGTGTTGCCAAAAATCGCCGTGCCCTCGGTGTTCGTTACCAAAGTCTTACCCGATGGGCAGACCGCAACGCCGCCACCATAGCCGCCAGCGGTATTGCTGCTTATATACGAGTTGTATACAAACAGCCTGCCTGCGTTTGACGCGGTTTTCGTATCGCCCTGAACAAAGATGCCGCCCCCGCCCCAGTCAAAGCGAGACATGCAGTGGTTGTTAGTGATGTAGACTTTACTTCCTTTAGTGCCGTTACTTTCTTTAGGGCCGTTAATAAACGCGTCAACCATCTGGCCCACTCGGATGCCGGCGCCTTCAGATTGGTAGCTCACGTTAGAGGCAATAATTCCTCCGTGATATTCAGCCACGCCATTCTTGAGCCATTTCGGCCCAAATCGGTAACGTAAACGCCGCCGCCAGCTTCCTGGGAGTAGTTGCCGGTAATCTGGCCACCGGAAATGGTGACATGGGCGCCGTTATTGGCAGCAAGCCCAGCGCCGCCATGACAACCATCGCCTTTGTTACCGCAGAATTTAGCCACTCTATTATTCGTGATATAGCCACCAGAAACGGTCACGCTGCCGCCATCGGCCATAATGCCGCCACCGAGTCCCACGTCGAGTGTGCTATTACCGGAGATTACGCCACTGGTCACCTTACCGGAGATTACGCCACTGGTCACCGTGACTGCAGACCCCTTGGCATATACACCGCCGCCACTATAAGCGCTGTTGCCGGCAATGACGCCGCCAGTCAGTTTAAGGGTCGAGGCGCCGCCTTGCTCGTTGGATACCATAATGCCCGCGCCGACACCCGAGCCAGAAGCGCCGCAAACGTATCCGCCGCTCATGTTGACGGTAGAGCCGCCCTCGGCATAGATGAGGTTGCCGACGTTGCAGCCCTTTTTCTGCGTAATAGCGCCACTTTCGAGGTTAAACGTGCCATGTTGGTAAACGTTAATGAGCTTCATCTTGGAGTTCTTGGTGACTCCAACAATTGCACCCTTAATAGTCGCTTTGTACTCTTTGATCTTCTCAGTGGTACCTACACCACTTGCAGTCGATTCGGTTACGTAATAGGTAAGATCTTTCGGAACTTCATTACCGTCATAAGACATTATTGCCGTCTTGCCATAATTGTCAGGTGTCAGATGCTCGTCCTTATCTTGCAGCTGCTGGCCGTCGGCAACATTCTCCGGTACTTTCCCGAAATCCATGACCGTAAGCGTCGCATGATTTGCAACATCGAACAACGGCTTGGCATCACTGTTGTGCTTAATCTTGAAGCCATTTAAGTCCAAGGTGATCCTGGTGTTTGCCCCTTCAAGCCGAATCTCATCGTCGTACTCAATATCGGCAGTTAGCTTAAAAGTAGCAGCACCGTTTCCATCGCGTAGATTCGTGTTAAGGAGCTTTGAGTTCAGATCCGTCCCGCTGCTAATTTCATGAGTCGGTTCATTCTCTGCAGTAAGTGAGATTGCGCCCTCGCCGTTAGCACCGTCATCCGCAGGCTGCTCGGCACCCTTGACTTCCGCGCCATCAGCAGTCGAGTCTGCTGCGACGTTGTCCTCGCTCGCGTCATTCCCGGCATCGTCGCTAATCTGCTTTTTGGTATCCACGTTGTTGGTGTCTTCTACATCAGTAGACTCAGTTGAGGAACCACCCGCCTCCTCGGTAGAAACCATCTGGCATCGTTGGCAATGGCCTGCGAGATCGGAGGCATGACGAGCGACAGTACCAGGCTCAAAACGGAGGCTCCGCACAAAACGCCTGCCAGTACACGGCGCGTCGCTTTATTACTCTGTTTAGATTTGTCTGAATTTGCTTTCATCGATGTCTCCTCCCCAAGAGACCGCGATCTTGCTCTTTCACTATCAAACGTATCTGCGCAATCTGTAATTGCGCACGCTTAGTAATGCTATTTTAATGATTGTTTAAACATCTGATCAACAAATATCGACAGTTTTGTAGCGAGTTCTCAATTCTCTTGATAATTGTTCAGATTTGCCTTCGTTTATTCGCTATCTAATTTTTGTTTCTACTGGTAATTAAGTTAGTTATCAGTTTTTTAATAGCATTTAATTTATTTGCACAACATTTTGCTCAAGAGCAGACATCCTGTGAACGGTCGAAAATCGACCGTGAGCGGTAGGTCATTAACCGGGAGGAATACCCTACCAAACTGATGGGGATATCTTTAACCCATCGGTGGTTAGAAGCATGATGCTCAGACAACCATATTTTAATTTGCGCGCAGATTATAAGCATCAATTCGCCCAAATCGTCTGAGGCCGCCGCAAAAGAGCCTGTCCCCTTTTGCGGCGGTTCTCCCCCAGCGCTACAACAGATGTTCCTCGATAAAGATCGCGATGCCGTCTTTGTCGTTGCTGGCGGTTACAAAGTCGGCGGCGGCACGGGTGGCGTCGCTGCCATTTGCCATGGCCACACCCACGCCGCGTCGGCCACCATGCAGGTGTCATTGTCCGCATCGCCAAACACGCAGATGTTCTGGAGCTCCATGTCGTTGAGCTCCGCTATGCGCACAAGGCCGCGCGTCTTGGACACGCGAGGATCCATGAACTCGTAGAGCCGCTGCGTGGTTTGCAGAGCTGCCGCCTTAACAGTGCTATCGGCAAACGTCGACGCCCGCTCAATCACCCGCGGCATCACCTCGGGCGCCATGGTAAACATCACCTTGGGCTGCGGCTCGCGCAAAAACTCGGCAAAATCGACCACCTGGTAGGGCACGCCGTCGACGCGCGACAGGTGCTCGACGCACGCGTTGCTCTCGGGCACGTAGAACACGCCGTCTCGGGGGCAGACGGGCGTTGCCGGAAGGTCCGCCATGTGTTTGCAGATGTGCGCGATGGTCTCGCCCGGCAGCGGATAGCTCAGCTCGTTGATGTCGTGCGCACGGTCGATGACCTCGGCGCCACCGCAGCCACCAGCACGTCCACCAGGCCTTCGATGCCCCAGAGCTCGTACATGGCCTCGGTCGCGTGGGCGTCGCGCCCGGTACACAGGCCAAAGAGCACGCCGCGCTCGCGCAGGGCGTGGATCGCCGCCACGGTGCGCGGGGACACCGTGTGCTGGCTCGTGAGCAGCGTACCATCGATATCGCAGAACACGGCTTTGATATGGCTGAAGGTGGTGTCCATGGGGGCCTTTCTGGGTAGCGCGGCGGTGTGGGGTGTATTCGTAAACGGCGTACATGGTATACCAAGCGCAGGCGCGGCCCGTCAAAGCAAAAACCACCACAAAGGTGTCTGGCCCCTTTGTGGCGGCCGGACCCGCAGGATGGCATGGCCCGGGGCGCAAACCATCACAACATTCGACGTTATTCGGCAAAATCGCGATTTCATCGAATGTTGTGATGGTTTTTACTGCTTTGCGGCACGATCCAAATGCTTACGCCCAAACAGCAGCAACGCCGCAGGGACAGCCGTCACGACCATGCCCGCCCCGATGAGCGTCTGCTGCACACCAAACGTCGCCGCCAGCCAGGGAGCAATCGCCAGCGGGGCCACGCCGGCGAACATGTTGCCAAAGCCCATGACCGAGTTGACGCGACCGAGCTGCTCGAGCGGAGCCGTCGTTTGCACGATCGTGTTGTGGAGCGGGTTGACGACGCCCCAGGCCACGCCCAGGACAATCTGGCCGACGAGGGCTACGCCCACGTACGGCGTCCCCACATAGAGCAGGCTTCCCAGGCCCACGGACATAAGTGCCACGAGCAGCGTTTTTAGGTTTACCAAGTGCGGCGGCAAGCGGAGCGCGAGCACGGCACCCAGCACCGCGCCCACGCCCGAGGCCGACGAGAGCCAGCCCATCCACTCAACGCCGACGCGTAGGACATCGCGATAGAAAAACGACTCGAGCGGATCGAAGGCTCCGTAGCCAAAGTTCGAAAGGAAAATAATGCAGAACAGCAGGGCGAGGACGCTGTTGGTAAAGACCGTCTTGATGCTGGTCGAGAAGGTGACGCGGGCGGACGTGCCGGGGTTGGAGCTTCGCCCCGCACGCTCCCCTTCCTCTGCCGAATCGGCATCCGCATGCCCGGCGACATAGCTGGTCTGCGGCCTAAAGCCCCAACCGACGACGAACGCCAGCACGGTAAAGAGCATCATGAGCGCGAACACCGTGCGCGACGACGCAGCCGCCGCGACAAAGCCGCCCAGCGTGGGGCCAACGATGATACTCACGTTTGAAAACATGGCGATGGCGGAGTTGATGTCTTTGAGCTCGACAGGATCGTCGGTGAGGTAGGCCGGATAGGACGTGGCAATGGGCTGGGCGAATCCCATCGTAAGGCCTAAGAACACCGCGCCGAGCAGGACGATGCCGGTCGCGCTACCAAAAGCGATGATCGCCGTGCCAGTTGCGAGCGCGCCGACGATGCTCAGCAAGAAATGGCGGCGCGGACCCCAGGCGTCGAGCGCAGCGCCGCCCGCAAAGGATCCCAGGATCACGAAAACGTTCATAAACAGAACGGCCAGCGATGTCGCGACGACCGAGGCATCGTCCGCATAGGTGAGCGTTCCGATGACGCCGATAAAATAACTGGTCTGAAACCCGGTGTAGATGAGAAAGCGCATCGCCACCAAGCGCTTGGCCTGCACGGACAGCGATGATTGAGGCTTTGAGAAAAGAGAGGCGAGCATGGAGACTCCTTGTTTCATACGAATGCGGACGGCGGGCATTCGCCACCGTCTGTCAAATCAATCTATCCGCATGAAACATTAAGGACGCATCAAGCCCCTTCTCTCCGTTTTTCGCCCGTCATGAACTACCTGGTAGATTGTAAGGCATGTCCCACACATCTACCAAAGCAAAAACCACCACAAAGGTGCCTGGCCCCTTTGTGGTGGAAGTGACGTTTGCCCAGATAAAACCTGCCAAAACAAACCTGTCCCTTTTGGCAGGTTTTAGGCCAGATGATCCTGGATGAGGTCGCAGATGGCTCGGGCGTCGTTGATGTTGATGGCTCGGGTCGCAAAGCCGGCGTCGAAGGCCTGGCGTGCCAGGGCCTCGTTGCAGGCAAGGGCCAGCGTGTGGCCATCGACCAGGTCGAGCGAGCTCTTGCCGCGCAGACGGTCGACACCGGAACGCGCGACGACGATGTTGTCGAAGCCCTCGGTCTTGTAGCCTCGATGATCACCACGTCGACATCGTTGTAACGCGACAGCAACTCGCGCGCGGGCATCTCGTCCTCCTCGCGCGTGTCGGCGTACTCCGCCCAGCGCGTGGCGCAGATGAGGCCCACGTGCTTGGATCCGGCCTGGTGATGGCGCCAGGTGTCCTTAGCGGGCACATCGATATCAAAGCCGTGATGCCCATGATGCTTGAGCGAACCCACGCGCAGGCCGCGGCGGGTGAGCTCGGCAATGACCTTCTCGACGAGCGTGGTCTTGCCCGAATTTTGGTAGCCGATAAACGCGATCGCGGGGACGGCCGGGGCCGGAGCCGCG
>ENA-OQDW01000766-OQDW01000766.1-human-gut-metagenome-genome-assembly--contig:-NODE-766-length-12846-cov-4.246560_pt1 | contig 12846 bp, 14 predicted proteins | sample MGYA00242784_ERZ504613 | MGnify/ENA primary metagenome ERZ504613 (study PRJEB26092, sample SAMD00036330) | human gut metagenome | host: Homo sapiens | study: EMG produced TPA metagenomics assembly of... | reverse complement strand
GCACCGGCAGAAGAACAGATCTAAGGGCAATACCGCACAAAGAGCGTCTGGCGACTTTGCACGCCATCTGCTTGCAATTTCCCGTCATATTTCACAAAAATGCTCGTGAATACATCAAGTATTCACTCCGCTTTTTGTTTCATCTGACGAAAAATTTGACGACGCATCTGTCGCACAATCTTTGTGCGGTATTGCCATAAGGAAAGGGACGGATTTATGATGAAAAAGCAGATGCAGAAAGCGGTCTGTCTGCTGTTGGGCAGTGTACTGCTACTGTCTATGGGTGCCTGCGGCAAAAAGGATAAAACTTCTGCCCGCGATGTGACTGACGGTTCTTCTGTAACGGCAACCCAGACTACACAGGTTGTCAGAGAGATCAAGAGCCACAAGGGCGAGATCGGTGAGGAGATGCAGTATCAGGATGTAGATGCCGTGATGAAAAAAGCATACGTTTCTGACTACACATTCTCGGAAAACGGCAGCGAGATCGGTCTGACATTCTTCGAATTTGAAATTACCAATAATAGTGAGGACGAACTGGCGGTGGACTTGCTGTCACAGACATTCGGTCTGACGGTAGACGGCGAGGCTTACCCCGGTGTCAGCATTCGCAGTCCGCGGTTTATCTATAAGGAATTCGGCGATTCAGGCAAGACGTTCGACACCGCGATCCAGCCCGGAGAAACCCGCGACGGCTATATCTGCATGGAAGTGCCGGCAGATTTCCAGAGCCTTCGCATCACCTATTTTCCCAGAGCCGGCTTTTTGGACTGGGACGAGGCATTCCTCTTTGACATCGATCGTTCGGACATGGAAGCTGCACCGGAGCCGGTGGAAGCATTCCAGTAAGAGCCTGCCTGCAAACGGGCTTTGTGCGGTGTTGCCTCAGATACAAAAAGCAAACGGCAGGCAGATACAAATGCCTGCCGTTTTTCTTGCACAGAACAAAGGCAATACCACCCAAAGCTTACCGGTCAGTTTTGCATGCAATTCCCGAAAAATCGAAGTATTGATCTGACGCATCATGTTGCCTTGCAAAAAAAAGTTTAGTTTTTCAGAACTTACACTTGACTTTTGCAGAACATTCTGGTACAATCCGGTTTGACAAAAGAAATTTGTCAGAAGGGAGTATCGAATGAGAAATATGCAAAAAATGTGGGAAGACTATGCAAAGGAAGTGCAGGTGCTGCGGGAACGTATCGCAGAACTGCGGGAGGTCTTGCAGCGGGACAAGACGATGGCACCGCTGGAACGGCAGGAACTGGAGGCACGGAAACGCCTGCTGAGTGAAGAAGTGCGGGATATGGAACGGAGCATGGCGGACATTGCGGTCTATGCCGAAAATGAAAAGGCAGGCGAATCGGCATGTGCATGACAAAAGCCGCCTGGGAACAGATGCTGTTTTCCGTGGATTTTCATCTGGACCGGCAGGAAAAACAGCGTGCCGCCTGTCTGGCTGCCAGAAACATTCTGGAACATGACATTTCTGCAAGACAGAAACAAGTCCTTCTGCTGTACTATGGAGAGGGAAAGAAAATGGCGGATATTGCACAGCTGCTGGGGGTGAACATTTCCACGGTATCCCGCACCCACCGCCGTGCCTGTGCCGCCGTTCAAAAGCGGCTGAAAGCCTGCGGGCTTTTATAAGGAAACACCGCACAAAATCATTGGAGAATCGATCGATCATGAATACACCAGTCTATGACTTTTTGATACAATACGCAGAGCGGGATCCTGTCCGGCTGCATATGCCCGGACACAAGGCAGATTCGGGGCACCGGCGTTGCAGTGTGCCACGACACTGGATCTGACGGAAATCACCGGTGCGGACAGCCTGTTCGAAGCCGAGGGCATTCTGGCGGAGAGTGAACGGAATGCCGCTTCGCTCTATGGAACGGCGTATACATTTTATTCCTGCGGCGGCTCGACCTCTGCATTCAGACCATGCTTTTGCTGATGAAACAGCAGGGGCGGGCGGTGCTGGCGGCGAGAAATGTGCATCGGGCATTTTTGAATGCCTGTGTGCTGCTGGACCTGCCGGTGCAGTGGATCTATCCCCGCGAAAGTGACGGCATTTTGTCCGGTACCTATGATCTGGCGGATTTTGAGGCCGCATTGCAGCAGCAGACCCGACCGGCGTGTGTCTATGTCACTTCGCCGGACTATCTGGGGCGTATGGCGGATATTGCCGGTCTGGCGGAACTGTGCCACCGGTATCACGCGAAGCTGCTGGTGGACAATGCCCACGGAGCACATCTGGCGTTTCTGCCGTGGCGGTGTCACCCGATCCAATTGGGGGCGGACTACTGCTGCGACTCTGCACATAAGATGCTGTCGGGGCTGACCGGTACTGCCTATCTGCATGTCCGCAGCGATATTGATGTGGAACCGGAACGGGTGCGGGACGCGATGGCAATGTTCGGCTCGACCAGCCCCTCGTATCTGATGCTGGCTTCGCTGGACTGGTGTAATCGGGAACTGGCTTCGCCCTTGTTCCGGAAACAGCTGGAGGAAGTGCTTGACCGCATTCAGCAGCTGAAGTGCCGGTTTTCGCCACGTTATTGTTTCGTAGACGGCGACCCCATGCACCTGACTATAGATGCGGCGGCAGGTGGATTTCACGGGCTGGAACTGGCGGCGTATCTGGAACAGCATGAAGTCTTTGTGGAGTATGCCGATGCATTTCATGTGGTGCTGCTCTGCTCGGCAGCCAATACCGATCGGGACTTTGACATTTTGGAACAGCTGCTGGAAAAGTTTTCGCCTACACCGGCGGAAGCCGGAGAAAAGTACGCTCTGCCCAGACCGGAAAAGGTCTGCGGGATTCGGGAGGCGGCACTGGCTCCGCAGGAGATCGTGCCTATCGGGGAGAGCAGCGGACGGATTTGTGCCGCGGTGAAAGTGCCCTGTCCGCCGGCAGTGCCCATTGTGCTTAGCGGAGAACGAATCGATGCCCGCTGCATTGCGGTTTGTGAGGCTTATGGAATTACGGAGATCAGCGTCGTACAGTAGGAGGTGGCGGCATGGCACAGTTTTATGGCAATGAACAGATACAGCACACCCTGCACCAGATGCTTTTGCGGGACAGGGCTCCCCACGGATTCCTCTTTTACGGGGAAACCGGTCTGGGGAAAAAGACGCTGGCAAAGCAATTTCTGGCGGAACTGCTCTGCACAGGAACGGAAAAGCCCTGCGGCAGTTGCAAATCCTGCAAAATGCTGGCGGACGGTGTGCATCCGGACGTGCGGTTTGTGGAACACAGCGGCAAGCGAAACGGCTTTTCCGTGGACACGGTGCGGGAGGTGTGTGTAGATCTGGCATCGCCGCCCAACGAGGGCAATGCCAAGTGCTATGTCTTTGGGGACTGTGATGCAATGGACACCCGCACCCAGAATCTGCTGTTGAAAGCGGTGGAAGAACCGCCGGCTTATGGGTATTTTATTTTTACGGCAACTTCTCCGGCATCGCTGCTGCCTACGGTGCGTTCCCGTATCGTGTCGCTGGCGGTGTCGCCGGTGACGGAACAGGAATGCCGTGCTGCACTGGCAGAACGGGGCTTTTCGCCGGAAGATGCCGCAGAAGCGGTGGCGGCGTTCCACGGGAACATCGGGCAGTGCTTAAATTTTTTGGAAAATATGCCAATTCGTGAGGCCGTTGGATTGACAAAAACCGCAATCAATAGTATAATAAATAAGAATGAGTATGCGTTGCTGCAAACCGTTTCGGTGCTGGGAAAGGAACGGGAACGGACGTTTTTGTTCCTGAACCTGTTTGACCGGTGCATTCGTGATGCCATTGTGTGGAAGCATGACCCTGTGCGGCGGGAATCGGCTGTGATGCAGCAGGGGCGAAAAAGCTGGCAGAACGGCTTTCCGACAGTGCCGGACAGGCAATGCATCGTGCTGTGGACAGTACCTACGGGGCAATGGAGGCAAATGTCAACCTGCCGCTGGCACTGGCAGCTTTTTGTGCAGACTGCATGGACGCGTAACAGCTTCTCATTCCGGAAATGAAATTTCGGGGCATTGGCTCTACTATAGAAAGGAAGAAAGTATGGTTGAAATCATCGGCGTTCGGTTTCAGAACGGCGGAAAGGTCTACTATTTCTCTCCGGACAGCTGGAAGGTGAAACAGGGAGATCTTGTCATCACCGAAACTTCCCGCGGGACGGAATGCGGAGAAGTCGCGATCGCCAATAAACAGATCCCCAAGGAGCAGGTGACAGTGCCGCTGAAGCCGATCCTGCGGGTCGCCACGCGGGAGGATCACCGGACACTGGAACAAAATCGCAAAAAGGAAGAACGTGCCTTTCAGGTCTGCCAGCAGAAGATCGCCTATCGAAAGCTAAAAATGAATCTGGTAGATGTGGAATGCACATTCGACAACAGCAAGCTGCTGTTTTATTTCACCGCGGACAACCGCGTGGACTTTCGGGAACTGGTCAAAGATCTGGCGGCAGTGTTCCGGACAAGAATCGAACTGCGGCAGATCGGCGTGCGGGATAAGGCGAAGATCCTGGGCGGTATCGGTATCTGCGGCAGAGAATTCTGCTGCAAGGGACACTTGCAGGATTTCCAGCCGGTTTCCATTCGCATGGCAAAGGAACAAGGGCTTTCTCTGAACCCGACGAAGATCTCCGGCTGCTGCGGCAGACTGATGTGCTGTCTGAAATATGAGCAGAACGTCTATGAGGAACTGCTTCGCATTACTCCGAAGGTCGGGGCGATCGTCACCATGACAGACGGCACCAGGGCAAAGGTCTGCGAAACCAATCCGCTGACTGGCGATCTGAAGGTGATTTCAGAAAAATCCGATGTGCCGGTAAAGGTCAAGCGGGACGACGTGAAGCTGCTGCGGGACGGAAAAATCAAGGTCGATGCGGCAGAACGCAAGGCATTGAAATCGTTAGAGGATAAGTAAGGATTCAAATTCGGGCAGACCGGCTCCCCACCGGTCTGCATATAGGAGGTATTTTTTATGGCATCTCAAAGTAAACGCCGCCGCGTCCGGTATGACCGGATTCTGGCAGTTCTTCTGGTTCTGATCCTGCTGATCGTACTGCTGGTGAAGTGCTGTTCCAGCTGCTCCAGCAAGAAGGACAAGAAGAACGACAATGTGACTACCACACCTACTCAGCGACCACAGCTCCCACAGAGGCAGATAACACGAAAACCGTTTATCTGAGCCCGTCCAATCAGGAGGACAACAAGTTCTATGTGGGCGACACCAACGAAGCTGCGGTCTGCCGCATTCTGGCACAAAAGACGGCTGCCATTCTGGAACAGTCCGGCGTGAACGTCATCGTTGCCGGCGATGCTGACAGCATTCAGACCAAGACAGCGGCCGGCGATCAGAATCTGGCGGCATATGTGGCGATCCACACCAACGCCGGTACCGGTGTCGGCACAGACTGCTACTACAATGCCAATTCCGAAGCCAGCAAGAGTCTGGCACAGGCGGTATATGATCCGGTGGCAGCCCTGACTCCCACAGATGACAAGGGTCTGATCGACGGCTCGGACAGCAATTCTGAAAATTATCAGTATGAAGTGGGTGCCAACAAGAGCCCCAGCTGTCTGATCGAAGTGGAATATCACGACGGTCCCAATGTGGCACAGTGGATTCTGGACAATGAGGACAACATCGCTTCTGCACTGGCACAGGTATTTGCAGCTATTTGCAGGTAGCTACTCCCACAAGCGGTGCAGCAGTGACCACCGCAGCACTGGGCGGCGATGTGAACAGCACGACAACGGCAGCGATCGGCGGAGCAGATGCTCTGGCAACTACTGCTGTATTTGGTGCAGAGGGAACAACAGGCACAGAAAATGCGATCCAAAATCAATTATCAGCTGGAAACTGACCGGATCCTGGCACAGCTGCCGGCGGAACGGACACCGACACTGTTTCTGCATGCCTGCTGTGCTCCGTGCAGCAGTTATGTGCTGGAATATCTGAGCCGGTATTTTGCCATTACGCTGTTCTTCTATAATCCAAACATTTCGCCGGAGGCGGAGTATCTGCACCGGAAAGCTGAGTTGTGCCGGCTGGTGCAGGAATTACCGCTGGGGAATCCGGTGACGGTGGTGGACGGCGATTATCTGCCGGAACGGTTCTATGCTCTTGCCAAAGGGCTGGAGCCGGAGCCGGAACGGGGAGCACGCTGTCAGAAGTGTATCGGGCACCGCCTGGAAGAAACATTTCGGGCGGCGGCAGCACTGGAAGTGTTACCGGATTTTGTCTGCACCACGCTGACCATCAGCCCCCATAAAGACGCGGTGTTTATCAACACCAGAGGAGCGGAACTGGCGGAGCAGTACGGCATCCCGTGGCTGCCCACGGACTTCAAGAAAAAGGGCGGCTATCAGCGGTCGATCGTCTTATCCAGAGAGTACGACCTCTATCGGCAGAACTTCTGCGGCTGTGTCTACAGCCGGCTGGAGGCGGAACGGCGGGAAAAACAGGAGGCATCTTGCGAGGATTGAAAGCCTGTGGAATAGCAGGGCTGCACTGCGAGAATTTTGCAAAAACAGTTGACAAGCTTCGGCGATTGTGCTATACTAGTACCTAGAGCGTTGAAGGGAACGGCACATTTCGCCGAAGCTTTTTGCAGAGAACCGCTGTCACCGGCTGAAAGCAGCGGGAAAAAGTGAAGAAATTTGCAAACCACTCCCCGAGTCTGCCCAATCCGCAGCGGTCTGTCCCCGTTATCGGACACCACGAGGTGTATGTGCCTTTGGCACGTGCATGAAACAAGGGTGGAACCACGATAGATTTTTCATCGTCCCTTGCACAGTCCTTTACTGTGTAAGGGACTTTTTGCATTTACTTTGGGAAATGCCGCACACGGCACGTCTGACATGTCGGGCGTTTCCCGCATTCTGGAAAGGAAGATGGATCATGATCAAACTGACATTGAAAGACGGCAGCATTCGGGAACTGGAAGCTCCCACAGCTGCGGCAGAAGTCATTAAGGGCATCGGCATGGGGCTGTACAAGGCTTCCTGCTGTGTCAAGCTGGACGGAGAGGTCTGTGACCTGCGTACCGTTATCGACCACGACTGCACATTTGAAGTCATGACCTTCGACAGCGAAGAAGGTAAGAAAACATTCTGGCACACCGCTTCTCACGTGCTGGCACAGGCTGTCAAGCACCTGTATCCGGAGGCAAAGCTGGCGATCGGACCGGCAATCGATACCGGTTTCTACTACGACTTTGACGTAGAGCACCCGTTCAGTCAGGAAGAACTGACCAAGATCGAAGCCGAGATGAAGAAGATCGTCAAGGCAAACGAAAAGCTGGAGCAGTTCTATCTGTCGCCGGAAGAAGCTGTGGCTAAGCTGAAAGGAATGGACGAACCCTATAAGGTAGAGCTGTGCGAGGAGCACGCCGGAAACGGTGAGCCGATCTCGTTCTATCAGCAGGGCGATTTCACAGATCTGTGTGCCGGTCCGCACTTGATGTCTACCGGTACGATCAAGGCGTTCAAGCTGCTGTCCTGCACCGGTGCATACTGGAGAGGTTCAGAAAAGAACAAGATGCTGTCCCGTGTCTATGCGGTGGCATTCCCCAAGGCGGCAATGCTGGAAGAACATCTGGCAAAGCTGGAAGAAGCCAAAAAGCGTGACCACAACAAGCTGGGACGGGAACTGGAATATTTCACCACTGTTGACGTTATCGGTCAGGGTCTGCCGGTGCTGCTGCCAAGGGTGCCAGAGTGGTACAGCTGTTACAGCGTTGGGTAGAAGATGTGGAACAGGCACACGGCTGCCTGCTGACTAAGACGCCGCTGCTGGCAAAGCGGGAACTGTATAAGATCTCCGGTCACTGGGATCACTATCTGGACGGCATGTTCGTACTGGGCGATCCTCACGACGAAACCAAGGACTGCTTCGCTCTGCGTCCGATGACCTGCCCGTTCCAGTATCAGGTATATCTGAACCGGCAGCGTTCATACCGTGATCTGCCGATGCGTCTGACGGAAACTTCGACACTGTTCCGGAACGAGGACTCCGGCGAAATGCACGGCCTGATCCGCGTTCGTCAGTTCACCATTTCTGAGGGACACTATATCCTGCGTCCGGATCAGCTGGAAGATGAATTCAAGAACTGCCTGCAATTGGCAAAGTATTTCCTGGATACAGTCGGACTGCTGGACGACTGCACATTCCGGTTCTCCCAGTGGGATCCGGCAAATCCGGGCAACAAGTACGAGGGTACACCGGAGCAGTGGGAAGAAGCACAGCGTGTCATGGGCAACATTCTGGATCACTTGGGCTTGAAGTATGAGATCGGCATCGACGAGGCGGCTTTCTACGGTCCGAAGCTGGATATTCAGTACAAGAACGTATTCGGCAAGGAAGACACCCTGGTCACCATTCAGATCGATATGCTGCTGGCAGAGCGTTTCGGCATGTACTACAAGGATAAGGACGGTCAGAAGAAGCTGCCGTACATCATTCACAGAACATCGCTGGGCTGCTATGAGCGTACACTGGCATACATGATCGAACACTTCGGCGGTGCAATGCCGCTGTGGATCGCTCCGGAACAGGTTCGTCTGGTGCCCATTGCAGACCGTCATCTGACTTTGCATATGAGGTCAAGAAGGAACTGGAAGCTGCTGGTCTGCGTGTCGAGGTGGACAGCCGTGCCGAAAAGGTGGGCTGGAAGATCCGTCAGGCAACGATGGAAAAGGTGCCGTATATGCTGACTGTTGGCGACAAGGAATGCGAAGAAAAGACAGTCGCAGTCCGCAAGCGTAACGGCGAAGATCTGGGCAGCATGACGGTGGCAGAACTGACAGCAAAGCTGGTCGAAGAAGTCCGCACTAAGCAGAAGTAATCAGACAATGCAGCAGAAGCTGCTGCATAACAGAACAGAAAAAGGCGAACGTTTCGGCGTTCGCCTTTTTTGCCGATATTTCGCGAAAAAATTGAAAAAGTATACATTTTCCAATTGACAAAACATCATTTTTCAGTTATAATAAAAGACAGGTATATTTTGTTTTGAAAGCGAGTATTTGGAAAATGGGAAGTACGAAAATCAATCTGACGGAGGAACAGTTTACAGAGGTGACACTGTCCGCCTGAAAGAGCACCCCGAGGGAATTACGGAATATCCGATTCTGGATTTTGATGATCGTGCACTGAGACTGTTGTCTGCCGGCGTTGCGGAAACGCTGCGGTACAGTGAGATCAAGCCCCGCGGCGGTCTGGCATACCGGTTCCTGAAGCGGCTGTTTGACATCGTGGGGTCTGCACTGGCACTGATCCTTCTGGCGATCCCCATGGGCATCGTGGCACTGGTGATCTATCTGGACGACAAGGGGGCACCGATCTTTTCACAGGCACGGCTGACCAAGGACGGAAAGGTGTTCTACATGCACAAGTTCCGTTCCATGTGTGTCGATGCGGAACAGAAGTTCGCAGAGGTGCAGAAAGAAAACGAAACCGACGGTCTGGCGTTCAAGAGCGAGAACGACCCGCGAATCACACGGATCGGGCATTTTATCCGGAGAACGTCCATTGACGAACTGCCCCAGCTGTGGGACGTTTTCTGCGGGCACATGTCCATCATCGGGCCGCGTCCGCCGCTTCCGCGGGAAGTGGTACTGTATACGCCCCACCAGATGCAGCGGTTACAGGTAAAAGGCGGTCTGTCCTGTATTTGTCAGGTAGAGGGCAGAAGCGATATGGGATTCGAAAAGTGGGTGGAATCCGACCTCGAATACATTCAGACACGCAGTGCCGGACTGGATCTGAAGCTGGTGTTTAAGACCATTGGCGTGGTAATTATGAAAAAGGGTGCAAGATAACCATAGGAAGAAAGAGCCGCTGTGCAGATGCATGGCGGCTTTTGTGCTGTCCGGAATCTTTTTCAGAATCTGCCTTGTCAATGCCGCCTGTTTTATGTTATAATAGAAACAGCATCACAACAAGCGAGGTGAAAAGCCGTGTGCCTGTGCCGCGGCGATTATGAAACGATTGGTAGTGGGCATTACTGCCCATGTGGATTCCGGAAAGACGACGCTTTCCGAAGCTCTGCTGTACCGTACCGGCGAGATCCGGAAGCTGGGGCGGGTGGATCACCAGACAGCTTTTCTGGACACCCACCCGATGGAACGGGATCGGGGCATTACGATTTTTGCACATCAGGCATGCATTGCCTGTGAAAATGCGGAATATACGCTGCTGGATACCCCTGGGCATGTGGACTTTTCGGCAGAAACCGAACGCACTATGCAAGTGCTGGACTATGCCATTCTGGTCATCAGCGGCACAGACGGCGTGCAGTCCCACACGGAAACCCTGTGGAAACTGCTGGAACGCTATCAGGTGCCGGTGTTCCTCTTTGTCAACAAAATGGACTTGGCAGGGGCAGACAAGGCGGCAGTGCTGGAACAGCTGCAAAGCCGGTTGAGTGACCGCTGCGTGGACTTTTCCGCAGACGGCACCGATGCCTTTTATGAACAGGTGGCTCTGCTGGAGGAGCCGTTCATGGATACTTATCTGGAGCAGGGGAAGATCCCGCTGGAACTGCTGGCAAAAGGCATTGCCTGCCGGAAGCTGATCCCCTGTTACTTCGGGGCAGCGTTGAAGCTGGAGGGCGTGGACGCATTTCTGGAGGGACTGCACCGGTATACGCTGGAACAGCCCTGTCCGGCACAGTTCGGGGCGAGGGTGTTTAAAATTGCCGCTGACGAAAAGGGGAACCGGTTGAGTTACCTGAAGATCACCGGCGGACGGCTGCGGGTACGGGACAGCATCGCCTATACTGCTTCCAACGGCAGGGACATGCAGGAAAAAGTCAGCCAGATCCGTGTCTACGCCGGTGCGAAGTTCGAGGCGAAAGAGGCGGTCCCTGCGGGCACGGTCTGTGCGGTGACAGGTCTGAGCCGGACGTTTATCGGGCAGGGGCTGGGCAGTGCCGGCGACGGTATGGCTCCGGTGCTGGAACCGGTGCTCCGCTACGGCGTACAGCTGCCGGAAGGGGTGCACCCTACCGATGCCCTGAAACAGCTGGCACAGCTGGAGGAGGAAGATCCGGCTCTCCACGTGGTGTGGAACGACCACGTCGGGCAGATTCAGATGCAGCTGATGGGCGAGGTGCAGCTGGAAGTATTGCAGCGGCTGATCGCGACCGGTTCGGCATGCAGGTACAGTTCGATGCCGGACAGATCACCTATAAGGAAACCATTGCCGAGCCGGTGGAGGGCGTGGGACACTATGAACCGCTGTGCCACTATGCCGAAGTGCATCTTCTGCTGGAGCCACTGCCGCAGGGCAGCGGTTTGCAGTTCGGGGTGAACTGTCGGGAGGACGATCTGGAACGAAACTGGCAGCGGCTGGTGCTGACGCATTTGGAGGAGAAAACGCATCTGGGCGTACTGACCGGTTCGCCCATCACGGATATGCGGATCACCCTGTGTGCCGGAAAAGCCCATGTCAAGCACACCGAGGGCGGCGACTTCCGGCAGGCGACCTATCGGGCGGTGCGGAACGGACTGCGGAAGGCGAAAAGCATTCTGCTGGAACCGTGGTACGAGTTTTTGCTGGAACTGCCTACGGAAAACGTGGGACGTGCCATGACCGATCTACAGCAAATGGGGGCAGAGTTCCAACCGCCGGAAACTGAGGGCGACCGTTCGATTTTGCAAGGCAGTGCTCCGGTGGCAAAGCTGCGGGGCTATGCTTCAGAGGTGACCGGTTATACCCACGGCGTGGGCAGACTGGTCTGTTCCCCCAAGGGCTATGCTCCCTGTCAGAATCCGGAAGAAGTCATTGCCGCAGTGGGGTATGACTGCGACAGCGATCTGGAAAACTCTGCGGATTCCATTTTCTGTGCCCACGGAGCCGGCTTTGCCGTCAAGTGGGACGAGGTGGAACAGCACATGCACCTGCCCAGCTGCCTGCACCAGCTGGAAGAACCCGACGAACCGGCGGCACCGGTGCGGGTGTCGCGGGCAGCCTATGGGGGCAGTCTGGCAGAGGACAAGGAACTCATGGCAATCTTTGAACGGACTTATGGAAAAATCGACCGCAATCCCCGACAGGCACTCTACACCCCCAAAGAGGAGGACACCGCGACAGCATATCACGGCAAGTCGGATCCGGCGTATGATGGGGAGGAGTACTTGCTGGTAGACGGCTACAACATCATTTTTGCGTGGGACGAGTTGAAAACGATTGCCCAAAACAATCTGGACAGTGCCAGAGGACAGCTGATGCACATGTTGAGCAACTACTGCGGCTATCGGAAGTGCAAGCTGATTCTGGTATTTGATGCGTATAAGGTCAAGGGTTATCACGGCGAAACGGAGCAGTATCACAACATCACGGTGGTGTATACCAAAGAGGCGGAAACTGCCGACTCCTACATTGAAAAGGCAACGCTGGACTTGTCGAAGAAGCACAAGGTGCGGGTGGCAACTTCGGACGGCATGGAGCAGCTGATTATTCTGGGGAATGGTGCTCTCCGTATCACTGCGGCGGAATTCCGGCAGGAGGTCTTGCAGACCGAGGCAGCCATTCGGGAATATGCAGCACAGATGAAGCAGGGGAAAAAGACCATTACGGAGAAGCATTCGTCATAAGCTGGGGCGTAGCAGAATACCCGAAATCCCTGCGGAAAAATCGGCAGTTCTGTCAATTGTTTGTGCAGCAGAAATATGATAAAATAAGGATATTCCGGAGCGTGTTTCGGCACGCTGAGATATAGGGCAATACCGCACAAAGAGCGTCTGGCGACTTTGCACGCCATCTGCTTGCAAATTTCCCTTCAGAGCCTGTTTCGTATCTTCCCGCACGCATCTTGCGTGCATATTTTCCGAGATATTTCGGGAA
>ENA-OQDW01000765-OQDW01000765.1-human-gut-metagenome-genome-assembly--contig:-NODE-765-length-12865-cov-1.618857_pt1 | contig 12865 bp, 10 predicted proteins | sample MGYA00242784_ERZ504613 | MGnify/ENA primary metagenome ERZ504613 (study PRJEB26092, sample SAMD00036330) | human gut metagenome | host: Homo sapiens | study: EMG produced TPA metagenomics assembly of... | reverse complement strand
ATTCCAGGCATTGACCATGTCTGAACCAGTCATTGAACTTTCGTTTGCAGGAATCTCAAAGAATGGTAATCCCAAACGGCGGAAATCCGACACATTTCCAATACCAAATACGGAGTTTGTGCAATGAATTTTTGAGTGATAATTTTAGTCAAGTGGTCATTCAATGCTTTTCCATATAAAGTTTTAGAAGCTGTAGGATATTCATAAGTAACAGTTTTCTGTTCTTTGCTGTATCCATCCACATAAGTCATTTGTTCAGCAGTCGGTTCAGTGGTATGATCAAATTTGACTGAAGTACCTACACGATTGTAGTTGGTGGAATTCAGATAATCATTCACATATTCGCTAACACCAAAGTATTCAAAACTAGCTTTAATACCGTTCTCATAGGCTTCTTTTGCTGTTGTTCCAGTGTTCCAACCATACAATGAAGCTTCTGCTAACAAGAAATAAGTTTCCCATGCTGCAAAGAATATGCGAGATTTGCCCTGACAATAGTCTTTACCCAACATTGGAAGAGTACAGCCGGGGCCATATCCATTTGTCACTAGTTGGTTATAAGCCAAGGTTGGCGACCATCCACCGCGCGAACCAGCGGGATAACCATTCCAACAACGAGTTGCATCAATCTTTATTTCCCCAGGATTATCCTTATTAGGAATCGGATTCCCGTTTTCGTCTACTGTGTAAAGAACGAAATCTTTAGCTGTTCTATCATTATATTTATCTATGTAGTTCTCAGCATTTTCATCATCAGGTAAACAGAATATCTTTAATGCACGCGGATCAAGATTTTCCGGCATACCATCCAGCCAATATTGTTTAGTAGGATTATCTGTATTAGCAACATAATGTCTGTCATATTTAATACCTAAATAATTAGCTGGTTTAACATAACTAGCCAAATCGGAACGTTGTTCTGTTACTTTAATACCACCTAAATTGGTCAGAAGATTAGCAACTGTTGAGGAAAGAACCTGATCGTCAAATGAACGGGTATATACTCCGGAAAAGACATCCCATCCATCATTTTCTTTTACTGCAAACATCTCATCAGCCGTTAAAATCTTGTTACCTTTAGCCGCATCCTCAAATTCGGTCTGCGCAGTTGCCTTGTCGATGTTTGATAAACGCATAGCCAGACGCATACGGAGTGAATTTGCATATTTCTGCCACTTCACAGGATCATATTTTACATTGTCAAACGGGTCGCATTTACCTTCTGCCTCAACAGGTAGGACAGAGGTGTTGATAGCTGCTGCGGCTTCTTTCAACTCCTTTAAAATGAATTCATAATCATCTTTCTCTGAGTTGAAAACAGGATTTTCCCCTAGGAAACTTTCAATAGGATAAGGTCCGAAATTATCGACAAACTCACTGATAAGATAGGCACGCCAAATACGGGCAAACTGCTTTACGTTCGGGAAAAATTCTTTTTCATGTGCAGTGGTAGTGGCCGCTTCGAGTTGGTTCTCTACTGCTGTAATAGCCAACGTCGCATTTTTAATACTGGCGCTGAGATCAGGATAATAATAAGCAGATGTATAATCATCACTATAGCGGCCTACGTTCAGAAAACTCATTTCTCCACAAATTCTGGCAGCACTAGCCCAATTATAGACTACTATACGTTCTGCAGTACCGGGATTCATCTGTGCCTGTCCTATAGAATTATTCAATGCATATTGAGGTTTTACATATTCCTCACCGGCAGCTGTGGGATTGGTATTGACTTCATCAAAGTCAGAGCAGGAAACTAATCCGGCGCAAAAGCCAAGCCCCAAAAATAATTTATTCATTGTTTTCATTGTTCTTTTTCTTTTTTATGATTAGAAACCAAGAGTCACATTAAACAGGTAAGAACGTGATGTCGGAGCTGACGAGTTCTCCAAACCTGTTGCATTAGTGCTTGTAGCATATACTGATTCCGGATCAATACCATCCAAATGGCTTGAAATCATCCATACATTATTCACAGTGAAACCAAGCTTAACCTGTTGGAACGGAGTCTTTTTCAACATAGATGACGGGAAACGATAACTCAAGGCGATGTTACGCAAACGGATGTTGGTAGCATCATAAATATAAGCTTCCGAAATACCGGCGCGGCCTGTAGCCAAAGCTTTATAATAACGTTCTAAAGAAACACTTTGATCATTTACCTTATAACCATTACCATCTTTGATAACTCCCGCTACAACGATATCCTCACGTTTACCGCCAGGAGCAGTACATTCAGAAATACCACTACGTTGCAAGTTCATATTGGTGAATGAGAAAATATCACCACCAAAACGTCCGTCAATCAGGAAACTAAGTGTGAAGTTTTTATAATTAAATGTATTTGTCCATCCTAATAAGAAGTCAGGCTGTTGTTCACCAATCTTATGCTTGTCACTAGTGGCCTGTGGCAGTCCTGATTCATTGAGTAATAATTGTCCTTTAAATTCTCCTTCTTCTACTCGTTGATATTTGGTACCCCAGATTTCACCATAAGCACCTCCCGCAACTGCATAGACCTGCAATGCGTCAGAACCTCCTAAAGCATACTGCATACCTGGTTTTCCCGGCAATAATTCAATAATCTTACTCTTGTTCTGAGAGAAGTTCAATTGAGTATCCCAACTAAATTGAGTTGTTTCGATAGGGCGTGCATTCAACATGATTTCGATACCGGTATTTTGAATGTTACCTGCATTTACTTTCATGTTATCATAACCGGAAAGGTTATTTAAAGGAATATTCATTAACTGGCGTTTTGCGTTTGTCTTGTACCATGCAAAATCAACTCCTAAACGGTTATTGAAGAATTTCAATTCAGCACCGGCTTCCCAAGAAGTAATCAACTCACTGCGTACATCTGCATCGTATTTAGTTTTTCCTTGTCCGGCAGTTGTATTGCCATTAGGGTCTGAACCAATACTATATGTATTATATAACTGATATGCATCCATATCGTTACCTACTTGTGCGAAAGATGCACGTGCTTTAGCATAAGTAAACCATTCGGGCATACCTTTGCCGACTTTACCCACCATATCACTGATCACCCATGACAATGAAACAGACGGATAGAAGAATGAACGGTTTTCTTTATTCAAAGCTGATGACCAGTCATTACGGAAAGTTGCATCCAAGAATGCCCAACCATTATAGTTGATTCCAAGAGTTCCATACAAAGAATTGATTTTTTTATGAATATAGGTTTCGGTTATTGACAAATCTTTTTTGTCACCATTGGCTAGAGAGAATAAATCGGGCGCAGTCAATTTTCCCATAGCATTGTCCAAACCTGTAGATTTTCTTTCCATTAAGTTACCACCAAAAGAGAAATTGCCACCAAATTTTCCAAACAATTCATCTTTATGGCCACTGATCAAAAAGCTGAAATTATTTTCGAAGAACTTTTTCTCGCTAGTGCTATAACGGCTGTTCTTATTATTAGTAGGACTTCCTGCATACAATTTCTCTTCACCCTCAGTGAAATACATATCACTACCGGCTTTGATTTCAGCATCCAGCCAATCTGTGAATTTGTACTTCAATGATCCGTTCATCAAGAAACGATTACGGCTATCTTTATTTGGATTATAATCTTTGGACCAGTAAGGGTTGATTCCCCCTTTACTCCACCAGATCATTTCGCCATATTCGTCTTTGACAGGGCTGGAAAAGTCACGGATGTCAATAGTCGTAGGCATATTGAAAATAGTATAAAATGCATTATTCCCACGTGCACCACTGATAGGACGGTTTTCTGCGAGGGTATTGATGTATTGTACTTTTGCATCGATGCTCCAACGATCATCTTTACCAAAAGTAGAAGATGCACGCAAAGTTAAGTTTGTACGGCTTAAGTTAGCGCCCGGTATCATGCTGGAGTCATCCATACGATTCAATGAGGTGTAAATGGATGTTTTATCATATTGCTGCTGGAATGATATGCTTTCTGATAAGTTCACACCTGTATCAAAGAAATTTTTTACGTTATCAAAGATTTGCATATTTGCAGTTGTACCATCCCATTTTGTATAGCTTTGCCCTGTTACTTCAGGTCCCCAGCTATAGCCGTTAGTTGAGTCGAACACGCCATTCTCACCTTGTCCAAAGGTCTTTTGGCGTTTAGGGAGCATAAATGTTGTCTCAGCAGAAACTGAACCTGAGATGGTGATACCCAAACCTTCACGCTTTGTTCCTTTTTTAGTTGTAATCAAAATAACACCATTACCCGGCACGAGAACCATAAAGTGCAGCAGCTGACGCACCTTTCAACACAGACATGGACTCAATATCTTCAGCATTAATATCTGAAAGTCCATTACCCATATCCAATGTCGGGTTATCAATATCATTATTACTTGCTCCTGTAAAGTTATCCATTGGCACACCATCGACAACAATTAACGGCTGGTTCAAACCTGTTACAGAATTCGCACCACGAAGCTGGATTTTGGAAGAGCCACCAGGACCATTGCTTGAACGAATAATCTGGACACCTGAAACTTTACCTGTCAAAGCATTTGCGAGGTTCGTTTCACGAGCTTCAAGTAACGCGTCACCCTTTACCTCCTGCATGGCATAACCTAGCGCTTTTTTCTCACGTTTGATACCAAGAGCAGTCACTACAACTTCGCCCAATGTTTGTGTGTCATCTTGTAAAGTTACATTCATGGGTTGTCCATTCCAAGGAATCTCTACTGTTTGATAACCTACAAATGAAATTTGAATGATATCCCCTTTTTTCACATTGGATAAAGAGAAGTCGCCATCAAGTCCGGTTATCGTACCATTAGTCGTACCTTTCACTACTACAGACGCACCGATAACGGTTTCACCTGTAGCGTCTACTACAACTCCTGTACAAGCTCCATTTGTTGTGTGATTTTCACACCGGCAACGCAGGATTGGCGACCGCGTATGCTGCTCCGGTAGAGGCACCCATTAGGAACAGCAACATACTGACTGATTTTAGTCGTTTTAACATAGCTGTGATTTTTTAAAGTTTATTGAAAATCAAGTAATTCCGTTTCATTAGTTCCTTCAGAACTATGTTTTTCAATTTAATTTAGATTAACGATGCAAATATATAACAATTTTTAATATATATAAAGGGTCTCTTGAAAAATATTTTTAATATGCTCTGATTTTTAACGTTTGAGATGTTCAAAGCATCTTATTTAAAGAGAGAACTGGTAACTTTTACGGAACTTTCTTGAAATGATTTATATTGTTTTTTCATCGAATATTTACCGTTTGTTTGGTAGTCGGTAGAAAACAGGTAACGTTTATTGAGATAAGAACCAAAAGAAAACAGGTGATGTCAGTTCATGCTGTTTGTCTATTGCTAGAGAAAATATACCTTTTATCTATAAAATGTGAAAGAATTGCAGGAAGGGTATATTCGCTTTGATTGAACCTGTGTTTGGCTGCTGTGCTATATGCTTTCCTTAGGAATGCCATACATACGACGAGTATATGAACGTCTTGATGGTTCAGAATGATATGTTGGATTCTGCCAAGTTGGAAGAAGGAATAGAAGAACATAGAAAGGAATAGCGAAAGAGAGAAAGAAGTCCCAATAAGCCGTAGTCGTAATCTTAAGTCCTTGAACTTGCTATGGGGCAAATTGCATAGGGCACAAAGTTGTCCCTTGAGGAGATAGAAAAGTTGGAACACTCCTTGTCCTGCGATAACAGAAACATTTCTGTTACCGCAGGACAAAAGAATTTACATTAATAAATAAGTGTACCCGAGATACACCAATAACTATTACTTTCCCCTTCAGGAGCACCCTGTGGTATTTTTACGGTGATGCTGTGTTCACCCGCCTCCAGATCACCTAAATAAATGTATTCGGGATTGGTCACCGTACCCGGGCACCAGTTGGAACGGCTCAGGTCGGAAGAACTCAGCCCATTGGAGAAATTACCCGAACAAGGATTCCAGTTACGATAAGTTCCACAGTCATCTCGCCAAGGTACGAAAGAGATCACTTTTTCACCGTCCAAATAGAGGGTGTTAGGTTTCTGGTTGAACTCATCACCGCCTCCCCAACCGCCATGTCCCGTGGTGAGGTAGTACAGACGGGCATTCTTGGCAGGCTCCTTCAAGGTGAATTTTACGATCAGAGAATCCTGACGCATGAAAATCGGATAAGGCTGTCCTGCCTGCTCTAGATAATTCACTGTATTGAACAGCGGAAGAGTGTTATAAACCGATGTTCTTCATCAGGATAATACTTCAGTTTCAACGACAGACGATGCCCTTTGGCATCCCAGTTGCCGATGTAAGCGCCAATCCAAGCTTCTCCTTCCAACTTTTCGGCCAGTGGGGTTACCTCCATTTTGTAAAGTACGGAGTCCACCCAGTCCTGCCCCTTCACCTTATTATAATTGAACTTGCGCACACCGAAACCGGTGAAGAAACGCATCAACTCTAAAGGCACATCATACTCCGCTGTAGAAATCAGCCCGTGGTAGTCCGTATTTTCCGAGCGGAAAGAGGGAACTTTCTTCAAATCACGTATGGCATCAAGAAAAGACAGCTGCTTGCCTTCCGGTATCAGAAAGACAGAACCGGTGCGGTCGTAAGCATCACCGTCCGAGTATTGGACAACTTCCGCAAAGACGGTACGATTCTTCACATAGTCGGGCAGCTTCACTTTCTTCAACAGGATGGTGCCGCCTCCGGCACTGTATTGTACGCCATCCTCCAGTACTTCGGGCAATTTAGCGTTGTTGAAGCAGATGCTCTGCTGGTCGAAGACCGGAATTGTGATAACTCCGCTTTGGTTGATGGTATATTGGTAGTCGGCCGCATCCATGCTTTCCCCCACGACTGTGGCAACACATCCTTTCCTTTCTTCAGCGGGGTAATATGGGTGGCTTCCTGAATCATGTCACCGTTTCGCACGACTCTCAGTACCAATCCGTCAGGTACACCCACATTGGCTTGCGGAGTACCACGAAAAGGGATGTCGTTGGTATACCACACCTCGATGGTGTTGGAATTGATGGATGTGCGCAAAATTTTGCAGTTCATCCCTAAGTGTTTTCCTTCGCCCGTTTGCGTGAAGCCTTTGCCGAATTCGAAGGGAGTGACCGCAGATATCACTTGTCCGTTAGGTAGTTCAGCCCTGCGGTATGCCTGCCGGGTAGTGTAGTCTATGTAACTGCCGGTTACAGGAGTCTTGTCTTCCGGGCGGGGATTGGGACGGTCGTTTTGCTCCGGCCATACGTTGGTCAATGATACGCGGTCACCGGACACGGTCATCAACAAATGTCCCGGCCGGACTCTCCCTTTGTAATTCGATTGGTAGGTCACCTCGATACCTTGCGCATTCTTCACTTTTCTAGGGTAGTTCTGCGCGTAGATCGTTCCGGTGCTAAGCAGGAAGCACAAGCCGATTCCTACGTCTTTCAAGATGGTTCTTTTCATTTTTTCTTATTTTAAAGTATGATATAACAATTCGTTTTACATGAAACACAAAATCCTCCCTTCACCCTATCCGACTCGTTACCAGCGATCTGCGGTGTAGGAACGTCCGTAATGCCCTTTAACCGGTATGTAGGCAGTGGCATTTTTGTAGCCCTCGCGTTGTAATGACGGATGCTCTCCTTGAGTCAATGTTTGCAGGCGACGGTAAGCGGTAGAACGAGTCATTCCGCAGACCTGCTGCATCCGGGCGCAGGTGATGCTGCGATGATCTTTAAAATATTCACTCAGCAACCCGTCTACTTCGATAGGCGACAAGTCCACCGTGTGCACCTTGTATCGTTCTCTTACAAAATGCGCCCGGTTTATAATACTCTTCTTGAAACTTTTTTCGGGCTGAAAGTTGATTCCTGTTATCTGTACTGTGCCACGGGTCATTTTCTTAGGATTTTCACTCTCTGTGGAGCCGATGCTGACAGAGAAATACCCTAATCCGTTGATATGGATTCGCTTGCCGTCACCTAATTTCTCGGACAGAATATCTATCAGTCCCTCTACCACTGCCGCCCAGTCCGAACGGCTCACTGAAGTATAAAGCGTAGCCTCGTGTATCAAGTCCTTCGAGTGGATGGTCTGCTTGTTGGTGTTTCTCACATGGTATTTTTTCTTTTCCCCGTCATTTGCCGGAGATTCATAGATATCAAATTTAATGTCTGACATAATGTACTATGTATTTGTTTTATTTATAGGATGTTATCGTGCAAACTTACAAAACTTACAAAACATTCCGTTGCTTCACCTTAGTGAAGCGGCAGTTTCACCTGTGTGGCAACGGCTCTTCACTAAAGTGAGAAGGCATATTCACGTCAGTGAGAACCCAGATTCTTCCGGACGAAGATACGGATTCTTTCGTCCTCTTGCAAAGATTCTGCCGTAAATGTTTCACACGTTGGATTTATTTTAAATTGTCGGGCAAAGTTCTTGCAAAACTCTGTTTTGCAGAACTATCTTCACACCTCAAATCAATAAAAAACAGATTTAATGGAAAAAGAAAAAGACTCAAAACTGAAACAAGCCATGAAAGGGCTTGATTCGTTCCTCACCACTCATTATTCCTTTCGTTACAACCAAATAACAGAACAATGCGAATTTCATGACAAGCACAAGTTCGATAAATACCGTGTGGTGGATGAGCGAGAATTCAACACATTGGTTATTAATGCAATAGAGGAAGGCGTGAACTGTATGGACCGTGATATGCGCCGTTATCTGGGTTCGTCACGCATTCCTTCTTTTCACCCCGTGACAGCCTATTTGGAACATCTGCACACTGGGACGGGCACGATAGAGTAAGCGAGCTGGCACGCTCGGTAAGCGATGAAACGCAATGGGTGGAGGTGTTTCATATCTGGATGCTGGGCATGGTGATGCAATGGAGCGGTAAAAACCGGATGCATGGCAACTGCTTGATTCCCATTTTGGTTAATCCCCTTCAGGGACTGAAGAAGTCTACCTTTTGCCGGTCGCTCCTTCCACCAGCGTTACGTGGATATTATACCGATGACTTCGATGTGACCCGCGAGGGGGATGCCCTGCGCAAAATGCGCTCTTTGGCTCTTATCAATATAGACGAATTCAATCGGATGGAAGAAGGTAAACTGGCACGGCTGAAGAATCTAGTCCAAATGAGCGGTCTTAGTATGCGCCGTCCGTTTCAAAGCAGCTATAGCCAGCAACCGCGCCTTAGTTCATTTATTGGCACTTCCAATTTTTGCGATCTGCTGACCGATTCCTCCGGTAACCGCCGTTTTTATCCGGTGATGACCAAAGGGAGTATCCGTTTGCCTCGCATCAATTATAAACAACTTTATGCTCAGTTAAGAGATGAACTAAAACATAACCGCCGCTATTGGCTCTCACCCACAGAAGAACAGGCTGTCAGTTTACGTAATGACGCATTTTTGCGCCGCCCCATAGAGGAAAGCCTTTTTTATAGCTGCTTCAGTCTGCCCCAGGATGGGAGAAGTTTCAAAGATGGACTATCGGACAGATTTATGAAGTGATGAAAAGGGCCAGTCCCGAAACCATGCGTGATGTCAAGATGAGAGTCTTCGGAAAACATTTAGCCCTGATGGGAGTGAAAAAATTACGTACCCACTATGGCGACCAGTATCTGCTGAACCGGCTCTAACTGATAAACCATTTCGAGGGAATGCTGAAAGTTCTGTCACCGTATAATATTGAAGCCCAGCGATATGTGGTGATAGAACAAAAAGTATTGCAATGCAGTATTCATTAACCCTATCCTGATTTAAATTTGACTATGATAACGGGATAATAGCTAGTAGAAAACAGGTAGAAATCACAAATTTATTTCCTGTTTGTAAATTCAAGGACAAAGATCATCTTAAAACCACTAAAGTAAATATGTTCTGATTATCAGACACATAGCTGTAAGAGTAGTTCTGAAGGAACTAATGAAACGGAATTACTTGATTTTCAATAAACTTAAAAAAAATCACAGCTATGTTAAAACGACTAAAATCAGTCAGTATGTTGCTGTTCCTAATGGGTGCCTCTACCGGAGCAGCATACGCGGTCGCCAATCCCGGCGTTACCGACGTGAAAATCACACAACAAAGTGGTACATGTACAGGAGTTGTCAAGGATGCTACGGGTGAAACTGTCATTGGTGCATCTGTAGTAGTGAAAGGTACGACTAATGGTACTATTACCGGTATTGATGGCGACTTTTCATTATCTGGAGTGAAGAAAGGGGATATTATCCAAATTTCATTCGTGGGATATCAGACTGTTGAAGTTCCCTGGAATGGTCAACCTTTGAATGTAACATTACAAGATGACACACAAACGCTACAGGAAGTGGTAGTAACCGCTCTCGGCATCAAACGCGAAAAGAAAGCATTAGGTTATGCCATGCAGGAGGTAAAAGGTGATGCATTGGTAGCAGCTCGCGAAACAAACTTAGCCAATGCTCTTTCCGGTAAAGTATCCGGTGTTCAAATCATCCGTTCAAGTAATGGTCCTGCCGGTTCTTCTAAGATTCAGCTTCGTGGTAGTAATTCTGTAACGGGTTTGAACCAGCCGTTAATTGTTGTAGACGGAGTACCCTTGGATAATTTTACTGGAGCCGACAACAATGATATGTGGAATCCATCTACTGATATGGGTAACGGTTTATCGGATATCAACTCCGAAGATATTGAATCAATGTCTGTTTTGAAAGGTGCATCTGCTGCTGCGCTTTATGGTTCGCGTGCAGGTAATGGTGTTATCCTGATTACAACAAAGAAGGGTACTAAGAGCGAGGGGCTTGGTGTTACATTTTCCGGATCCGTTTCGGTGGAAAATGTATTTATGAAACCCGAACGACAAACTATTTTCGGTCAAGGTTCTAATGGCATTTTCAATGCAACCTCTAGTTCTAACTGGGGACCAGCTATTACAGGTCAAAGCTATACAGACTGGAACGGACGTACTCAAAATATGCAATATTTTGACAATGTAGCTAATTTCTTTAAGACAGGTGTGAATTTAACTGAAAATATCGCTTTTTCGCAACAGTTTGATAGGACATCCGTTTATTTATCAGCTACCCGTATGGACGATTTCAGCAAGATTCCAGGGGCAGAGTATAGCCGTACTAACTTAATGTCACGTATCACTTCGTCATTTGGTAAAGATAATCGTTGGAGTGTGGATGCCAAAGTACAATATATTTTGTCTGATGCTACCAATCGTCCTATATCCGGTGCGCGCTCGGACAACTATTTCTATTCCATGTACATGATGCCTATTTCTTTGGATATAAGAGAGTTTAAACAGGCCAAAAATCCAGAAGATGGAAAAATGTATTGGTGGGAGAAAGGCAGTGGTCAGAATCCATATTGGGCAAAAGATTACAATACCAATCAAGACAAACGTAATCGCTTTTTGCTGAATGGTTCGTTGAAATATCAGATTACAGATTGGTTGAACGCAGAAATTAAAGCAGGTAGTGATATGTATTTCACAGAAACAGAAACCAAACTGTATGCTGGCAGTCCTTCATCAGAAAACGGTCGTTATTCTTTTGGTGAACAAAAATTCTATGAAAATAATTTCAGTTTTTTGGTTACCGCACAAAAAGACCGTGTATTAGGCGATTTCGGAGGTGTGTTTACATTCGGTGGGAATTTAATGGAACGTAAATCAACAGGTGTTAGCAATTCTGTTAGTGCTTTAACAGTGCCTGATTTATTCTGGTTGACAAATTCAACCGACTCAAACAGAAGTATCAGTCAGACTTATACTCATCGTAAGACCAATTCATTGTATGGTACACTGGGAGTTAACTATGACGGTTGGGCATTTTTGGATTTGACAGGACGTAATGATTGGTCCTCTACTTTGAGTAAGAGTAACCGTTCGTTCTTTTATCCTTCTATCAGTGCTTCATGGGTAATCAGTGATATGATTAATAACCGGGGAAAGGGAATGCCCGAGTGGTTTACATATGCCAAGGCTCGTGTATCTTTTGCACAGGTAGGTAATGACCTCGATCCTTATCAATTATATAACGTATATGGTATTGGATCTATCTATGAAACAGGAGGTACGAGTGCGTCTGTGTCTGGTAGTACCTTATTTAATGAAGATGTACGTAGCGAATTGATTTCATCTTGGGAAGCCGGTGCCGAAGTCCGTTTCTTCAATAATCGTCTAGGGTTAGATGTGGCTTGGTATAAATCAAACGCTAAACGTCAGTTGCTAAATTTGCCTATGAACTCATTGTCTGGATTTAGTTCAATGAAAATTAATGCTGGTAATATTCAGAATTCAGGTGTAGAAATCATGTTGAATGCTACTCCGGTACAAACTAAAGAATTTACTTGGGACACTCAAGTGAATTTCTCTACCAACAAAAACAAGATTATAGAACTAGCTGATGGTATTAACGAATATACTTTAGGTACCTATGATAATTTAAAGATTTTGGCTGTTGCTGGAGGTAATTATGGTGAAATTTGGGGTACTACTTATCTGCGGGTGACTGATGAGAATAGTCCTTATTATGGAAAAATGTTGTTGAATGATGCCGGTTTGCCACAAGGTGACTCAAAAATACAAAAGATTGGTGATCAACAAGCTACTTGTTTGGTAGGATGGACCAATACATTCTCTTACAAGAATTTTACATTGAGTTTCTTGGTAGACGCACGTATCGGTGGTGAAATTTTTTCTGGTTCAAACCGAATGTTGCAAGCCAATGGTGTGGCAGCATGTACTGTGGTAAACGGTAAACGCGATAAATTTGTAGTAGATGGGGTTATTGCAGACGGAAAACGGGGGGCTATTCACCTAGCACCATCGAAGTAGAACCACAATCTTATTGGACGGCCGTAACTGGATCAACTGGTAATATGGGTAT
>ENA-OQDW01000764-OQDW01000764.1-human-gut-metagenome-genome-assembly--contig:-NODE-764-length-12886-cov-1.757269_pt1 | contig 12886 bp, 20 predicted proteins | sample MGYA00242784_ERZ504613 | MGnify/ENA primary metagenome ERZ504613 (study PRJEB26092, sample SAMD00036330) | human gut metagenome | host: Homo sapiens | study: EMG produced TPA metagenomics assembly of... | reverse complement strand
CGTCGACGAGATCAACAACCGTCCCATGCGCGTGCTCGGCTACCGCACGCCCGCCGAGGCGTTCGCCGACGAACTGTTAGAATTACAGGACCAACAAGGGTGTTGCACTTCTAAATAGACATCGGGTTTTAATGACAAACGATAAATTATGGTATAATGCAAGTATGAGTTGCTTGGTTTGCGCAATGAAGCGGAGGCTCAATCATGGCAACGACAAGGAAACTATCCTTCGGTTTGGATAAGGCCGGTGGCGCGGCCTTGATCCTGGCCCGCATCGGTGCCGCGCTCCTATGGATCATCGCAGCGCTCGCGGCCGTGGTGTGGGTGGTATTCCTCATTTCCCCGCGCTCGTTCGCCGCGAACTTCGGCAGTGTCGACCTGAATGTCGGCGGCGCGTTCACCCCTCAGCAGTCAAGGGCGACTTGTTGGACTACTCCTATAATCTGCAGAACTTCCACGACGGTCCCGTCAACATGGTAGCTACCATCTCCACCGGTCTGGCGAGAATGGTGGTCTACGCTCTACTGGCCTTGGCGTTCTCCGAAATGGCCGCACTGTGCAAGGATTTGACGGTGTGGCTTGCAGACGGCAGGGATGCCACGCCTTTCCAAGGCATGGTGTCCGACCGGTTGAACAGGGCTGGCTGGTATCTGATTGTCGCGCCGATTGTGGGTCTGGTGAACTTCATCGTATGTTCCTGGCTGGCACGGGCGGCAACTGGGGCTTATGGATGAGCGGCATGATGGTGATGATTGGCATTATCCTGTTGCTGATTGCGCGCATCTTCGATTATGGCATGGGTCTGCAACGGGAAGTCGACGGTCTGCTGTGAGGGGGAAGAGCGCCGTAGGCCCGCGTGGCGCCGGTCCGAACAGGGCCGGTCCGAACACCGAGGGCCCGAATGAGGACAGCCTGAACATCGTTGATTCGAGCGAGACCGGCCTGAATACGGCTGACTCAAACTCCACCGGTCCGGCCGGCATAGGCCATATCGTCCTGCGCCTCGACCGCATCATGGTCGAGCGAGGCCGCTCACTCAACTGGCTGGCCGATCAGGTGGGCATCACCAACGTGAACCTTTCCAAAATCAAAAACAATCGCGTTTCCGCCATCCGCTTTTCCGCCCTCGCCGCCATCTGTGCGGCATTGGATTGCCAGCCCGGCGACATTCTTGAATATGTGGATGGCATTTCGGGCGATGCGGACGATGCGAATAGCAAGTAATCGCACGCATGCCAACTCTTCTCTCCTGGCCTGTGATTGATTGACAATCAGGGATTACATGCCAAATGGGAGAGATAAACATGTGGAGGTTGGATTGGATGGGTGCAGAAGTTGCGAATTGGCCCCATCCAAATTGGACTGGTTTGGGTGGGGCCAATCCACTCCGTTCAATAATGAAGCGCGATACCAAGCAGCGTCGAACGAAGGGAAACTCATGACGCAGAATCGTGCGGAACTCAACCGTAATTTGGCCCAGATGCTCAAGGGCGGCGTGATCATGGACGTCACCACGCCCGAGCAGGCGAAGATCGCTCAGGACGCTGGTGCCTGCGCGGTGATGGCGCTCGAGCGCATCCCCGCCGACATCCGTGCCGCCGGCGGCGTTTCCCGCATGAGCGACCCGGCCATGATCAAGGGCATCCAGGAAGCCGTGTCCATTCCGGTTATGGCCAAGGTGCGTATCGGACACATCGCCGAGGCCCGCATTCTGCAGGCCATCGAAATCGATTACATCGACGAATCCGAGGTGCTTTCCCCGGCCGACGACGTGTACCACATCGACAAGAACCAGTTCGATGTGCCGTTTGTGTGCGGTGCGAAGAACCTGGGCGAGGCGCTGCGCCGCATCGCCGAGGGTGCAGCCATGATTCGCACCAAGGGCGAGCCCGGCACCGGCGACGTGATTCAGGCCGTGCGCCACATGCGCACCATGAACAAGCAGATCCGCGAACTTGTCGGCCTGCGCGACGACGAGGTCTACGAGGCCGCCAAGCAGCTGGCCGTGCCCTACGATCTGGCCAAGTACGTGCACGACAACGGCCGTCTGCCCGTCGTGAACTTCGCCGCCGGTGGTGTGGCCACCCCCGGCCGACGCCGCCCTGATGATGGAACTCGGTGCCGAAGGCGTGTTCGTGGGCTCCGGTATCTTCAAGTCCGGCGATCCGGCCAAGCGCGCCGCCGCCATCGTCAAGGCCACCGCCAACTGGCAGGACGCCGATCTGCTCGCCAAGCTGTCCGAAAACCTAGGCGAAGCATGGTCGGTATCAACGAGGACGAGATTCAGACCATCATGGCCGCTCGCGGAGAGTGACGGGAGTCGAAGCCGGAGAGGACAACATGGTTGTAGCTGTTGAATACATTTCCAAAGAAGAATCCGCAGACGCCGAAACCGCCACGCACGGCGTGACCGGTATTCTGGCCGTGCAGGGCGCGTTCGCCGAACATGCGGCGGTGCTCGACAAACTCGGCGCCCCGTGGAAGCTGTTGCGCGCGGCCGAGGATTTCGATGAATCCATCGACCGGGTCATCCTGCCTGGCGGTGAATCCACCACGCAAGGCAAACTCCTGCGTTCCACCGGCCTGTTCGAGCCGATCGCGCCCACATCAAGGCCGGCAAACCGGTGCTTGGCACCTGCGCTGGCATGATTCTGCTGGCCAAGAAGCTCGACAATGATGAGAACGTCTACTTCGGCGCGCTCGACGCTGTAGTGCGCCGCAATGCTTACGGTCGTCAGCTCGGCAGCTTCCAAGCCATCGCTGATTTCGGCCAAGCCGACGACCCACAGCGCATCGCGGACTTTCCGCTGGTGTTCATCCGTGGACCCTACGTGGTGTCGGTCGGCCCCGAGGCTACGGTCGAAACCGAAGTCGATGGTCACGTGGTGGGCCTGCGCCAAGGCAACATCCTCGCCACCGCCTTCCATCCCGAACTCACGGACGACGTCCGCATCCACGAGCTCTTCCTGTCGCTGTAGCCGATTCGTCTGCCGTTAGACTGGTATTCGACCGACGAATCAAGGAGACGATCTGCCATGCAGTTCACGCTGAACCGGCGCAGCACGGTGCCGATGTACCGGCAGCTGGCTGCTGAGCTGCGTGAACAGATTGTCTCCGGCGCAATGGCTGAGGGCTATCGTCTGCCGCCTGAACGCGAGTTGGCCTCACGCCTCGAGGTCAATCGCACCACGGTATTACAGGCCTATCAGCAACTCAAAGATGAGGGACTCATCGCCTCCAAAGTAGGCAAAGGCACGTTCGTGCTGCCGTTGCAGCATATTGAGACTGCCCGGATTCCTGTAGTGAGACATGAGCCGATTGACGAGGAGCCGAAACCGAGCGTTGTGCGGCCGCCGTGGTCGGTGTTGTTCTCCGACTATTCCAACCGATTCACCTACACGACATTGCCTCGGCCGACGCGGGCGCAACGCGGCGATACCATCATCGACTTTGCCACCGGCTCGCCTAATCCGGCGGATATTCCCGACGATTTGTTGCGTTCAGTGAGCATTGAAGCGTTTGAGTCGCGCGAATTCGACGGTCAGCCAGAATCGCCTATCGAAGGATTCGATGAACTCCGCGCATTACTTGCCGAGCATATGAGCACACGCGGCGTGCAGTGCGATGTACGAAACGTGATGGTGCTTCCGGTTCCGAGCAAGGCATCGATCTTATCGTGCGTGCATTCGTCAATCCTGGCGACTGCGTGCTGGTCGAACAATCCACGTTCTTCCCGGCATTGCAGACTTCCGCTCGGCGGATGCGCGCATCATCGGCGTTCCAGTGGACGAGCACGGTATGCGTACAGACCTGTTGGACGGCTATTGCGCGCGATTCCGGCCCAAGCTCATCTACACCGTCCCGACGTTCCAAAACCCCACCGGTACCACGCTGCCGCCCGAACGACGCAGCGAACTCATCGACGTGGCGCGGCGCTATCAGTGTCTGATCGTGGAAGACGATGCTTACGGCGATTTGTGGTACGGCGGGGAATCGTCCGACGCACATCGCCCCATACCGCTTAAGGGCATGGAGAATGCGGGATACGTGATGTATTTGTCGACGTTCTCGAAAACCGTCACTTCGGGCCTGCGCACGGGATGGGTTGTGGCCGACCCGCATGTGATTAACCGGCTGGCGGCTCTGCGGCGCATGGTCGACCAGCATACGAGCACGTCATCGCAGCGCATCTGCCTGGAACTGCTTAAAGAAGGCCGCGTCGCCGAACATTTGCGCGGTTTGATTAAGGCTTACCGCATTCGACGAGATGCAGCAATCGCAGCATTGGAGCGGTATGCGCCGGATGAAGTGTATTGGACCGTGCCTGCAGGCGGCTACTATATTTGGGTTTCCTTACCGGACGGCGTGCGCTCTCTGGATGTATTGGAATCCTGCCGTTCCCAAGGCGTCACGTTCATGCCGGGCAGCGTGTTCGACGTTGACGAAATGGATGATTCCCACATCCGTCTCAACTTTGTGCGCCCGGATGCTGCTGACATTGATACCGGCATTCGAATCATTGGCGAGACGATAGCACAGATGTAGCCAAGTGACTGGCTCATTGCGGTTGTCGAGTTTTTTTGATGGCTGCATACCCACATCGATGGGTGCATTCGACGAATGAATAAGCGAGGAAGCCATCATCAGTTCGCTGTGGCATGCGCATAGCGTTGTCGGGCGAACGGGGCAGACCACGTGGTCGTTGCGTGACCTGGCCGATCGAGCCGGCATCGCATTGCCCCTGGCGTAGTGGCGAGGTGGCGCAGTAACGAGTCACGCCATCGCGAGCCGATGATGCGAAATGCGGAACCGGTCGCGGCCATCAACGGCTATCATACATGCGGAAGCAACGATACGTTGGCGTCAGCACATCCATCTGACTCCAGAAAGGGACACGATATGACCACATCCTCCGTTTCGCCGGTGACCACTGAACTGGCGGGCAGCGAAACCGGCATCACGCTTGTCATTCACGCCGGAGCGGGCAGTCGTGGCAAGCACAGCACGCCTGAACGCATCGCCCAGGTCGAACTTGATCTGCAGCGCGCCCTCGATGCCGGATACCAGTTGTTGGAATCCGGAGCACCGGCGCATGAGGCTGTGGTCGCCGCCATCCACGTCATGGAAGACGCTCCCGAATTCAACGCCGGCCGTGGTGCCGCCCCTGACCAGCGATGGCATCGCCCCAGATGGACGCCTGCCTGATGACCGGCGATGGCGAGGTCGGTGCGGTCACCGGCGTAAGCACCGTGAAGAACCCGATCGATGCGGCGCGTGCCGTCAAAGAGCAGACCAAGCATGTGCTGTTCGCGGACCCGACCGATGCCGAGATCGCCGATTGGGGCGTCGCGACCGAAAGCAACGAGTACTTCATCACCGAACAGCGTCGTCAGTCCTTGGCCGAGGCTCAGTCCGGTGGCGATGAGTGGGAGAAGCATGGCACCATCGGTGCCGTGGCGCGCGATGCCGAGGGCAATATCGCCGCTGGCACGTCCACTGGCGGCATCACCAACCAGATGCACGGTCGTGTGGGTGATTCGCCGCTGCCTGGTTGCGGCACGTTCGCCAACCAGTCCACGGTGGCGGTGTCCTGCACCGGCATCGGCGAGGCGTTCATCAAGGTGGTCGCCGCCCATCAGGTGTCGGATCGTGTGCGTTTCTCCGGCGAGAACGTCGAGGATGCCGCGACGGCCACTTTGGACGAAGTCGCCGCGCATCATGCGATGGCGGCATGATCGTTCTGCCGGCGGTCGGCCGTGGCGTGGTCGCCTACAACAGCGAAGATGATGAACTTCGGATACCGTAGCGCGCAAGGAGGTAAGGTGCAGGGCTGATTGCCCCCTGTATTGCGGCATATATCATAATGGCCGGTGTGCTGCGGATTCTTGGTAAGGAATCCGCAGCACACCGGCCATTCATGTATGCGGCAAGTGCCGCCGATCAGTGCGGCAGTGCGCGCTACTTGGTGATCGTGTTGTACGTGGGCATGTTCGTGTAATCGAACTGCACGTTCTTCACGTTCTGTGCAGACACGGCGGCGAAACGTTTGACCGGGAATACTGGGGTAATACGCAACTTCATCGCTCCTCTTCCTCGAATGAAACTATGTTCCATTGGTATGAGCCAGCCACGTACGGTATTCGTGTCTGGCCTGCCACACAATGATGCAGCCGTATATACGGGCACAGCATTGCGCGGCAGTTCATTGTATGGAAGACATGCAAACTCAATGTTTCCTTGTCCAAATAAAAAAACGAGCGCGGCTGATGTGCGGCACCGGTCCAAAAACTCATGTCCGCCAGCGCAACGCGACTACGTACCTTATGCTGGTCTGCGCGTAAAATAGAATGGTTGCGATATTGGGTTATTCACGGAGGAATGGATGCGACGCTGGCTGATCAATGTAGCCAAAAATGAGACGATTCTCATCGTCGCCGCAATACTCGCCCTGATTTCGTGTTTCATTGTGCCGCCGGACGCCGATTACAAAAGCTACATTCACGCCAGCACCATCAGCCAGCTCATCTGCCTGATGATTGTGGTGTGCGGATTCCAGCGTATCGGCGTGTTCCGCATCATCGGTTCGCGATTGCTGGAGAAGGTCAGCACCATGCGCGGACTGGTCATTACGCTTGTCGCTTTGACGTTCTTTTCCGCGATGTTCATCACCAATGACGTTGCGCTGGTCACGTTTGTGCCGTTCGCGGTGGCCGTGCTCATCATGGCTGGGCAAGAGGATAAGACCATCCTCGTGGTCACGCTGATGACCATTGGCGCGAACGTGGGCAGTATGCTCACCCCGATCGGCAACGCGCACAACCTGTATCTCAAAGCCCTGACCGGCATGCCGACCATGGAATTCCTCGGCATCATGGCACCGTATTCCGGCACGGCGGCCGTGTTGCTGGTCATCGTGATTTCCGTGGTGTTTGGCGGCAACCGGTCGGCGACCTGGGCGACCTCGAAACCGGCGTGCTGGCTCCCGAGCGCAACAAACACCAGCCCGACGAGATTCGTATCACCGGCTACGGCGCCGGTTATGGCGGCTGGCGCACCATCGTCTACTCGCTGCTGTTCATCGTCTGCCTACTGGCCGTCTCCGACGTGATTCCCCTGTGGGTGATGTGCGTGATCGTGGTCGTCGTGTTCCTGTTCACCGATCGGCGCGTATTCAAATACGTGGATTGGGGACTGCCGCTCACCTTCTGCATGTTCTTCATCTTCATCGGCAACATGAAGCGCGTGCCCGAATTCTACGAACTGGCGCGCTCGCTGGTCGGCGGCCATCCGCTGGAGGTGGCGGTCGGCTCCAGCCAGGTCATCAGCAATGTGCCCACCACGATTCTGCTTTCCGGCTTCTGCGACCAATGGCGCGATCTGATCATTGGCACCAATTTGGGCGGCATGGGTACGCTCATCGCTCGATGGCCTCGCTTATTTCTTACAAGAACGTCGTGCGCCAATACCCGCACAAGAAAGGCCGGTATCTGGCCGTCTACTCCGCCGTCAACGTTCTGTTTTTGGCCGTATTGCTGACCTTGAGCTGGATCATCGAGCCGAGTCTCTGAGCCGCCGTTGTGGGTTGGGCCGGTCTACCGCGCGTATACGGTGGGGGAGCCGGTCAGTCGGCTCATGGCCGACTGCGGGATGTCGTGGATGCGGCCGATGGTGGCATCCAGCGTGGATACGCCGGATACGCCGTCTGTGTTGGCTGTGTTGGCTGCAGAGGTGATGCTGGATACGCCGACTGCGGACGATGATACGGCCGCAACCATCGGCTGACGATAGGCGTTGGAGTTGCGGGCCAGCCGGGCGAGCGCAGGACGCTGCCTGCGGAACAGATTGATAAACATACCGCACACTCCTTCATCGTTGGCCGGCGGTCTTCTGGCCGCCGTGGATTCCATCCTGCCCTCCTGCGCTTGTATTCGCTATGGGGGATAGCCCCTATTATTCCCTGAATCTGCACGATTCCCCCTCATCCTTGAGGGTGATTCTAACGGCAAAGGCATCGGCCTAATGGCCGATGCCAATCAGCGCGAAACCACCAGCGTGACGCTGTACGGCTTGATCTTCATCGCCAGCAATGAAGACGGCGACGGCAATGTGTAAGCCCGACGTTCCGGCACAATCGCCCCCGAAGCCTCGCCGCGGTATCCGATAGTGGTCTTCGCCGTCGGATTGGCGCTTAACGTCGTCACCTCCAAACGCACCGGTCGCGATGGCGAGCGCCCAGCCCGGCCAGTCCGCGCGCGATTTCCAACGTCACATCCACCGGGGAATCGGAGATATTGACGATTTTGATGTAACGGCAGGCGTCATCCCTGTCATGCCCGGTGGCGCTGACATACAGATGTTTGGCGGGGCGTGACGCGGTCTGCTCGATGGACACGGCATACGTCGTGTCGCCCAGATGCGTGGAAAACAGCCGCTCCACCTCATAATTCACCGTGGGGTTCACATGCGCCGGATTGAATTCGATAAGATTCTGCGCCCACCCCTTAGCCGGAATATGCGCGAGCAGCGGCGCATAGGAGGTCATGCGCACCACGTCGGAATTGCGCTCGCAGCCGGTCAGGAACGCGGCCTCGCCGAGTGCCGACTTCCACGTGTTCGCGCCTTGTTCGGTCTGTGGTTGGCCGGCAAAATAGCCGTTGGCTGAATATTCGCCGAAATAGACGCCGGCGCCACAACGCGGGTAAGCGTCGAATCGTGACGCCTGGGATGCAAACCATTCGGGGGAGTGGTAGGAATGCTCGTCGACGATAATCGCGTCACCGGTGGCGGAATCATGTGCCCCGGAATCGGTTGCGGCCAACGCTCGCGCATGGTCCCAGCTGCGCTTCATCGCCGGCTGGAAGGGGAACAGTCCGGCGCTCATCACACACAGCATATCCGGGTATCGTTCATGAATGGCCTCGCTGATCATGTCAAAACTTGGCCACGTAGTCAGCCCGAAGTTTTCGTTGCCCACGCCGATCATGTCCAAGCCGAACGGCTCAGGATGGCCCATATCACGCCGGACCGCGGCCCACGAGCTGGACTCCGGATCGCCATTCGCGAATTCGATGAGGTCCAGGTAGTCCTGAATCACATTGTTGCGGAAGGTGGCCGAATTGATATCCATGTGGCGCGGATCTCGGCCGGGCGACTGGCATGCGATGCCGGCGAACAGAGTAGGCAGCGGCTTGGCCTTGAGGTCCTCGCACAGGCAGAAATATTCGTAGAAACCGATCTGATAGCTCTGCGAATAGCTGGAACCATCCGGCATCTTGAACGACCACATCGAATACTGTTGGCGTCGCGCGGCCAGAGAGCCGACGGTATCCTTCCAGCGATACTCATTGCCGGGCGTCACACCTTCGACGATGCAGCCGCCGGGGAATCGCAGAAACGCTGGATGCAACGCCTGAATGGTCTCCACCAAATCGCGGCGCAGCTTGCCGTAACGCCATTTCGGGTCGCCCGCGCCCCAATAGTCCGCATCCATGAGCTGCACCAGATCCAGATCGAACGTGGTGCGTTCGCCGGCGTCAATGGTGATACGCAGCTTGCCGTAATCGGTGTTCAGTCCGGTTACGTCGGCGTTGAACCGGTACCAGCCGTCACGGCCGATGACGATGGCACCATCCGACGAATCCGGACTGATCGAAACGCCGGAATCCTGCGCATCGGCCCCATCGTCCTGCCTCAGACCGGTCTCTTCCGTATCGTCAAGCGGATCGGAGTCCACGATATACGACAATCGAGTGATACTGGTGAGCGGCAGGCCGTACCTATCGACCACGCCGACGGACAGCTCGGCCCGCCCATGAACCGGACGTACCGCGAGACTGACGGAATAGGTGTGGTCGGCGACGATGGAGAACGCGGGCTCGCCCCCGTTGTCGCCGCCTCCGTTATAGCCGAGGTTTTCCAGATATGCAGGGCCGGTTTCGGAAGGAACATCGGACGTGATGCGAGCGTATCGGCTATGTGCGTGAATTGGCGGGCGGGGCAGGTCGGTGGTCACCGCTGGCCGTGAATCCCGCGTATCTCACTGCCAAGCTGGCGGCGGAACAGTTGATGAAATCCCAGAAACGCAGGGAATCAGCCTGCGTACGCCACCGTTCGGCACCGGCCATACGCCACGTGTGATGGTCGAGATAAACGCCGTCAAAACTGTAGTTGTTCACCATGTTGCGTTCAGCCGCCATCCGCACCATGGTTGATGTCCTCGAAGAACACGCCGTACAGTCGCCCGCTTGTGTGATGGGTGGGGCTTCCCACGCTAATCCGCACCATGGTTTCGATTGTAGAGGGAATGGAGCGGAAAGGTAAACGGAAGAGTTCGCTCACCGTTCATGTTGCGGTCAATCCAAGTCGACTGTTCGCCGGTATACAGCCGGTAACCTCGAAACAGGAATGGAAAATACGGACGACTAGGAGCGCGGCTGTGCAATCCTCGGTGGGAATACGTGAGCGCATCGACACGTGTATCCGTCGCTGCGTCCGGCGGAGCGCGCCGTGGCCCAGTATATTCGGAATCATATCGAGGAGGCGGCCGACCTGACCGTCGGTCAGATGGCCGACATCGCCCACGTCAGCCAGCCGACGTGATTCGGTTCGCCCGCAAGCTCGGCTTCGGCGGTTACCGTGAACTGCGGTACGTGTTGCGCAACCCGGCCGCCGAACACAAAGTGACCTTCAATCCGCTGGCCGGATTCGATCTGAATCCGTGGGATGGCGAAGATGAGATTCCCGGTAAAGCGGCCGATGGCGCGAAGGCGCTGATCGACGAGCTGCACAGTGCGTTGGACCCAAGGCCTATCGCAAGGCGGTCGCCCTACTCGCCGAATCGGAGTTCATCGACATTTTCGGCGTGGAGAATTCGTTGACACCGGCGATGGATCTGTTCACCAAGCTCGGCTACCTGGGACTGACATGCCGTCTCAATACCGACGCTTACCTGCAGCAGATCGGTGCCGGGCACCTGCCCACGGCGCTGTGGCCGTCGCCTTCTCCCATTCGGGCAGTTCGGCGGATACGGTCAAAGCGTTGCGATTGGCGAAGTCGCATGGCGCGAAAACCATCGCCATAACCAATGCCATCGGCGCGCCGCTGGCCAGCTGGGCCGACGTGACGTTGCTGACGGGTCGTGATTCGCACACGATCTATGGCAATGCGATTTTCTCGCGCGTGGCCGATACCGCGCTCGTGGACATGCTGTACATGGGCGTGATTCTGTCCGACTATGGCCGGTTCTCCACCGCGCTCGACGAATCCGGTCGCATGATTCGCGACCGCGTATTCGAGAACTGAGCTGCTGCTTTATCGCGCCTTGGGCTGTATTGCTCTGGTCGTTGCTGCTTGGGTTGTTGACGATTTGGTCGTTGTCGCCCTGGTCGCTACCGTCCTGAGGCATGTGCCAGCGAATACGTAGTGGACTTGGCGTGCGTATGACGTTCGATCTTGCCGCTCAACTCCAGCTGGTCCAAGAGCTGCGTCATCTGATCCTTGTTCAGGCCAAGCGCTTTCTGCATGGTTTTACGGCTGAGCTTCACACCGCGGAACGCGAGGAAATTGAGCGTGAACTGTTCCAACGTTTGAGGCGACGGTTCCAGCGTTGCCGTATCAAGCGGGCGGGTACTGGCCTGATCGTCACCGTCCGGGCGTTCGCCGAATCCACTGCCGAGAATCAGCGTCTGCAGTGGCGCGCAGCCGATGATGCGTGCGCCGGCCAAAGCATCTGCGGCGTTATCCGTCATGCGCTGAATCGTGGGGAATGAGTACATTTTGGCATGCTGTGCTTCGTCAGTGGTGCTGGGCGCGGCGGAAGCATGGCATCGGTCCGATGCGAGGACGCGGCCTCGGCCGATACAGGGATAGGCAGTACCATTGCCACCGAAGTGGGGCCCACGCGCAGTTGCGGACTGACCGCGCTCTGCGCGTAGGCGTCCATAATGCGTTGAATGCCGGTACCGCAGTTCTCGCAGAGGCCCAAATCGGCGAACAATTCAGCCAAACGCGGGGTGCGTGGCTGGCATACGCCGTTGAGTAGATCGTTGATTTCCAAACCATCGGTCAGACCGCCGAGCGACACGATTTCCAAGCGGGAATCGAAGATATTGATCAGTGTGGGGCCGGAGTACGTGTAATCGCGATGTTCCAGTGCGTTGACCAATGCTTCGCGCAGGGCTATGGCCGGGTATTGGCCGGATTCGTTGATGCCGTTCAGCAGGGCGCTGGCTTGGTCGAGCTGGCGCAGCACCGAGCCGGTGAATGTGTGACGTTCGCGAATGGCGTTTTTGCCATTGCCCTCGAAAATGGTGGCCTTGATAACGAACGGGCATTGGTTGGACAGCAGGGTGGCAAGCGACGATTCGGTGGTGCTGGTGAAGGTGTTGTTGGTGCCGGTGTTGGTGATGCTGCCGGCGGGGACATTACCGGCATCGGCAGAGACGGATGCAGCCATGTTGGTCACAACCGGGCTTTCCCAATCCTTGCCTTCACTGGCAAAACGACCCTGTGCGTATGTGAAAGTGAGCTCACCGCTATCGCCTGCGACGGTCTGGCCCGATGCGGCGTGATCTACGTTGCTCTCCGTTGTCCCCATATCGCCGATGGTACCGGTGCAAGCCGACGTTACGCCGAGGTGTTTTACACCCCTACGGCTAGACTTACACGAGTTTGGCCCCGTAGCTCAGCTGGATAGAGCATGTGACTTCTAATCTCAAGGTCGACGGTTCGAGCCCGTCCGGGGTCACGATGTAATAAGCCCTTGGTCCTCATCGTTTTGAACTGCGCCCCGTTTGTTGGACGTTGTTAATTAGGATACAGCCCTAGACCGCGAGGGACATGCTCCGGAACTCCTCCGGGGTGCGTCCCTCGAGTCGTATCTGGCGCC
>ENA-OQDW01000762-OQDW01000762.1-human-gut-metagenome-genome-assembly--contig:-NODE-762-length-12907-cov-4.273396_pt1 | contig 12907 bp, 13 predicted proteins | sample MGYA00242784_ERZ504613 | MGnify/ENA primary metagenome ERZ504613 (study PRJEB26092, sample SAMD00036330) | human gut metagenome | host: Homo sapiens | study: EMG produced TPA metagenomics assembly of... | reverse complement strand
ATACGAAGCAGACTCTCATATTTCACAAAAATGCTCGTGAATACATCAAGTATTCACTCCGCTTTTTGTTTCATCTGACGAAAAATTTGACGACGCATCTGTCGCACAATCTTTGTGCGGTATTGCCCTAGAATGAATATGGAGGCATGACAAATGCAAATGCAGATACAGCACCAGCTGCGGCGTGTCGCTGCTGCCCTGCTGACCGCGGCGATCGCTGTGGGCACAGGAGCCTTTTCCGGTCTGGCATTGGAAACCGATTCCGGCACTTTGGAAAGCTTACAGGCGTTCCTGCTGGGAAAAGAAAATGCCGGCGGAACGGACTGCAACGGGGACGGCGTTGTGGACGGCATGGACTTGGCACTGCTGCGGCAGCAGCAATTCGACGGGGGAGAAATACAGGACGGCTATGCCGGCTTTATCCGCACAGACGGCAAACTGCTGGTCGATGAAAACGGCAAGCAGTATCTCATCAAAGGCATGGCAATCGGCAATGATGTATGGTCGAATCCCACCACAGCCCCTGCCCAGGATCACGATGCGGCAAGCTATCAGGAACTGGCGGACATGGGCTTTGACTCCGTGCGGTTCTATCTGAACTACGCCATGTTTGAATCTGACAGCAAGCCCTATACCTATCGGGAAGAAGGCTTCCGCTGGCTGGACACCAACATTGCATGGGCAAAGGCGGCAGGAATCCGGCTGGTGCTGAACATGCACTATCCGCAGGGCGGTTATCAGTCGCAGGGGAACGGCACGGCACTCTGGACAGAACCGGAAAATCAGAAGCGGCTCTGTGCCTCTGGACGGAAATTGCCAAGCGGTATGCAGACGAGCCGGTGATTCTGGGCTATGGCTGGTGAATGAACCGGTGGTAGCTGCTGCCAGTGGCGAGGAGAGCCTTGCCCTGTGGCAGTCCGTAGCACAGATGCTGACGGACGGGATCCGTACTGTAGACCAGAACCATATGATCTTTGTGGAACGCATGTGTGCGGCACAGAATCTGGCAGGCACGCAGGAACAATGGATCAATTTCAATGACGAAAACAACTACGTGCATCTGGACGATGACAACACGGTGTACGAGTTCCACGACTATGATCCGCATGCTTTTACGCATCAGGGCTTCGACTGGGCGGGGACACTGGGCAATGATGTGACCTATCCAGACGAAAGCTATCTGGTGTCCAGCGGCAATGCCCAGTGGGGCACTTCCACCTTTGCCGGCGATCGGGCGGACACGGAGAACACCGAGTGGCAGTATCTGAAAAGCGGCAGGATCACGCCGAAATCAGACGGCAAACAGCTAATCAGTCTGGTATTTCAGGCACAGAACATCGGGGACTACGGCTACGCCCGGGCAGATGAACTGCGGCTGAACGAATATGACGAGGACGGCAGCTTTGTCCAGACCATATACGCCAACGACTTTGACAGCACGTCCCTGCTGAACTTCTGGTCCAGCAACGACTCCGGCGGACAGTACTACGCTTCTTCCGAGGGACATCTGGCAAAGGGCAGTCTGATGCTCTCCGGCACCACCGATGATGCCAACACCAGTACAAGATATTTCCGTCCTACGGCAGGACACAGCTATGAGGCATGCGGTTATTTTCAGGTGAACACCAAGAATGCCGATGCCATTGTCCGTCCCCGCGTGGACGTGTGGAATGTGGATTCTGTGGAAGTGCTGAATCGGGACTATCTGGAAAAGAGTGTGGCACTGAACACGGCGTTTTCGGAAAAGTACAATGTGCCGGTATACTGCGGCGAATTTGGTGCCGGTTCGCACTGCTTTGAAAACGACCGCGGCGGTGACCGCTGGATCGGGGACATGCTGGAAATTTTCCGTGACGGCGATGTCAGCTTTAACTACCATGCCTATCACGACGGCTCTTTCGGGCTGTATGAGGGCGGCGGTCTGCCCAGTCCCGCAGGGAGAAATGATACACTATATCAGGTGCTGGTAGAAAAACTGAAAAAATATACGGAATGACAGGATTTGCGAAAGGAACTGATATGAAAGAAAAAGATACAGAAAAGCAGCTGAAAGCCTTGGAAGAAGCTGTGCGGCAGGAGCAGGAAACCGGCGGAAAGACGGCGAAAAAGCATCGGGAAAGCAGCTCTGCGGCGGCGAAAGAATCCCACCCGCTGGCTTCGTTTCTCATCGGGCTGGTACTGCTGGGAGCAGGCATCTTCTGGGTGCTGAACTCCTTTGTGGTGTCCTTCTCGTGGGGCAGCCTGTGGGGCGGATTCGGCATGAACACTTCGCTGGCAACTGGTCTGATGCTGGTGCCGCTGCTGATCGGCATCGGTCTGCTGTTCTTCTTGGATAGAAAGTGGATCGGCTGGGTGGTGACGGCAATCGGACTGCTGGCAATTCTGGTAACGCTGCTGACTTCGGTGCGGTTTCGTCCGGTGTCGGCTTCGCTGTGGCAGTATGTGGTCATGTTCGGCATGATCGCCGCCGGCTGTGGTCTGGTGGCGAGAGGACTGCTGAAAAGCAGAGATTAAGGGAACGCGGAAACCGGCTTTGTATGACGTTTCCTGAAAAAGGCGTGTGGTTTTGCGGAACTGCACGTCTTTTTTTGTGAGAACGCACGGCTTGCCAATCATGCGAAATCATGCTATAATAAAAAAGACGGTATAAAGTTTACACATTGTTTTGCTGCGGGTGGGAATTGACACCTATTTAAGCCTATAGCTTGCCTGCATCTAAACTTTATGCAGTGCTCTCAAAAAACGATCACAGAAACAGGAGGCACATCGATGAACTATCGGATATTTCTGGTGGAGGACGACCGCAGCATTGCGGATGGACTGCGGCACCAGCTGGAACAGTGGGATTTTGCAGTACAGGTGGTGCAGAATTTCCGCGGCGTGCTGGGAGAATTCACGGCGTTTGACCCGCATCTGGTGCTCATGGACATCATGCTGCCCTGTTATGACGGCTACCACTGGTGTCGGGAGATCCGGCAGGTGTCACAGGTGCCGATCATTTTTCTGTCCTCGGCTTCGGACAATATGAATTTAATTATGGCAATGAACATGGGCGGGGACGATTTTATTGCCAAGCCCTTTGACTGGAACGTGCTGCTGGCAAAGATACAGGCACTGCTCCGGCGAACCTACGACTTCGGCGGGCAGACGGCTCTGCTGGAACATCGGGACGCGATCCTCAACACCGCAGATGCCGTGCTGACCTATCACGGAGAACGCGTTGATCTGACCAAGAACGAGTACCGGATTCTACAGGCTCTGCTGGAACAGAAGGGCAAGGTCGTCAGTCGGGAAACCTTAATGGAACGGCTCTGGGCAACGGACAGCTTTGTGGACGAGAACACTCTGACTGTCAACGTGAACCGGCTGCGGAAAAAACTGGACAAGGCGGGGCTGCACGACTTTATCCGTACCAAAGTGGGCATGGGGTATCTGGTGGAATAGGAGGACAGCATGAAAATTTTCGGGGATTATCTCCGCCGGCATCTGGGCGGTATCGGGATATTTCTGGCATGCTGCGGCATTTTTGTGCTGGTATTTTCTCTGTACGACCTGCCGGCGGAAGCCGTGCTGTACGGCGGTGTGCTGTCGGCGGTGCTGTATTTGTTCTGGTTTTTGGTGCGTTTCCGGAAGTACTATCAGAAGTGCCGCACACTCCGGCAGATGCAGCAGGAGATCGTCATTACTACCCAGTACCTCCCGTCACCGGAAGATGTGTCAGAGCAGGCGTATCAGGAACTGGTGGAACTGCTGTATCAGAAGCAGCAGGAACTGACACAGGAATGGCAGGTGCGGTACAGCGACATGATGGAATATTACACGGCGTGGACGCACCAGATGAAAACGCCGATCGCTGCCATGCGGCTGCACCTACAGGCGGCGGACACGCCGGAAAATCACATCTTGCTGGAAGATCTACAGCGAATTGAACAGTATGTGGAAATGGTGCTGTGCTATCTGCGGCTGGACTCAGATTCCACGGATTATCTCTTTGTGCGGTGTGATCTGGACAGCGTTGTCCGGCAGGCAGTGCGGCGGTTTTCCTCCCAGTTTATCCACCGGAAGATTCGGCTGGAATATGAGCCGCTGGGGTGTCGGGTGCTGACTGATGAAAAGTGGCTGCTGTTCGTGCTGGAGCAGGTGCTTTCCAATGCGTTGAAATATACCCCCTCCGGCGGAACGGTTTCGATTTTTCTGGAGGAGCCGAAAACATTGTGCATTCGGGATACGGGAATCGGCATTGCGGCGGAGGATCTGCCCCGTATTTTCGAAAAGGGCTTTACAGGCTGTAACGGCAGAACAGATAAAAAGGCAAGCGGCATCGGGCTGTATCTCTGCCGGCGAATCTGCCGGAACCTGAACCATACCATTACAGCGGAGTCGCAGGCAGAGCAAGGCACCACCATTCGCATCGGCATGTTTCGGGAAACACGTGGCATTGAGTGATGTGACAAAAATGTAAGAAAGAAAGCGGGAAATGTAAGCCGAATCGATGGCGAAGCATTTCCGTTTGTGGTATACTGTAGTAGTCAACAAAACGGGCAACACACAAGGCTTGTGTGTTGTCAATACACGCAAAGATGAAGGAGGTCATTGCAATGGCAATGCTGGAAGTAGCACATTTGAAAAAGGTTTACACCACTCGTTTCGGCGGCAATCAGGTCGAGGCTCTGCGGGACGTTTCCTTTACGGTGGAGCAGGGAGAATATACAGCGATCATGGGGGAATCCGGTTCCGGAAAAACCACGCTGCTGAACATTCTGGCGGCACTGGACAAGCCTACCAGCGGCATGGTGCAGCTGGACGGAAACGACCTGACACAGATCAAGGAATCCCGTATCGCCGCATTCCGGCGGGATCATCTGGGGTTTGTCTTTCAGGACTTCAACCTGCTGGACACCTTTTCGCTGGAGGACAACATCTATTTGCCGCTGGTGCTGGTGGGAACGCCCTATGCGGAGATGCAGCGGCGGCTGGAACCTATTGCGAAACAGCTGGGCATCACCCAGCTGCTGAAAAAATTCCCCTATGAGGTTTCCGGCGGACAGAAACAGCGTGCCGCCGTGGCTCGTGCCCTGATCACCAACGCGTCTGATTCTGGCAGATGAGCCTACCGGTGCACTGGACTCCCGTTCCTCTGATGAACTGCTGGCACTGTTTTCGGCGATCCACCAGTCGGGACAGACCATTGTCATGGTAACGCACTCCACCAAGGCAGCGGCAAGTGCCGGACGGGTGATGTTCATCAAGGACGGCGAAGTGTTCCACCAGCTGTATCGGGGGAACGACACCAACGAACAGTTCTATCAGCGGATTTCGGACACTCTGACATTGCTGACTACCGGAGGTGAGGCACGATGAACATGCATCTCTATCCCAAATTGGCATGGCACGGCATTATCAAGAACAAGAAAACCTATGTGCCGTTCCTGCTGACCAGCATCGGACTGGTCATGATGTTTTACATCGTGTCCTATCTCACCTACAACAAATCCGTCAAACAGATGCGTGGCGGCGGTGATATGCAGATGATCTTGTCATGGGGCGTGCCGGTGGTGGCATTTTTTGTCGTCATCTTCCTGTTCTACATGAATTCGTTCCTCATGCGTCGCCGGAAAACGGAGTTCGGACTGTATAATATTCTGGGCATGGGAAAGGGCAATATCGCCCGCGTGCTCCTGTGGCAGAATCTCATGCTGTTTGCCGTTTCCATTGTCGGCGGTCTGGGCATGGGCATTCTCCTGTCCAAGCTGGCGGAACTCTGTGCGGCGAAAATGCTGTCCAATCAGGCTTCTCTGGCATTTGTCATTGAACCTTCTGCGGTGCGAAATACCCTGTTTCTGACAGTCCTGTCTTTTGTGCTGATCCTGCTGTATTCGCTGGGACAGATCCGTGTGGCAAAGCCAATAGAACTGCTCCACGGAGAAAAGACCGGCGAAAAGCCGCCGAAGGCACGCTGGATACTGGCACTGCTGGGCATGTTATTGCTGGGTACCGCGTATTATCTGGCGTTGACCACAAAAGATCCCGTACAGGCACTGTTGGTGCTGTTTATTGCCATTGTGCTGGTCATTATCGCTTCTTACCTGCTGTTCATCTGCGGCTCTGTGGCACTGTGCAAGCTGCTCCAGAAAAACAAAAAGTACTACTATAAGCTGAATCACTTCGTTTCCGTTTCCTCTATGTCCTACCGCATGAAGCGGAACGGTGCCAGTCTGGCTTCCATTTGTATCCTCTCCACCGGCGTGCTGGTGATGATCTCGTCCTCTCTCTGCCTGCGGATCGGCGAAGATGCCAGCCTGCACACCCGCTATCCCAGAGATCTGGAAGTCAGCATTTCCACCAAGGACTACGACCAGAGTGTTGCAGCGGCATCTTACATCGAACAGCAGGTCGATGCCGTATTGCAGGCATCGCATCAGACCAGAAAGAATGAACTCGCCTACAACAATCTGAATTTCGCGGCGTTAAGACAGGGTGGCGACATTTCTGTAAAACAGTACACGGAGTATGCGGAGAGTATCGACAAACTGGTCATGCTGAATTTCGTGACACTGGACACCTACGAAAAAATCACCGGCACAACGGAAACACTGGGCGAAAACGAAGTGCTGCTGTGTATGTCCCGCGGAACGTTCAGCGGAGATTCCCTGAATATCGATGACCAGTTCCAATTTCATATCAGGAAGCAGGTTCCTGACTTTCTTGAAAGCGGTGACAATGCCATTGCGACCTATCCGACCATGTACCTGGTGGTTCCGGACGGTGAAACCATGAGCCGGCTCTACGAGTATCAGTATTCTGTCTACGGCGAAGAAATGGCGTCCAGCTATCAGACATGGCTGGGATTTGATCTGGACTGCAACGCGGACACACAGATGGAACTGGAAAAGCAACTGGAGCAGCAGTTTGCCGACAACGCACAGACACATCAGGAATATTTTTACGAAGTCAAAAGTTTGGAGATGCAGCGGTACAGCTTCTATTCCCTGTACGGCGGGCTGCTGTATCTGGGCATTTTGTTGAGCGTGGTATTCCTGTTCGGCACGGTGCTGATCATGTACTACAAGCAGATCTCCGAGGGATACGAAGATGCAGCACGGTTCGAGATTCTGCAAAAGGTGGGCATGACCCGAAAGGAGATCAAAAAGAGCATCAACTCCCAGATCCTGACAGTCTTTGCCGCACCGCTGCTGGCATCAGGTGTGCACATGTGCTTTGCGTTCCCGCTGATTCGAAAGCTGCTGCTGATGTTCGGGCTGTCGAATACGCCGCTGCTGGTGGGCGTGACTGTGGGCAGCTATCTGGTGTTTGCAGTGCTGTATGCGGTCATGTACAAGGCAACTTCCCGCAGCTACTACCAGCTGGTAAAATGATGCGGCAGCGAATTTACCGCGGGGCAGTGCTGGCTGTGGGGCTGATGCTGCTGGCAGTCGCAGCCGTGCCGCTGGCGGTATTTCTGGGAATTGCCGGTGCGGTGTGGAAAATCATGAACTGGCTGTTGGAAAGGGGCAATGCAGAATGAAACTGCGGAAAATCTGGGTGCTGCCGCTGCTGCTGACACTGGTTTGCAGCGTGGGCTGCGGCGGGAAAGCGGACCTGCTGCACGGCTATGAAAAGGTGGTGTCCTCCATGGGCTCGCTGGCACGTACCTCGGAGCACAAACTCATTGGCACGCGAACCTGCGGGAGCGACAACTACACCGGAGCCTATGCCGCCACATGTCGGCAGGCACGGGGAAAAGATGTGGTTTTCGGCGGGTGCAGCTTGCAGGCAAGGCGGCTGCAAGTCACGGGCTCGGTTGCCTGCCAGTCCGGCTTTGTGCAGCTGATCGTGAAAAACGGCAGCGACGAACTGTGGCTCACACCCGATGCAAACGGGAACATCTCACAGGAGATCACCGGCAGCGGCGGCGACTGGTATCTTTCGGTGGAATATGCCGATTTTTCCGGCAGCGTGACATTATGCAGTGCTTATGCGAAATGAAAAAAGCGTATCGTCTGGGACGGTACGCTTTTTGCTATTTCACACGGACGATCGTGTTTCTTTTTGCTGAGCCTGTTGTTCGGAGAGGGTATCAAGAAACTGTTCCAGCCTGCCCTTGTTGCGTTCGGTGAGGGCGTTGTATTTTTGCAGCACCAGCAGGGCATCGTCTGCAATGGTGATCCCGTGGGGATTTTTCGGGAGATTGGTGCGTCCGGCGAGATAGTCCAGACTGACATCGTAGAAATTCGCCAGCAGGACGGCACGGGAAAAGGGAAGTTCTCGTTCTCCCTTTTCATATTTGCCATAATACTGGGCAGTTGTTCCCAAATATGCTGCAATTTCAGTTTGTGTTTTGTCTGCATCTTCCCGCAAGTCGCGGATTCGCTGATAAAAAGCCATTTGAGCCACTCCTTTTTGCATTTATTTTATCATAAATGACTAAAAGATATTGACTTTTCAATCTAAATAGATTATAATAGATAAAAAGAAGTCAGATGTGACTACTTTAAAATTGAAGGAGTTGGTACAAATGAAAGTATACGGAAGAAAATGGTTTGTCCGGTGGGTTGCGGCGTTTGTCAGCATTGTGTTATTTGGAACATATCTGGGTTCTTTGTCAATGAATACACTGACAGTCTCTGCGATTTGCTGTCGAAAGGATGGCTTTGATAAGAGCAGATATACTCTGACCGGCAATGTTGCACAGGATGTTGCGACGATAGCGAAATCACAAGCTGGTCGAACTTGTTCTGATTTTGGGTATTCTGGGGTCGATTATGGGGCGTGGTGTGATGAATATGTTGCGGACTGCCTTGAAAATGCCGGATGTGATGATTCAATCGTTGCACACGGTGGAACGGTTGCAGATTTTGAAAAAAAGATGCGAAAAAGAGGTGCGGTTGTAGTATCTTCGCCGCAGCCGGGAGACCTGTTGTTTTTTTCATGGTCGCACGTGGAAATTGTAACAAGGGTCGAGGGTGGCACTGTGTACTGTGCCGGCGGTAATAACCAGGGGAAAACTTATCCTGGCGGAAGATGTGCCGGAGAGAGAAATGCACAGAGCGTTGCAAACAGCATGGGCGGTTCGATTCGGTTGTATTTGAGACCGAATTATCCGAATCTAAATCCGCGACTTGGGCAACGCTATCTGTAGAGAATAATCAAACTGTTTTCTATAGTGGAGATACAGTTAATTTTTCTATGGCATCAGACTATGCAACAAATTATACAATGGGAGTTGACGTTAATGGAGTACGTGCACTCACACAGGAATGTAATGGAAATACATCTTCAAATATAATGAACGATGTGGGTGAGTATGCGGTTTATGTAACCGCATGGAATTCAGCAGGATATGTAGATAGTAATGTTGTATATTTCAAAGTTATTGAACGTCCATGGTATTCTTCTTTGACACCAGTAGATTTGGGAGAACAATTTGATTCAGTCATTCTTGCAAAAGAGCCTTGGATTACATTCTGTGCTTTTGGAGAAGACAAAGATTATAACGTTGAATTAAAAAAAGAAGAAGGAATAACAGCAGAAATGTGGCGTTTTAACAGGCAATCTGACGGAAGTTATGTTATAACAAACTTTGCAACAGGTCGAGTGTTAGATGCTTATGGCTTGGGGACAACAGATTTTACAAATGTATTTACCGATGAATATAATGGGGGAGATAATCAAAAATGGTTTATTTACGGAAAAGATGGTGGTGGATTTGTTATAAGAGCAGCTTATACCTCTATGGTGCTCGATATAGATCATGCGATTTTTGAATCAGGAACAAATATTGAAATGCACACAAAAAATGACTCTAGTGCACAAACAATAGCACTGTATTATGAAAATGCTACTTATGGATCTCCGAAAATTGGTGATATTGTCAGCACGTCAACAAATAATAGTATAACATTAAATTTATCTGATAGTTATTATGTTGATAAACGTAAAGTTTATCGAAGTACTGATAAGAAATATTGGGAATTGGTGAATGAAAGCACAGATGGAAAGGGTACGGAAATAACAGATAATAATTTGAAGTCAGCTACAACGTATTACTACAAAATTGAATGTAGTAATAGATATTATACAGAAACATCTAGCATAATTGCTGTAAAAACTAATGCTATCTCACTCGGCGACCTCAACTCCGACAACACCCTCACCACCGCCGACGCTGTTCTTCTCCAACGCTATCTTCTGGGCGAGGACACGCTGACACAGACCCAGTGGCAAGCCGCCGATCTCAACGCAGACGGTGCAGTCAACGGGTTCGATCTGGCACTGCTCCGGCAGAAGCTGGTGGGATAGTCCAATATAGATCAGGCTCCCTTGAAAAGCATGAAAGTTGATTTTTAGAAGAATTACAGATAACCCTCAGTCAGCCTTACGGCTGCCAGCTCAGCACAAGGCACGCCCTACGGGTGCCTTTCAGGGGAGCCGAATAAGCCTCCTCTGAAAGGGGAGGGGGACCAGCGAAGCTGGTGGAGGGGTATTCCCCCTCAAGTATCCAATAGAATTGATTTTCGTGCCGATATACCCAGCCCAACAGAAAAGCCGTACTCCGGAAATGTTCCATTCCGGGGTACGGCTTATTTTTTATTTCGTTTTCATCGATTGCTTATCGGATCTTCGAACCTACCGGCAGGCTTTCGTCAGGGAAGATCACCTTGACATCACCGTTGGGCATATCTGCCGCACAGATCATGCCGCAGCTTTCCACGCCGCACAGCTTTGCCGGCTTCAGGTTTGCCACCAGAACGATCTTCTTGCCGATCAGGTCTTCCGGCTTATACCACGGTGCAATGCCTGAAACTACCTGTCTGCCGCCCATGCCGTCGTCCAGCTGGAGTTTCAGCAGTTTCTTGGATTTCTTTACCTTTTCGCACTCCAGCACCTTTGCCACACGCAGATCGGTCTTGCCAAAGGTGTCGATGTCGATCTCCTCTGCCAGCGGCTGGGGTGTGAATTCCGGCTCCTGCGGTTCTTCCTTGGGCTGTGCTGCCAGAATCAGCTGGTTCAGTTCGTCGATCTCCTTTTCCACGTCGATACGCGGGAAGATGATGTCACCCTTGTGCACGGTCACATTTGCCGGCAGTGTGCCGAATACCGCAGCGGTGCTGTATGCCACGTCGGCTTCCGATGCCCCGATCTGCTCCCAGATCTTCGGCATGGTTTCCGGCATGAATGCACTCAGCGGAACGGTGATGATACGAATGGTTTCCAGCAGGTTGTACAGCACCGTTGCCAGACGGGTGCGGTTTGCTTCCTCTCTTGCCAGAATCCACGGTGCAGTTTCGTCGATGTACTTGTTGGCACGGGAAACCACCTGGAAAATCTCTGCCAGCATGTGGTTCAGCTGCGTCTGATCCAGCAGTCCCTCCAGCTTCGCAGTCAGACCGGTGGCTGCGGCGATCAGTTCCTCGTCAAATTCGCCGGACTGGCGTTCGGTCGGCAGAGTGCCGCCGAAGTACTTGTCCACCATTGCCACGGTACGGGAAACCAGATTACCCAGACCGTTTGCCAGATCGGAGTTGATGCGGTTGATCATGATCTCGTTGGAGAACGAACTGTCTGCACCCAGAGCCATTTCCCGCAGGATATGGTAGCGGATCGCATCTGCTCCGTAGCGGTCAGCCAGCAGGAACGGGTCTACCACGTTGCCCAGCGACTTGGACATTTTCTGTCCGTTGAAAGTGATCCAGCCGTGAACTGCCAGATGCTTCGGCAGCGGCAGATCCAGAGCCATCAGCATTGCCGGCCAGATAATGGCATGGAACCGCATGATGTCTTTGGCAACCATGTGCACATCTGCCGGCCAGTACTTGTCGAAATCGTGGTAAGCGTTGTTTTCATAGCCCAGTGCACTGATATAGTTGGACAGAGCGTCTACCCAGACATAGACCACGTGCTTCGGATCGAAAGTGACCGGAATGCCCCATGTGAAAGAGGTACGGGAAACGCAGAGGTCTTCCAGACCCGGCTTGATGAAGTTGTTGACCAGTTCCACTGCACGGGTCTTGGGCTGGAGATAGTCGGTTTCCAGCAGCAGCTTTTCGATACGCTCTGCAAAGGGAGCCATTTTCATGAAGTAGGCTTCTTCCTTTGCCTCGACGACTTCGCGGTGACACTCCGGACAGCAGCCGTTTTCGTCCAGCTGGGACTCGGTCCAGAAGCTTTCACAGGGGGTGCAGTACTTGCCCTTATATTCACCCTTATAGATGTATCCCAGATCGTACAGACGCTTGAAGATTTTCTGTACGGTTTCTATGTGGTAGTCATCGGTGGTGCGGATATAGCGGTCATAGCTGACGTGCATCTTTTCCCACAGTGCCTTGAAAGTCTTGACGATCTCATCTACATATTCTTTCGGCGTGATACCCTTTGCCGCCGCTTTCTGTTCGATTTTCAAACCGTGTTCATCAGTTCCGGTGAGGAAGATCACATCATAGCCCTGCATTCGTCTATACCGTGCGATAGAATCGCAGGCAACTGTTGTATAGCAGTGCCCGATATGGGGATTTCCCGACGGATAGTAAATCGGTGTCGTGATATAATACGGCTTTTTTGACATACAAGGTCCTCCTTAACATTTATGTGCCCGAAGGCTCTATCTCTTATTATAGCACAGTTTTCCGGTGTTGTCCATGTTTTTTGAAAATTTTGTAGGGGATGGGGTGCGGAACTTGCTTTTTTGGAGAAAACATGTTAAAATAATGGAAAGCGTATATTAAGGGCAATACCGCACAAAGAGCGTCTGGCGACTTTGCACGCCATCTGCTTGCAAATTTCCCTTCAGAGCCTGTTTCGTATCTTCCCGCACGCATCTTGCGTGCATATTTTCCGAGATATTTCGGGAAAATACTCGAAAATCCACAAAGGATTTTCTCCGTTTTTCCCTTCATCTCTCAAAAAATCT
>ENA-OQDW01000761-OQDW01000761.1-human-gut-metagenome-genome-assembly--contig:-NODE-761-length-12917-cov-1.982721_pt1 | contig 12917 bp, 16 predicted proteins | sample MGYA00242784_ERZ504613 | MGnify/ENA primary metagenome ERZ504613 (study PRJEB26092, sample SAMD00036330) | human gut metagenome | host: Homo sapiens | study: EMG produced TPA metagenomics assembly of... | reverse complement strand
TGAATACATCCAGTATTCACTCCGCTTTTTGTTTCATCTGACGAAAAATTTGACGACGCATCTGTCGCACAATCTTTGTGCGGTATTGCCTTAGTTTATCCAGAGGATCTGGTCATCTTTTCGCGGCTTTGGCTGCGGCAGTTCTCCGGCAGCGTAGCCAGAATACAGAATCCCACGCCGCGATAAGTTTCCGGAATCCCCCACTGTTTCAACAGTGCTTTTCCGGCTTCGCTGTCAAATGTTTCTCTTGCACGGTGAATCCAGCAGCTGCCCAGACCGACAGCATATGCTGCATTCAGCATGGCACCCATGGCAAGGCTGCCGTCTTCTACCCATGTGTGTACTGTGGAATCTACCAGCACCAGAATTGCCACCGGTGCTCCATAAAACGGATCACGATCTGCTGCACCCATAATCTCTGCGTTTTGCTTGGACAGCTGGTGCAGCATTTCCGAATTTCGTATCACCACAAATTTGGTAGGCATACGGTTCATGCCTGTTGGAGCATACTGTCCGGCAGTCAGAACTGCCTGAATTTTTTCCTGTTCCACCGGCTTGGTGCTGTCATAACTCCGCACGCTTCTTCTGGTGCAAAGTGCATGCAGTACTGCATTTTCTTCGTACATGTTCGATTACCTCCGTTCCCATTTGGAGCAGAGTTCGCCCAGCTGGTCTGCCATTTTTGCCAGTTCCTTGTTGGACAATCCCCTGCTGTTTTGTACCAATGCTGTCAGACGGCTCAACGTCTGCGACAGCCGGTCGTATGTCATTGCACTCCGCCGCGGCTTCTGCTGAATCGGCACCGCAGGTGCATCGTAAGTGATTTTTCCGGTGGCAATGTCAAATTCCGCACCGCTGTACGGTGCATAAGCATCAATACCCAAAGACAGCCACAGTTTTTCCCGAAATGCTTCAGCAGATTCTGCCGAACCGTGGTTGACGAACACTTTCTGTACGCCCTGTACTTGTGAGATCCACGACAGCAGCCCTTTTTGGTCTGCATGTCCACTCATACCCTGCAGCTGGACGATCTGAGCACTGACCTGCACGGTTTCGCCAAACAGTGTTACCGTTTTGGCTCCCTCGATAATGCGTCTACCCAAAGAGCCCTCTGCCTGATAGCCAACGAACAAAATGGTGTTTTCCGGCTTCCACAAGTTGTGTTTCAAGTGGTGTTTGATTCGTCCGGCTTCGCACATACCACTGGCGGACAGAATGACTTTCGGGCGTTTGTCCGCGTTGATTGCTTTGGAAGCATCGCTTGTCACTGCCGGAATCAGTCCGGAAACGCCAATGGGGTTAATGCCGCGGCGAACATATGTCAGTGCTTCCTCATCGAAACAGCTTTCCTTATTTCGCATGAAAATTTCAGTTGCTTCAATGGCAAGCGGGCTGTCCATGTAAATCGGGAAATCGCTGAATTCCGGCAGCATGTTTTCATCTTTGATCTGCTTGAAATAGTACAGTAGTTCCTGTGTGCGTCCTACAGCAAAAGACGGAATGATGACGCTACCGCCGCGGCTGAATGTATCTTTTAACACCTGTACCAACCTGGAATATATCCCTTTGGCTTTTCGTGCAGCCGATTCCCGTAGGTGGATTCCATGACCACATAGTCTGCATCTTCCGGCGGCTGCGGGTCACGAATTAGCGGCTGGTTCAGATTACCGATGTCACCGGAAAATACCAGTTTTTTGGAAATACCGTTCTCGGTCAGCCAGATCTCAATGCTGGACGAACCCAGCAAATGCCCCGCATCGAGAAACCGCACATCAATGCCGGATGTCAGCGTGAATCGTTCGCCATATGGGTGTGGCACAAACAGTTCCAGTGCTCCCAATGCCTCTTTCATGGTGTATAGCGGCACATAGGGTTCACCGCCTTTTCGCATTGCCTTGCGGTTTCGCCATTCCGCTTCGAATTCCTGAATGTGTGCACTGTCCCGCAGCATGATCTCACAGAGAGAACACGTGGCTGAGGTAGCGTGAATCTCACCGGAGAAGCCGCCGGCGTACAACAGCGGCAACAAGCCGGAGTGGTCAATGTGAGCATGCGTCAGCAGCACATAGTCGATTTGTGACGGAGCACAGGGGATTTTTACATTTTCATAGGTATCTCTCCCCTGCTCCATACCGAAATCCACCAGAAGCCGCTTTCCGCAGACTTCCAGATAGGTACAGCTGCCAGTGACTTCATGAGTAGCCCCGATAAATGTCATTTTCATAAACGATTCACTCCTTTCAAATATAAAAAGCACTGTACAGCAGGGCAAAACCGCCCACGGCTGACAGTGCTTTCTTTGGACAAAAGCGGCTTTTTCAGCCGGTTAAGCTTCTTTTTTCGAAAACAAGAGATACTTCCGTGCGAAGAAATTCCACAGGAATGCCACCATAGTGGAAACTACTTTTCCGATCATCTGATAGGCACTGGTGATATTTCCAAGTGTTATCTCGCTGACCTTTGTAATGCCGATCGTCAGCAGAAGTCCCACCACGCCGATTGCGGCGAATGCGAGAAATTCCACCAGACGGGACTGCACTTCGACGAACGAAAGACCCAGAATGTACTCAGGAAGTAGTTGGCAAGCAGTCCGGCAACAAAAGAACAGCCGTTTGCAAGAATGGCATAATGCTGGTCAAATACGGCAAAAAACAGCAGTGCGGAAATTCCCCAGTCTACCACAGTTGCAGCTCCGCCTACAAAACAGTAGCGGAAGAATTGAATCAGTGTATTTTCAGTGGCACCGGCAAATAATTTCCCGAATTGTCCGTGCCGGAGGATCTGCCAGAATTCCTGCCAGTTGGAAGTTGATTTTGTATGTTCTTGCTCCATGAAGAATGATATTCCTTTCTTTCGGATTCAGCAATGCCTTTACTTTGCCTGCGGTCCGAGGTATTGAATGATGTGTACCAAAAATTGCAGAAGCATAACGCTGTCTGCGGTGTCCACTTCTCCGTCAACGTTGCAGTCGCCGGCACGCCGCTGCTGGTCGTTCCCTGTCACTGCACCGGCAGCCATCTTATTCAGCAACACGGCATCGGTCACATCGATTCGACCGTCCAGATTGACATCGCCGTACATGACAGATGGTGTGACATCAGAACCGCTTTCCGAGGTTTTTGTAGTGGTTGCAGTGGTTTCGGTTGTATCTGTGGAAGGTGCAGCGGATGATGTCTGCTCCGTTGAGGTAGTTTCCGCAGAGGCACTGGTAGCTTTGGTCGTTGCAGTTGTTTTTGCTGTTGTTACAGTAGTAGTTTTAGTGGTAGTGATCGTGGTTTCCGCAGGTGTTGTGGTGGTGGTAACTGCCGGCTTGTTGCCATTCGGTTCAATGCCGCCTACCAGTTCTCCATTGGAGTATACACAAATGTAATCGGTTCTGGTTTCAGAGCCGTCCTGATAGGTATCCTTGCACTTGGTGATGCCCTGATAACTCCAGTCGTTGGTGGATCCCACTTATCGCCGTAGTACAAGCCTACGGTGAACTGATATTTCTTGTTGGAGTTGGCAATCTTATAGCCGTCCCACTTTACTTCTACATAGTAAATATCCGGATCGTAAGAAGCATCGTACTGGTACGGACCGGAGATCACGCCGTCTGCCGGAGCAGCTTCTACGCTTGCCTGATCGTATAACTCATTGCCGGTAACTTTGCTGATATTGGATTTGTTTTCCATTTCTGCGATACTGAAATAATACCGCATGGACAGGTCGGTTTTGGGTGTGATAGAATTGGTACGCATCTGAATGGCAAGCTTTGTCACACCGGCACCGGAAGTCTGTACGTCGTCTACCGCATAAGCATCTACCAGAAATCGTTGCCGCCGTTATCACTGCCGCTGTTCTTATCTTCCGGCGGGAAATCCGGTGTGATCTCCATTGCATCTGTGCCGTAGTAATCATACAGACCGGCACACGCTCCTACAAAAGCAGCGTTGTAGTCAATGGTGACTTCGTTATAGATCCAGTCTGCGGTAATGTCGTTATGCTTATCCTGTGCATCCGGACCGCCGACCAGTGCACCATAGAGCACATGCTTCTGCTCGTCAGTGTCCTCACACTTTGTCAGACCGGAAGCTGCACGGTGATGCGGGAATTTCGCTGCGGTTTCGTCGTAGCCAACCTCATAGGCACGGTTCATGGGATTATCCCCCAGCAGATATTCCATCTGTCCCTTTGCCCATTCGCTGTATTCACCGGGCTTTCCGTTGTTGTTATATTTATCGTATACCAATGCCATCATCTGAGCCGCCGCATTGTATCGTGCGGAGCCCCATGTGTTCAGCCAGAAATAACCAGCCGGTGTAATGGTTCCCACGCCGCCAGTCATGTATTTGTTTAGGGCTTCTGCTACGGAACCCCAGCAGTTTCATTTCCTCGTAGGGGCTCTTTCCGGCAGCTTTCTTGTATTCGTCAATGAAATTCGGGTACTGCTCACTGGTGATCTCACCCAGAATACACTGCACGCCGCCCCAGACATCGTTCCAGCAATAGACATAGCAGGGTGCAGCATAGTAGTCGTAGTACGGGAAAATCTGTTCCAGATAGTGGTGATCGCCGGTGATCTTGTACATCCATGCAGAAGCCCAGCAGTAATCGTCTTCCCACTTGGACGAATTGTAATAAGACTTCGGACCGTCGCCGTTGTCGCTCAGCTGCTTTTCGTGAGTTTCTGCGAATTTATACAGTGCTGTTGCATAGTCCAGCGATTTCTGTGCATATTCCGGATCGGTGTCCTTGAAGTTCAGGTAGTTGATCGCCAGCGAAGCAGCGGCAGAAGCAACATAATCTGTCTGCGGCTTGTCGCCGGTGAGGAAAAATGCCGGACGATCCATTTCGTCCAGTTCTGGTGCATTCCAGTAAGCGTGGTCAATGTCGCCGTCGCCTACCTGATAGCAATGTGCGATCACATCGCCGTTGGAATCCAAGAAGGTACACTTCATCAGATAGTCGTTAAAGTACCGCAGAATAGTTTCGATATGGTCGTCCTGACCGGTTTTCTGGTAAGCGTCACGGAATTCGTAATAGCCCCAGCCAGTGTTGCTGCAGAGTAATTCTCCGGCATACCGAATTTTACATGGTCGCCGGCATCATGGAAACCACCAGCAACATCGATGTAGCCGTCCCCGTCCGGATCCAGAATATCTTTATACTTGGTGAGGAAATCGGCACTTAAATTGGTGGCGGTGGAGTTCATAGCAACCTGAGCATCATAGGTATGGCAGTTGCCACGCCAAGTGTAGCGGTTGTTGTCCTGTACTTCTGTGCCGCACATATTGCCGTCGTAAAAATAGATGGAATATTGCAGTGCCCGTGCAAAATTTGCTTCTTTTTCGTCCGCAGCTCCCACGGCTACAGAACTGCATGTCCCTGCCAGCATAGCACCGCTGAGCAAGACGGAAAGCAGTCGTTTGCTCCCTTTGGAAAATCGTTTCATTTAATCTAATCCCTTTCCTTTCCGAATGATTTGATCGGAATGCCTTTATTCGATTATCTTCATTATACGCGATTTTCAAGAAAAAGTCAACAGTTTTTTTCTCGTTTCATTGCACAATTTGTGAAAAATGTAAGTTGCCCTGTCGTTAATGATTTTCCCGCTTTGCTTTATAAAATAGATGTTTTATGCAAAATATCAGCACTCGGCCGTAAAATACGAAAATGCGTGCACAATATTGCAAACAAGACTAAAAAGCCACACAATTTCAAACAAAGTCGAAACTGCGTGGCTTTTTGAAAAAACATGGCGGAGAGTGTGGGATTCGAACCCACGTGCCCTTTCGGACAACTGCATTTCGAGTGCAGCTCGTTATGACCACTTCGATAACTCTCCAAATCAGTGCATAAGAACCGTCAAATCCAATGGCGATACAACACTTTGTATTATATCACATTTTACAAAGAAAAGCAAGCTTTTTTTTAAAATTGTACTTGTGCACAAATTTCGTCTAAATATTTTGGCGAAAGTTATCTCATTTGTTGTATTTTCGCTAGTGTTGACGGAAGACTTGACTTTCCGAAAATCCATTATAATAAAGTGAAACGTTCTTGCGTAAAAACAGTAAAATTTTCTTTTTCAGAAAGGTTTTGGAATATGAAAAACTTCTTTGCAAACTTGTCACACCCCACCAAAATCACGCTGATCACCTGCTCCAGCTTTGTGATATTGACAATGCTGATCTTGATTTTTTTGATGCTCTGTCCGATTCAAGAAAGCAGTTCCGCCAACAACGTCAATGATTCTCTGGTGGTAACTGTGGCTTCCACAGAAGAAACCCAGATCACCAGCGAAACCACAGCGTCAGCAGTTTCTACTAAATTTGAGCGAAAGACCACCGATGCCAATCGTGTCACTACAGAAACTATTACTACCGCGAAAACCTATGGCACACAGGCAGTCTATGAAGATGATGATACGTATAACAACTACGGTTCATATGATGACGATACAGACAACAGCTATCAGCCGGCAGTGACCACACGGGCATACTACAACAATAATACCAGTAACGCAACAAAACCCCGATACACCACTCCGGCAGCGACACAGCCGCCGGCTCCAAATGCTCCTGTTGTTACACAGGCACCAGTAGTTACTGCGGCACCTTCTGTTCCGGAAGAAACGATTCCGGCTCCAGATGATGGTTTTTATGATTGATTTTCTAGGAACAAAACCATATTGATGAATAAAGAAAAACCGGACTAGGCAGCACTGCCGGTCCGGTTTTTTGCAATAGGACATGAAAAATGTCTGAACAGAGAGGAATACAGATGAAAAAGAATTCGTTAGCTTTCGCCTGCTTCGGCTGGTGACATTTTGGGTCACAGGAAATCTGACAGCCATTTTTGCCATATGGCACGCTGCTGTCGGTTGGAAAATTCTTGTCGGCATCTTGTGCGGTATCCTGTTCCTGTTCTTCCAGTTTGCCCATGTGCATACCATAGCAGGAGAAAAGAAGCTGGCTTCATTGGCACACGGCTGTAATCTGCTCCGCACCAGCACTGTCTGGTTTTGTCTGGAACTTCTCACTGCCGGTGCACTTTTTTGGGGCGTGAAATTGTTCTGGGTAATTCTGCTGATCGATCTGGGCGTGTTCTCTCTGCTCTGCTGGTTCACAGTGTTTCAGGGGCTGCTGCATATTGCTCTGCACTCCACACAGGTGAAACTGCCGTGGCATGTTGCCCTCTTTTTTCTCTGGTGGGTGCCGCCGCTGAATTTGTTTCTGGTGGGGCATGTCTATCGTACTGCCAAACGGGAATTGCAGCTGGAGTGTTCCAAAGCCGAATGTAACATTATGCGAAAAGAATCAGAGATCTGCAAGACCAGATATCCGATTTTGCTGGTGCACGGCATCTTTTTTCGGGACTGGCAGTTTTTCAATTACTGGGGACGGATTCCGGCAGAACTGATTCGAAACGGAGCAACTATTTTTTACGGAAAACAGCAGTCAGCACAATCGATTTCCGCCAGTGCCAAGGAACTGGCAGCACAAATTCAGTCTGTTATTGCTGAAACTGGTGCAGAAAAAGTCAACATCATTGCACACTCCAAGGGCGGTCTGGACAGCCGCTGTGCCATGCAGGAATATGGTGCGGCGAAGTATGTGGCTTCTCTGACAACAATCAATACGCCGCATCATGGCTGTGCCTTTGTGGACGATCTATTGCAAAAGGTGCCGGCAGGTGTGGCACGATGGATCGCAGCAAAGTATAACCGGCTGTTTACAAAACTGGGAGATCAGAATCCGGATTTTCTGGCTGGTGTGCGAGAATTGACTGCCGAAAACTGTCAAAAATTTCATACAGAACATCCCCCTATTTCCGGTGTCTATTATCAGGCGGTGATGTCCAGGATGCACGGTGCATTTTCCGCCCCGTTCCCGCTGTGGCTGGGATATTTCCTGAACCGGCGAAAAGCTGGAGAGAACGACGGCCTGGTACCGGTTGTATCGGCAAAGCTGGAGTGGGCACCTTTTCTCATGGTGCCTGAAACTAAGCGGCGGGGAGTTTCCCACGGGGATATGATCGACCTGAATCGGGAAAATATTCCGGACTTTGATGTGCGGGAATGGTACAGCCAGCTGGTACAAAAGCTGAAACAAAATGGATTTTGAGGTGACTGCAATGAAAACCACGTATGATGCAAATATCTTGACCTATTGCCAGTGGCGGGATGATCTGACCATGCAACAATCGCCTTTCTGTCACGTGGACAATCTGATTTTCTGCTGCCTGTCCTATTTGAACTGGGACGGCATTGCAGAGGGCTTTACCGCAGCGGAATCGATTTCTTTGCGGGATGCAGCAAGGCTCTGGGAACACCGTCCCACCGCAGAACAGAAAGTGCGGGTAGAAACTGACCGCGACCTGCTTCGTCAGACTGCAGCCAGTCGGCGTTTCGGAGAAGTGCGTTTATTCCGTTATGCAGAACAGTTCAGCGAAACCCAGCAGCAGCAATTTTCCGCTACTGCATTTCTGCTGGACAGTGACACCGTTTATGTGGCATTCCGTGGCACAGACAACACACTGACTGGCTGGCGGGAAGATTTCAACTTGTCTTTTCTGCCTATGTGCCGTCACAGGCAGCAGCGGCGGCGTATCTGCGGGGGATTTTGTCACTGGGATTTTCCAACGTCTATGTGGGCGGACACTCCAAAGGCGGCAATCTGGCAGTTTATGCAGCCGTCCAGATGCAGCCGGAAGACTTTCCGCGGATTCGTGCAGTTTATAACAATGACGGACCAGGCTTTGTGACAGACCTGTTTGCTGAGCCGCAGTTTCAGCAATTGCAGGAACGAGTGTATACCTTTGTTCCACAAGCTTCTGTAGTAGGCATGCTGCTGGAGCATGACGAGGAATATCAGGTAGTTTACAGCACACAAAAAGGTTTTTTGCAGCACGATCCATACTCGTGGTGTGTGATCCGGAATGACTGGTACTATTCCGAGGATACCACCAACACCAGTAAGCTGCTGGATTCCTCGCTGCGGCAGTGGATCCTGGGCATGAAACCGGAGGAGCGAGAAAAGCTGACCGATGCCATTTTCCACATTCTGCAAAGTGAAACCAATGCCCATACTATACAAGATCTGATCGGTGGCGGTACAGGAACGCTTTCTGGTGTGCTCCGTGCATGGACAGACATGCAGCCAGAAACCCGCCGATTTATGCAAAAAATGCTGACAGAACTGCTGCACTCCGTAGGACAGACGGTAGCATCTCAGCGACGGCTGGAAATGCGTGACGATTTTCATGGAAAGCATGAGGGAACATGAGTAAGCGAATTTTTTGTCATCGCCGGAAAATTGATATTCTGCTATATGCCTGTTCGGCAGGTACGAACAGGAATTACTCTGTGCAAAGGAAATACTGCACAAAAGTGTACAGGTAGCTATATCACATTATTTCGCAGCAGGCAAAGATCGAATCCGTTCAGAATTCTATCTGCATTCAGATCCCCCGCTTGCCAGTTAGCAAGTTTTGTTTCAGGAAATCCCAACAGCCATTTTTGCAGCAGCACCACATCTGCCAGATTCGTTTTGCCGTCTGCATTGATGTCACCGGAAATCACAGGCGGTTCTGTAGCAGTTGCAGTAGTGGTGCTAGTTGCTGCGGCTGTTGTCGTATTTGTGGTTGCTTTGGTCGTTGTCGTTGTTGTTACAGTTGTAGTTACCTTAGTTGTTACAGTAGTGGTTTCTGTCTTTGTCTGCCATTTCTGACAACTGCTGCCGGTCGGTTCCCATTGCTGCACATTGGCACCGTTTGCAGTGGATGCATCGGCGACTTCTACATAACAGGAATCACCAGAAGCGTGTGTCAAGATGCTGTAGGATCCGTCCAGATTCTTAGTAAACCGGAACAGCTGAGTGCTATCTTTATTGGACCATGCTGCAATTGCCAGATTTCCGCCGTTTTTGCTGCCCTCTGCCTTCAATGCATAATGACTATCCTGCTGTGAGCGAATCCAATAGTAATTGCCAGAGCCAAAGGCACGAAGTGTCCACTTCTGGCAATTCAACCCGTTGGACGACCACTGCTGTACATTTGTATTGTCTGTCATTTTTCCATCGGTAATATCCATTACCAGACCAGAACCAGCATTTTCAAAGGTATAGATCACATCGGTGTTCATGGAGCAGCCGGGGTCAGTTGTCGGCTCTAAAATCCAATTCTGACAGTTCGCACCGTTGACTTCCCACTGCTGCACATTGGCACCGGAGGTTTGGGAGGCATTTTCTACTTCTACCACAGAATTTCCATTTGAAATATGGGTTCGAATCTGATAGCTGCCGTCCCCGTTTTTTGTCAGCATAAACTTCTGATTGTCACCGCCGTTATAGGTGTAAATATCTATATTGGTTCCATTTGCGGCCTTTTTTCCAGCAACGTCCAACACATATGTCCCGCCGTCCCCTACTGCAGAAACCAGATAGTAGTACCCTTCACCGGCACTGCACAATTTCCAGATGTCGTGAACTGCGATTCCATCTGATCCCCACTGCTGCACATTGGTGCCATTTTTTGCAGCAGCACCTGCTACCTGCAAATACAAGCCGGAGTTGACATTGCGAATACGGTAAGCAGAACCCTCGGCAAAAAGTTCTGCCAATGGTGCACTGGGTGATTCTATATAGCCTGCACTTGGCACACCAGCAACTGCATATCGCAGATACATCATATGATTTCTGTCATTTTGACAGCCGCTGTAGTTCTCACAATAAACCTTTGCCTCATCTGCAGTGCAAGAAATGGTTTTGTAATTGGAAGTTGGTCGCCATGTACAGTCCTGTGCATACCCCTCGATCGTTGTTCGCTTGCAGTTCACCGATTTTGAACCTGTTTCTGCATAAGAGCCGGGATAGGTTACTGTGTTCCAGTCACAGATAACGTTTCCGCCGTCTTCATAATAACAGTTTTCTGCAAAAATCTTAGATGCTGTGTGCACAGTATATGCCATGCTGAATGTTTTCACATAGTTATTCAGTGAATGAAAATAACCGTAACGCATCAGCCCAGGGCCGCGGGTCAGAGTTTTTTCAAAGCGATTGCTGATAATGGACATGCGGGGATAATTATTATAGGTTTTATAAGAGTTTTCATCATCTGCCGGATACCCCAATATCACACCATATTCGTGAAGTCCGAAAGAGCAGTCTGAAACTGTTGTGTAGTCAGCATCATAGCAGCATGCCAGAAACTTATCCCAGTCTGGTAGTCCGGTAGATGCTGTATTATAATCGCTATGGCCTACAAAGGTGCAGTGATCTACCAGATGTTCTGCCCAGAGCCGAGATAGACAACAATGGAATCATTGCCGTTGGACTCTGCATCGTGTTGTAGCTCAAAGTTTTTCAGGATCAGATTGTTTCCGGTTCCGTTATTGGAAGATGTACAGAACTGTACATTATACATAGTATGTGCCGCGTAACTGCCGATGATCGTTTTGTTGCTGTGAACATAAATTCGTCCGTCCGGACAATAGTTGTGTCCGGAGGAATCCTTTTGCAGTGCGGTAACACGAATATTTGCCGTGACAACAATGGTATAGGGTATATCAGCGGTAGCATATTTCTTAAGATCGGCAAAAGTGGAAACCTCTACGATCTCGCCGAACAGACCACCAATGTCCCCTGCCTTGATGTTGCCTGTGTTATCATCAAAGCAATATCCTGCAAAACCCTGTAATCCGTCAGCATTAAGCAGCCAGAGCTGATTGTCTGTTCCGCTGTATTTGGCTAATGTCATGCCGGAAGTTCCCTGCGTCAAGGCAAGAGAGATATCAGAATAATTCACAATTTTATAGTATAAATCATTGCCCAGATGATCTTGTTTGACGGGAACACATACAATGTTGAGATTGTGCTGACTCACTGCCGTACAAAATCACATCTGTTTTGTCAGATACGTTATAATTTCGCGGTGTCAAAAGCCTTCCGGACTGTGCGTTGACTAGTTTGAAAAAAGTACCGTTCCCATCCGAACCGACACGATCGAACCGCCATGATGCAGATAAATCACTGCCCAGCGTTTGCAGAGAAAGTGCCGCTCCGTCAGAAGTTCCATTTGCTGTCAGAACTTTGGTGCTGTCTTTGCTGGCAAGATGCATCAGCTGTGCCGGATAATCTGTAGAGATTGCCGCTGCCGACAAAACTGTTCCATTCCATTGAAACAGCGGCAACAGCCAAGCCATCAGCAAAATTAACGACAGGAGCAATGCCTTTTTTACGCGAATCCATTGTTTCATACATTTATACCTCCTTGAAATCGATGCATATCCCAAAAGAGCACATCGTCAATGCAGATGAGTCTGTCAACAATATTATACTACGTTTTGTGAAATGTGTCAATACAAAAATTTGACGACGTATCTGTTGCACAATCTTGTGCGGTATTGCCATAAATTTTGCAAGAGCTGTATTTCTCACAAAACACAAGAAGTTTGCCCTTGACCACTACAAGAACAAAGCAACAACCCCTCCTCTCCAACTTCCAAAAATTGAACAAAATCTCAAAAAAACTTCCGTTTTTCTTAACAAAGAATACTCGATCATGTTATAATAGATCTATCAAGGATATGTAATATATTCGAAAACGAAGGAGGCATATTATGAAGAAACAATGGAAACGGCTGGCGGCTCTTTCGTCGGCAGTAGTCATGGCGGCGGGAACGCTGCTGTACTTCCCGACCGATACCTTGCAAAATATCTCGTGGGGGATCACGGCGAGTGCGGAGAACGCAGGTGCAGAGACAGAAGCGGGAACGCAGACATGGAAAGAAGGCAACCTGACCTGGACACTGGAGCTGAGGCACAATGACCATCAGCGGCTCAGGGGCGATGGAAGGATTACAGCTATGATGACAATGATGACAATCCAAGTCCTGCATACAAGAATTTGGGTGTTAAAAAGCGGTAATTGAAGAT
>ENA-OQDW01000760-OQDW01000760.1-human-gut-metagenome-genome-assembly--contig:-NODE-760-length-12923-cov-1.600500_pt1 | contig 12923 bp, 16 predicted proteins | sample MGYA00242784_ERZ504613 | MGnify/ENA primary metagenome ERZ504613 (study PRJEB26092, sample SAMD00036330) | human gut metagenome | host: Homo sapiens | study: EMG produced TPA metagenomics assembly of... | reverse complement strand
CTCAGAATAATCCTCAGGCCTGTCAATACCAGATTCAGAAATAAAAAATGGTTTTCCGTTATCAATTCTCTTAATTAAGACAGTAATAACGAAAAACCATTTTTTTATCAAATATAGATATTCATTTTTTCTCATATCTTTCAATCAGACACTGATGTTCTTTTGTCTTCTTGTCATAGTTTATCCCAACCAGCAAAATGTCTCCGGTATAATCCAGAACTGAATCCGGATATTTGCTTTTCCTTAATCTGTTGCAATGCTGTCTGAGCCTTCTGATTCCATTTCAATTCTACAATAAGAGCCGGATAATCAAACCTATATTCCGGTTTTGGAATATGGATATCAGTTTGATTTTATTGACAGTACTTCTGATTTTGGAAAATACAGGTTGTTAATTTTACCGGATGTAATTCCTGTAGATGAAATATTAGGCCGGAAACTGAGTGCTTATATAAATGCAGGAGGCAAATTACTGGCAAGTTATCAGTCTGGTCTTGACAAAGATCACCAGAAATTTATGATCTCAGAACTGGCAGTAAAATATCTTGGAGATGCACCATATAGTCCGGATTTTATATGGCCGAAAGAACATCTGGCAAAGGGTCTTGCAGATGCAGAACATGTAATGTATGACAAAGGAACACTTGTAGAAGCGACAGATGAGGCTCAGTTTGTCCAGAAAGTAATCCCGCCGGTATTTAATCGTACATATGAACATTTTTGTTCTCATCTTCATTCTCCATCAGGAAGAAAAGAAGTATATCCTGGTATTGTGGAAACAGAAAATACAGCGTATTTTATTCATCCGATTTTTACAACATATCAGAACTGGGCACCTGCATGGTATAAAAAGATCCTGAGAAATGAATTAGACAGAATGCTTCCGAATCCGCTGATTCAGCATAATGGACCATCAACAACACAAGTTACAGTGTTAGATCAGGAACAAGAGAACAGAAGAATTGTACATGTACTTCATTATGTACCGGTGAAGAAATGTAAAAATCTTGAGATTGTTGATGATATTATTCCTTTATATAATCTTAAGATTACTATGACAGAAGAACGTGAAGTAGAGAAAATTTATACAATACCCGATAAACAGGAAGTTCCATTTGTACAGGATGGAAAAAAACTTGAATTTACTCTAAAAGAGATTAAGGGACATCAGATGACTGCTGTTTGTTACAAAAATTAGTAAGGAAAAGAGGAGGTTTTTATATGAAGACAGGGAAAAAAGTTTTAGGGGCTGTATTAGCGGCAGCAATGGCATTATCATCTATTACACCGGTATTTGCAGCAGATAAAGTTAAGATTACATTTATGAGCCGTGACAGTGGTGATACACCTATGGCAAAGGTTTATGAAGACCAGATTGCAGCATTTATGGAAGAAAATCCTGATATTGAAGTTCAGAACGATTCTGTTTATGAGGAATCTGCTTATAACAATAAACTGAAAGTTGCATTATCTACAGGAGAAACACCAAATATCTTTTATTATCCGGCAATTGCCGGCCTGAAAGAATGGGCACAGAATGGAGTTCTGTTGGATCTGACAGATTCACTTAACGAAGATGAAGAATGGAAGAACACGTTCCTGGATGGAGCATTAGATACATATGATCTGAGTGCTTATGGAGTGGATGGAATCTATGCATTGCCAAATGAACTGAATGTGGATGCTATTTTCTACAATAAGGCTTTATTTGAAAAAGCCGGTATTGAGAAAACTCCAGAAACAATGGATGAACTGTATGAGGATATTGATAAGCTGGTTGCTGCCGGAATTACTCCGTTTGGAGTAGGCGGAAAGAATACCTGGGTTATGGGACATATCTTTAATAATATTCTTGCTAAAAGAATCGGAAGAGATGGCATTATAAAATTGGGTACTGGCGAGAAAAAATGGACGGATGATGATGTAGTAGAATGCTTGCAGATTACAAAAGATTTAAAAGATAAAGGTGCTTTTGCAGAGGGATTTGAAGGAATGGATTATAATACTCAGATGAATCAGTTCCTCACCGGAGAAGTAGCAATGATTTCTCACAGCAGCCCTATCATTCCTGAAATGTTTAATTCTGAATCAGAAATTTTGGATGATATTTCATTCTTTGCATTCCCATACTTTGAAGATAAACCAGAGTATAAAGATACACATGTAGTATATACTTCCGGATGGATGCTTTCAGGAACTATGAGTGATGAGGAAAAAGAGGCAACTCTAAAACTGGTGAAATATATGACATCTAAAGAGTCTATTCAGGAACGTATGAATGCAGCGATGAGAGTTGCTCCATATAAAGATATTGATGCACCGGAAGACGCACCGCAGATTTTCAAAGATATGGTTGAATATACAGGTACTATTACAGATTCTGTAGGAGAATATTTTGACTATGATACCTGCTCTACATTAGTAGATACTTCAAGAAATGGAATTTTGAACATGATGCTGTCTGATTCCGCTGAGAATACAGCACAGACTATTCAGGCAGATATTGATGCAAACCGTCCACAGAGCTGACAGATAAAGCAAAAGGAAGGGGGGAGAGCACCCTTCCTTTTGTTTACTCAAAAATAGAAAAGAGGAGGGGTTATTTTGGAAAAAATAAGGAAAAATAAGAAAGTTATTGCGGTATTTTTGATACCTGCAGTATTGATCTATCTTTGTTTTGAATTGATACCTGTAGTTATGTCTGTCTATTTTTCATTTAATGACTGGCCTGGGCTTCAGGCGGTGCCGCTTAAATTTGTAGGATTTAAGAATTATAGTAATCTGTTCCATAATGCAGTTTTTCTTAAGTCGTTGCAGAATGTTCTTATTTACGTTGTTGTAAGTGTTATTTTGCAGGTTCCTATTGGATTTGGACTTGGATTATTGATTCATCATTTCAAAAAAGGACAGAGATTTTTTAAAGCTGCATTTTTTATTCCTATGATTTTATCAGTGACAGCAGTAGCATTGTTATGGAATTTTATTTATTTTCCTAGTGACAAGGGAATTCTGAATAGTCTTCTTATTAAAATTGGACTTGGAAATTATATTCAGCAGTGGCTGGTTAATCCTAAAACTTCTTTGATATGTCTGATTGTTGTCAGTACATGGACCAGTGTAGGATATTATATGATCATTTGTTTGGCTGGTCTTACTTCTATACCGGATTCTGTTTTGGAAGCAGGAGAATTAGATGGAGCAACTGGCTGGAAAAAGATTTGGAATCTTTATATTCCAATGCTTTGGGAACCATTAAAAATGTCTACGATCATGGTAATCACTGGAGTATTAAAGATTTTTGATACTGTATACATTCTGACACCTACAGGAGGAACCAGTAACTGTACTATTGTACCAGCACTTTTAATGTATAATGAAGCTTATAGATATGGTCATTATGGAACTGGAAGTGCGATTGCTACGGTCATCTTTGTATTAAGTGCTGCTGTTTCTATTTTTAGTTTGAAACTTATGAATCAGAAAGAATCCATAGAATATTAGGGGGATAGATCATGAAAACAAAAAAACATTCCGCAGGTATTATATAGGATTTCTGATATTTATTATAGTTGCTTTGATCAATATTTATCCGATGGTATTTTCAATCTTCTGTTCTTTTAAAGGAAATTTGGAAATATTTTCATCATTTACTGCTTTACCTAAGAAATTACGGATAGAAAATTATTTAACTGCATGGAATGTGGGAAATATAGGAAGATATTTTTTGAATACAATTATTCTTGCAGTTGGAACTCTTGCGATATCAGGTCTTTTTGGAGCAATGGCATCGTATGTTCTGGCAAAATTTAAGTTTCGCGGAAAATCAAAAATATATTTACTGTTTATTTCAGGAATGATGATTCCTATTCAGGCGGTATTAATTCCGTTGTCTTATATTTTTGGAAAACTTGGAATTATGAATAATTATCCGGTATTGATTTTGCTTTATGCGGCGTTTTGTTTTCCAATGACAATTTTGATTCTTACTGGATTTATGAATGGAATTCCGACAGAATTAGAAGAAGCGATGGTAATTGATGGAGCAAATATTTATCAAGTATTTTTTAAGATGATTTTGCCACTGTCAGTTCCGGGAATTGTAAGTGTTTCAATTTTTAATTTTATACAGGTATGGAATAACCTGTTGTTTCCTCTTATTTTTATTTCTGATAAAGATAAAGGTACTATTTCTATGGGACTTCTTGCATTTTTTGGAGAATACAGTACAGATTATAGTTCCAGCATGGCAGGAATTTGTCTTACAACCATTCCGGTAATTATTGCGTATATTTTCTTCCAGGAAAAAATAGAGAATGGTTTAATGAGCGGAGCTGTTAAAGGGTGATAAAAAAGTTGTTGTACTTTTCATTTCCAATATGAAAAGATACAACAACTTTTTTGTATTCCTTATGTATTAATCCTCAAGCTTAATTTTCTCTTTCAGAACTACACAGCCTGCCATATCGCCAATAACGTTAACGCAGGTAGCACCCATATCGCAGAGTGTATTGATACTGATATAAACACCCATAACACCTGCCGGCAGGCCTGCCATAGTTGCGAGGGCTGCGAAGGATGCGATAGCGCCGCCTGGGATTCCCGGGGTTCCTACTGACAGGAGTACGTTTGCCAGAAGGATTATGATCATCATGGAAATGCTTATGTTAATTCCGCATGCATTGGCGAAGAACATGATCATGAATGACATCAGGATGGATACGGCATCCATGTTTACAGTAGCGCCAAGAGGAATGGCAATACTTGTGATCTTGTTGGATACGCCCATTTCGTCTTCCATACGCTGTTTGCTGATCGGAATGGTCGCTGAACTGGAACAGGTTCCGAATGCGTTCAGAGCTGCAGGAAGCATTGCTTTGAAGAATTTCACAGGGCTTTCTTTGCCGATGAATTTCACGGAGCCGCCGTAAATGACCAGGGCAAATCCGAAGAATGCCACATACAGGATGATCAGCTGAGTTGCCAGTGAATGATGGTTTCTGTACCGTTGGCTTCTACAACAGGAACGATAGTACAGAATACACCGATAGGTGTGAAGTACATAACTGTGCTGATGACTTTCAGACAGACTTCGTTACAGGAATCGATGACTTTCAGAAGTGCAGTACCCTTTTCGCCGATGGCGATAAGTGTGAAGCCTACGATGACTGCGAATACAAGTACCTGAAGCATATTTCCGTTTGCGAAAGCTGCAACCGGGTTGGATGGGATCAGGTTTTTGATGGTGTCCAGAATGCTGGTCATCTCAGTTGCCTGGATGTCGGAAGTTGCCATTTCGAATTTAACACCCTCACCGAGATGAATCAGCCGCGGATGATCAGTCCTGCCAGGCTGGCAAGTGCTGTGGTGCACAGGAAAAAGATCATGGCGCCGGCTGTGATCTTGCCGGTTGTGCGGGCATTACCGATGCTGGAAATACCCATGATAATGGAACAGAAGACCAGTGGAAAGATCATCATGTTCAGGGCATTCATGTAAATGCTTCCGATAAGACTTGTGACAGTAAGAACCGGTTCGAACCGGTTTGCCAGAAACAGACCGGTAATGATACCCAGGATCAGTCCGGTAAAGATTGCTGCGGTAATATGTTTTTTATACCACGAATAAAATTTTTTCATTTGTTCCCTCCTCTTTGTTTTTCGTTTCCTGATACCCGAAGGACTATATTGGCAGACGGATTGAGTGATGCGCAGATCTGGTAAAATTCTGCGGTCTATAGCTTTGATAAGATACTGGGTTCAGAAAAATAACACGACAATACTTTACCACAATAATGCGTGAATTACAATATTTCCCGCTGTTTTCTTATTTGAGTGGGAGTGTTTCCGAAGTGCTCAAGGAACATCCTGCGAAATAGTTTGTAATTGGTAAAGCCATGCCGGTCTTCTACCGTGATGTCATGTATCGCGAAGGCGCGGAAGGGAAAGACGAAGCATATCTGAAACTCTATGACGGTCATGACTGGAAATGGTCCTGTGTACGTCTGGATCATACGGATATGGAATATCTGAGAAAATGCTGGTCAGGGAAAAAGGCATCTGCCCCGACTCTGGAAAAGAGACACCAGAAGTATTTTTTGCGTTTTTCCTATAAAGAGGAAGTAACACTTACCAAAACACCTGTGAAAGAACAGATTATCTGCAGCGTGGACTTAGGGATCAATACCGATGCAGTCTGTACCATCATGCGGGCAGACGGAACTGTCCTGGGAAGAAGATTCATAGATCATCCCAGTGAAAAAGACCGGATGTACCGCACACTGGGACGGATCCGCAGATTCCAGAGGAACATGGCTCTGCGCAGACACAGGAAGATGGCATATACGAAACGTCTGAACACAGAACTGGGTAAAAAGATTGCAGGTGCGATTGTAAGATATGCGGAAGAAAACCATGCAGATGTGATCGTGTTCGAGTATCTGGAGATGCAGGGGAAGATATCGGGAAAGAAAAAACAGAAACTGCACCTGTGGAGAAAGCGGGATATCCAAAGACGCTGTGAACATCAGGCACACAGGAAAAGGATGCGGGTATCCCGGATCTGTGCATGGAACACCAGCAGACTGGCTTATGATGGTTCCGGGGCGGTAACACGTGACTGGGAAGATTACAGCCGCTGTACTTTCCAGACAGGAAAACGATATAATTGTGACCTGTCAGCATCCTATAATATAGGAGCCAGATATTTTATAAGAGAACTTTTAAAACCCCTTCCGGTAACGGAAAGGTCTTTGCTGGAGGCAAAAGTCCCTCCTGTAAAGCGTAGAACCTCATGCGTCTATGCAGATCTGAGAAAACTCCATTCAGAAATGGAATTCTTAAAAGCAGCATAGATACAGGCAGATATACAGCGGACTACCTGTAATGTGGGAACCAGCCATATCTGGCATGGGAAATGCGCATAACTGCGCACCTAAGTTACAGGCGTATCCGCCGATATTCAGTCTGACGCCTAAAGCGTCTGGAAGCACGTGACTTTAGTCATGTGAGGTTTACTTTACAGGAATCAGTTGTAGGCGAACAGATTTTTGTGTATAATCATAAAGATATATGCCTGTTCAGGCACAAAAAAATATTTCGAGAGATGTAAACGGTAACCGGTACATATTTTGAATCTGAAAGATTGTTGCAGGAATCAACTTGTTGATCAGCATGGTTGTTTGTAAAATAATGTACCGTACAGGAAGAAGACAGGAGAAAATATGAGCGATATTTATAGTACATTAAATCCTCAGCAGCAGGAAGCGGTTTACCATACAGAAGGTCCACTGCTGATCCTTGCGGGAGCGGGTTCGGGAAAGACAAGAGTACTTACCCACCGCATTGCTTACCTGATAGATAAAAAGGGAATCAATCCCTGGAACATTCTGGCTATCACATTTACAAATAAAGCAGACGAAGGAAATGAGAGAGAGGTCGATGATCTGGTCGGATTTGGAGCAGAGCATATCTGGTCAGTACTTTCCATTCAACTTGTGTGAGAATCTTAAGAAGGCATATTGATAAGCTTGGTTATGGAAACAGTTTCACAATCTATGATGCAGATGATCAGAAATCCTGATCAAACAGATCTGCAAGCAGTATAAGATTGATACAAAGATGATGCCAGAGAGAAGGATCATCAATGAGATTTCTTCTGCTAAAGATGAATTTATGACACCTTCCGAGTACGAAACAAGACATCAGTATGATTTTAAGAAGAAAAAGATCGCACAGATTTATAAAGAATATCAGAAGCAGTTAAAGGCAAATAATGCACTGGATTTTGATGATCTGATCGTAAAGACCGTAGAGCTTTTTCAGAACTGCGGAGATGTTCTGGAAATTATCAGGAACGTTTCAGATATATCATGGTGGATGAGTATCAGGATACCAATACTGCACAGTTTAAGTTTATAAGCCTGTTGGCTCTAAATATGAAAACCTCTGTGTAGTCGGTGATGATGACCAGTCTATCTATAAATTCCGCGGTGCAAATATAGGAAATATTCTTGGATTTGAGCATGTTTTTCCAGATGCAAAAGTTATCCGTCTGGAACAGAATTACCGTTCCACAAAGAATATTCTGAATGCAGCCAATGCGGTGATCGCAAATAATACCTCACGTAAATCAAAAACACTCTGGACTGAGAATTCGGAGGGGGAACGAATCCATTTCCGCCAGTTCATGAACGGATATGAGGAAGCAGAGTATGTGGTAGGTGAGATTTCCAGAGTTCACAGAGAGAATGGTGCGAAGTATAAAGACTGTGCAGTTCTGTACAGGACCAATGCACAGTCACGACTCTTTGAAGAGAAGTGTCTTCTTGCGAATATCCCTTACAAGATTGTAGGCGGTGTGAATTTCTATGCGCGTAAAGAAATCAAAGACCTGTTATGTTATCTGAAGACAATTGACAATTCCAGAGATGATCTGGCAGTCCGCCGTATCATCAATGTACCGAAGCGTGGAATCGGAGCCACAACTCTTGGCAGAATACAGGATTATGCGGATAAAATGAGTGTGAGTTTCTATGATGCCTTGCGTGTGGCAGAGGAAGTTCCGTCTATCGGAAGAAGTCTTTCAAAGATTGATGGGTTTGTAACCTTTATCCAGAGTTTAAAGAGCAAGGCAGAGTCCTATACAGTACGTGAACTTCTGGAAGAAGTGATTGAACTTACCGGATATGTGGCAGAGCTGCAGGCTGAAGATACAGATGAATCGAAGGCAAGAATCGAGAATATTGATGAACTTATTTCCAAGACAGAATCCTATCAGGAAGCAATGGAAGAACAGGGACAGACTGCCACACTTTCAGGTTTTCTCGAGGAGATTGCACTGATCGCAGACATTGACAGCGTGGATCCGGATCAGGATTATGTGCTTCTTATGACACTACATAGTGCCAAAGGTCTGGAGTTTCCGAGAGTATTTCTCGCAGGAATGGAAGATGGGATGTTTCCGTCTTATATGTCCATTATATCAGATGACAGATCTGATCTGGAAGAAGAGAGAAGGCTCTGTTATGTGGGTATCACAAGAGCTATGGAGGATTTGACGCTGACAAGTGTCAGACAGCGGATGCTCCGGGGAGAAGTACAGTATAATAAAGTATCCAGATTTGTACGTGAAATTCCGCGGGAGCTTGTGGATCTGGGACAGGAAGCTCAGGAAAAGAAGAAAAAGATTGAAGAGATGATTCAGGCAGACAGAAACCTTGCAAAAATGAAAATGGCTTTTGAGACGAAAACATTCAAGCCAGAGAATTTAAGGTGATGAAGGCTGCTGCACTGGATTACGAGGTGGGAGACACTGTCCGGCACATTAAATTTGGTGTAGGAATTGTCAAAGACATTGTAGACGGCGGAAGAGATTATGAAGTCACTGTTGATTTTGACAAAGTGGGAATAAAGAAAATGTTCGCAGGATTTGCAAAGCTGAAAAAAATATAGTAATGGGGCAGGTGACTTAAGTCACCTGCGGAGGCTGCGAAAAGCAATAAGCAGTAAGGCGAACGATTTTATCCGCTTTATATATGAGACAGGAGTTCAGGAAGTTTCATAAGACTGTCAAATTCATGATCAGGGATGATTTCTGAAGTCTTCTCATGGCTGGGATTAAACCAGATCGTGCGGATTCCGGCATTGATGCCGCCCTGGATATCAGAGGTCAGGCTGTCCCCCACGATTACGGCTGTTTCCTTATGGAAATCAGGGATTCTGGAGAAGCAGCAGTTAAAGTATTCCCTGCCCGGTTTATTGTATCCCAGTTCTTCGGAGATAAAAATATCCTCAAAGTAACGGGAAATTCCGGAACTTTTAAGCCGTCCCTTCTGGACACTTAAGGTACCGTTTGTAACCAGATACATCCGGTATTGACCGTAAAGAGTTTCGAGCAATTCTTCTGCACCATCTATGAAATAGTGTCCCTGGGCCAGAAGAGTTTCATAGGTATGTGCAGCTTCTTTTGCAGGTACATCCACATTCAGCTCTGCAAAAAGAAGCCGGAATCTCCGAAGCTTTACCTGGTCTCTGGTGATCTTGCCCTGTTCAAGAAGCTTCCACTGGGCGAGGTTGAGCTCACTGTAACGCTTCAGAACTGAAGGCTCGGGAGCAATGTGAAAACTTTTCAGAGTTTTTGCGATAGCTGCTCTTTCTGCCCGGTTAAAATCAAGTAATGTATTATCAAGATCAAAAAAAAGTGTTTCTACCATAAGTATTTATCCTCTCTTATCAGATTGTTGCTGTCGGCATATTTTTAAGTCAGGGGCAAAATTCATTCCAGATTGCCTGTGGCAATGGAATTTTGGCTTGTATGTCTCGGGATTGTGTGAATAGTAACCCCCTGATATCATTATAATAAAGAAACTAACAAAAGTATAGAATAAATGCAGATATCTTATGGTAAAATTACAGAAAAAGTGTTATAATAATTTCATTAAACAGCAGACGGCAGAAGTGTTAAGTGTCAGCTGATGAATTATTGAGAGGATGGTGCGATTATGAATATCAAAATTGAAGAATTATTATCAGCATTAAACAGAAAAGAAGAAGAGAAAGAAAAAAATACAGTCCTCTGGGTACTGGCAATCATTGGCGCAGTTGCAGCAGTAGCAGGTATCGCATTTGCTGTATATCATTTCTTTGCTCCGGATTATCTGGAAGATTTTTGAAGAGGATTTTGATGATGACTTCGACGATTATTTCGAAGATGAAGAAGAATAATTACCTGTAATATGAAAATGAAAGAATAGCTCCGGCTTATACCGGGGCTATTTTTATGGAGGTTATATGAAAAAAGGCGAAATTTATGAAGGCGTGATTGAGAAAGTAGATTTTCCCAATAAGGGAATTGTGATAACAGACGGACAAAAAGTTACCGTAAAGAACGGAATGCCCGGACAGAAAGTTCGTTTTATGATCAATAAGAAGCGTTCCGGACGTGCAGAGGGAAGACTTCTGGAAGTGTTGGAGAAGTCTCCGCTTGAAACAAGAGAACCGGTCTGTAGCATTTTTCCGGAATGTGGAGGATGCATGTATCAGACCATGTCCTATGAAAACCAGCTCAAAATGAAAGAATGTCAGGTTCGTGAACTGTTGGATGGTGCATTGAACGGCACTGATTACCAGTGGGAGGGAATTCATGGAAGTCCCATTGAATTCAGATATCGAAATAAAATGGAATTCTCCTTTGGTGATGCATATAAGGATGGTCCGTTGACGCTGGGTCTGCACAAAAAAGGCAGTACCTATGATGTTCTTACAGCAGATGACTGTCAACTGGTTCATGAAGATATGACGAAAATCCTGACTTTGTGTGCATGAATACTTCCTGAAACGAAACGTTTCCTATTATAAAAAGATGCAGCATACAGGATATCTGCGCCATCTGCTTCTCCGCCGCGGTGTGACTACAGGAGAGATTCTGGTCCATGTGATTACCACCAGTCAGGAAGAACATGATCTGGAATCTCTGAAAGAAGAACTTCTTGCACTTCCGCTGGAGGGTAAAATTGTGGGAATCATGCATATTATCAATGATTCTCTTTCTGATGTGGTGCAGAGTGATGAGACACGTATCCTTTACGGTCAGGATTTCTTTTATGAAACGCTTCTGGGACTGCGATTTAAGATCAGTACATTTTCATTTTTCCAGCCTAATTCACTGGCTGCGGAAGTGCTTTATTCTATCGTACGTGAGTATATCGGAGATACGAAGGATAAGTAGTGTTCGACCTTTACAGCGGAACCGGAACGATCGCCCAGCTTGCAGCCTCCGTAGCGGACGAAGTGATAGGTGTGGAAATTGTGGAAGAGGCAGTAGAAGCTGCAAAGCAGAATGCAGCACTGAATAACCTGAGTAATTGTAAATTTATTGCAGGGGATGTCCTTAAAGTCCTGGATGATCTGACGGAGAAACCGGATGTGATCATTCTGGATCCGCCAAGGATGGAATCCATCCCAAAGCATTGCCGAAGATTCTTTCTTATGGGGTAGACCATATTGTATATATTTCCTGCAAAGCGACCAGCCTGGCAAGAGATCTTCCGGCATTTCTGGCGGCAGGATATAAGCTGGAAAAAGTCTGCTGCGTTGATCAATTTTGTCAGACTGTTCACGTTGAGACGGTTGTCTTGCTTTCCAAGGGCGAAGTCGACTCGAAAAAGATTCGGGTTGAGTTCTCTTTGGAAGATATGGATATGTCCGAATTTCAGGATGGGGCAACCTATCCGCAGATCAAGGAGTATGTTTTGGAGCATACCGGGTTAAAGGTGTCCAACCTCTATATCTCACAGATTAAGCGGAAATGTGGGATTGAGGTTGGTAAGAACTACAATCTGCCGAAGTCCGAGGATTCCAGACAGCCCCAGTGTCCGCCGGAAAAAGAGAAAGCAATCCGAGAAGCATTCAAATATTTTGGGATGATCTAACATCCCGCAAAATGGAGGTTTCTTATGGATAGATTGATTTCTTGTGAGTTTAACATGGATACGCTTGTGTGGAACTGAAATTTTTAGATGGCAGCATGATTGCCATTGATACCATCGCCGTGGAGAATGAGGTTGCTGACAATATGTATCAACGGTCAGAACTGGATTATCTAATCTACAATGATCCGGTTGGATATGCAGACTTGATCTTGAACGGTGATCCCGAAATTTATCTAAAAACTGTAACTGAATGTAAACCCTTAGATTAAAACTCAGCCCTCTGCCTTTTCCTTGGCAGAGGGCCGTTTTTTGCTTAACAGTTATTGAGCATCCCTTAATTGCTCTACAACACTGCATTTCGCTGCATTGTCATACATCATGCAAGGAATCAGCCACCCCAGCAGAAGAAATACCGGAATTGTCAGCAGGACAGGCAGAATGGTGAATCGATACTCAAAGAACCAGAACATACTGCCCAGCATTTTTCCTGCAAGAG
>ENA-OQDW01000759-OQDW01000759.1-human-gut-metagenome-genome-assembly--contig:-NODE-759-length-12924-cov-5.427678_pt1 | contig 12924 bp, 17 predicted proteins | sample MGYA00242784_ERZ504613 | MGnify/ENA primary metagenome ERZ504613 (study PRJEB26092, sample SAMD00036330) | human gut metagenome | host: Homo sapiens | study: EMG produced TPA metagenomics assembly of... | reverse complement strand
GCAGGGCGATAGCCACGTTGACGGGAGCGCCGTCCATGGTGTCCCAACCGGTCACGCCACTGAGTCAGTCCTTGACGACAATGGACAGGCGGCCTCGGTAATGGCATCGGACTTGGCATGCGGAATGGCGAAGCTCCATCATGCTCGTGGTGCCCTCGGCCTCGCGGGCCAGGAAGGCGTTCATCACGGCGTCGGCGTCGTCAGCGAGACCGGCCTTGACGGCCTGGTTGGAGACAAAGCTCAGGGCCTCGTCACGAGAAGCGAAGTTCTCGGCGACAAAAACGTTCTCGACCTTCACGAAGTCGGCAGCCTCGGCCTTGGGGGCCTCGACGGCAGCGGCCTTGGGAGCCTCGACAGGCTTAGCGGGAGCGGCCTTCTGGTTCTTCTCGAAGTCATACTTTTTGAAAGCGACGAACAGGATGCCACCGACCACGGCGCCGATGAGGATCGCGAGGACCCACTGCGGGCCGTTCTCGACAACGGGCAGGACCAGGAAGCCGCCGTGAGGCGCCGGATCGTGAACGTTGAAGAAAATGGTCAAGATGGAAGCGATGGAAGAGCCGAGCATCATGATGGGCATGACGGGCCAGATGTTCTTGGTCATGAACGGAATGGCGCCCTCGGTGATGTGGGTGCAACCAAGGATGAGGTTGACGATACCGGCGTCATGATCCTCCTGGCTGAAGTACTTCTTGCGACGATGACGGCGAAGGTGGTGATCAGCGGCGGAACGATGCAAGCGGCGGAGACGGCAGCCATGAAGTTGGTGCCGAAGTTGTAGGTCTCGGTGCCGACGCCAGCTTCGAGAGCGGTACCGAGCAGGAAGGTGCCAGTAGCGTAAGCAGCCTTGTTGACCGGGCCGCCCATATCAAAGGCGCACATGCAGCCGATGGCCAGGCCAAGGATCACCGGACCGGAGTTACCGAGGCTCTGCAGGAAATCCATCATGCCCTGGTTAATGGCAGCCATGGGGCCGGAAATACCGAGCATGACCAGGCCGACGATGGCGGTAGAGCACAGCGGATACAGAAAGATTGCCTTCAGGCCATTAAGGCTCGCGGGAATTTTAGAGAAAACCTTCTCGAGCAGCAGGATGACATAGCCAGCGAGGAAGCCGCCGACGATGCCGCCCAGGAAGCCAAAGCCCACACCTGCGCCACCGGCGTCGATCATGCCGGTGGCGGCGTTAACAGGCAAGCCCTGGATGGCAATCATACCGGCGACGAAACCGGGGACGAGCGCCGGGCGCTTGCCGATGGACTCGGCGATGTAGGCGGAAAGCACGGGAACCATGAGGTTCATGGCAATGCCGCCGATGATCTTGAGCATAGCGGCGAAGCTGTTGTAGTCGGCAGCCGTCGAATCAAAGGACGTGATGCCCCACAGGAACGAAATGGCGGTCAGAACACCACCGGCAACGACGAAGACCAGCATGTGGCTGACGCCGTTCATGAGGTGCTTGTAGATGACGTGACCGATGGACTCCTTCTCCTCGACCTCGTCCTCGACATCGGCGGCAGCGGCAACCGTGTCGTCGCCCTTGGCGGCGAGCGCGCGGTCGATCAGCTTACCGGCAGCTCGACAGACAGGGCCTTGGAAACACCAACGGAAACCATGGGCTTACCGGCGAAACGCTCAGCCTGGACATCCTTGTCGGCTGCGACGACGACGGCCTTGGCACCAGCGATCTCGCTCTTGGTGAGCTCGTTCTCGACACCGACCTGGCCATGGGTCTCGACCTTAATGGTCAGCCCGCGCTCGGCAGCAGCCTTCTCCAGCGCCTCCTTCGCCATGAAGGTGTGCGCGATGCCGGTCGGGCAACCGGTGGCGGCGATGATGTCAAACTTAGCCATGTGTCCCTCCTTCTTGAGTACTGCGCCCGCGGGCGCTCCCCTACACGCGCTTCGATGCGCGTTTTTCCACACTTGAAAGATACCAACCCACCGCTTATATGAGAAGTAATACAGCTCATTTCTCAGGTGAAAGGTTCTTTCATAACCGTAAACGGTCAATGAAAGTTTACCATCAACCATTGAAACGGCAAGGTGTATCTTGTAGTTGAAAATGCCCGTATACTACGACATAACAAAACAAGTCCGATTTTTATGCCAGCCAGGAGCAGTCCCATGTCCGATAGCAGCAAGAGCGCACTCTCCCTTATTAGCACACACAGGGGGTACAGCGAGTCCGAGCAGCGCATTGTCGACTATATCCTAGAGCACCAGTCCGAGGCACCGCGTCTGACAGCCGCCCAGCTCTCGCGCGCCGCCGCAACCTCCGAGGCAACCGTCTCGCGCTTCTGCCGCAAACTGGGTTTTGGCAGTTTTCGCAGTTTCCAGTTTTCACTAGCGCGCGATCTGGAGAGCCAGCGCAACGAAGGCCTCACCGACGAGGTCTCGCTCGACAATATGGAGCAGAGCCTCAAGAATATTCTCGCTGCCAAGGTAAGCGAACTCAATGCGACTATCGATGGTATTGACCACGACACACTGGCAGCCGTCGTGCACGCGTTTAAGAACGCAGGGGCTATCGAGTTTGCTGCCGTAGGCAACACCAACGCCGTCGCGCTCGACGCGACGTTTAAGTTTTCGCAGCTGGGCCTTCGCTGCATGGCAAGCACCATCAGCGAGACTTCGATTGGGTTTGCGCTTACGCTGCGCCCCGGCGACGTCATCGTTCTGATCTCGAACTCCGGCAAGTCGCGCCGACTGAATCGCATGGCAAAAGCGGCTCGCGACTGCGGCGCAACCGTAGTCGTCATCAGCAGCGACAGCAAATCCCCGCTCGCGCGCCTGGCAGACTACACCTTTAATACCGTCAACCACGAAGCACTACTGACAACGGGCGACTTCGCGTTCTCCAAGATGAGCGCCACGATGATCATCGAGGTCATCTACAACTTCCTGCTGCCCGAAATCGAAGACGCCCGCGAGCATATCAGCTACTACGAAGAGCTCATCCAGCCGGATAAGGTTGTGGAGTAAAATGCGTAGTGGGACAAAAATTTCAGTCTATTTTGTCCCACCAACACCGCTGATACGACCTAACCTCGAGCTTCTTCGAGCATCTGCTTTGCGTGCGCCAGGCTAGCCTCGGACTGATCGCCGCTCAACATGCGGGCGATCTCGGCGGTACGCGCTTCGCCGGTTACCTCGTCCAAATGCGTCTGGGGAACATCGCCTGGTTCCTTGCTGACAACATAATGCTTGTCGGCCATGACGGCGACCTGCGCCAAGTGGGTTACGACAATCACCTGATGCGTAGAGGCGAGATCTGCCAGCACGCCCGCGAGTGCACGCGCCGTGGAGCCACCGACACCGGCATCGACCTCGTCAAACACCAGCGTATCGACACCGTCCGCGTTACCGAGGACAACCTTGCTTGCAAGCATGACGCGGCTGAGCTCGCCGCCCGACGCAATGCGGCGCAGGGGACGTGGCGTCAAGCCGGCACCGCTGCGGTATAGCAGCTCGTAGCTCGAAGGACCAACGGGCGTCCACTCAGCACGGGGAAGATCGCGCGACTCCCAGACGAGCTCGGCACTACCCATCTCCAAGCGCGCCATCTGGCGGCCAACCTCGTGGCAGAAGCGCGGGGCCGCCGTATTGCGTGCGCGCTTAAGTGCCTTGGCAGCGGCAAACAACTCGCGCTCGGCGCTCCCGAGTGCCTCACGCGCCTTTTTGATCTGCTCATCGCCATCATCGACCAGGGACAGCAGCTCTTGCGAGCGATCGCGCATGGCAAAAACATCGTCCATGGTGGGACCCCACTGACGCAACAGGCCCTTGAGGTCGGAATATCGCTCACGCATGCGTGCGAGCTCGCGCGGGTCGAAGGCGACGCCATCGCGATAGGTACGAAGCTCGTTCGCGCAATCCTCAAGGGAGATACAGGCATCCGAAAGCGCATCGGCAATGTCGCCCAGTTTGCGATCGACGGTAGCCATTCGGGAAAGTTCTGCCACGGCGCTGTTCACGGCGTCGAGCGCTCCCCCTTCGGAGGCAAGCGATGCATGGGCATCGTTAGCTGTGGCAACCAGTACCTCGGCATGTTCGGAGCGCGGCAGCAGTTCCTCGAGTTCCTCATACTCGCCCGGTTTGGGGTCGACCTCGCCGATGCGCTCGAGCGCAAAGCGCGCTTCCTCGACGCGACTCCCCCGCGCACGTGAGGCCTCCTCGACGCGACGGACCTCCTTGGCAGCCGCGCGCGAGGCTTTAAAGCAAGCACGGTAGTGCTCGAGCGCCTCGAGCGCAGAGCGTCCCGCCCAGGCATCGACCATCGCAACGTGATGCGCCGGATCGAGCAAGCGCTGGTGCTCGTGCTGGCCGCACAGATCCATCATCACGCCGACGCGCTCCGAAAGCTCGCGCACACTGGCAATGCGACCGTCAATCTTCACGCGGCTGCGGCCCTCGGCAGAAAGGCTGCGCTGTACGGTGAACCCCTCCGTGTCGTGCGGTCCGTCGAAGAGTCGCGCCTCGACGCTCGCCAGTGCCTCGCCCTCGCGCACCGTCGACGAATCCGCACGCTCGCCCAAAATTAGCTTGAGGGCCGAGAGCAGCGCGGTCTTGCCGGCGCCAGTCTCGCCAGTCAGGACAGTCAGGCCGGCACTCGGCACCAGCGTCGCCTCGCGAATGAGTGCAATGTTATAAACCTGCAGCTCATCGATCATGACGGACTCCGTAGAATACGCGGCTCACCGAGTTATAGAAGCTCTCGGGGCCGTAATCCAGCAGCAACACATCTCCGGGCCCGCGGCGCACCGCCACGCTCTCAACGGTGCCATCGCAGGTAATAAACTGTCCATCGATAGCGATCGCCGGAACGCTCGGGCGATCATCGGACATAAAGATTTCGACGACATCACTCGGCGAGGTCAAAAAGGCACGAGCCTGAATGGTGTGCGGCGCAATGGGTACGCAGACCATGCCCGTATAGTCGGGGCTCACGATGGGGCCACCGGCACTGAGCGCGTAACCCGTAGAACCAGTCGCCGTGGACACGACCACGCCGTCGCCACGCAGACGGTCGATATGATGGCCGGACACCGTGATGTCGAACTCGACCATATCGGACAGCGGACCGCGGGTAAGCGCCATGTCGTTGAGGGCGAAGGTGCGCACGACATCCTTCGTACCGTCTTCGCGCACGGACACGATATCCGCGGCGATGGTGGCGCGACGGCTCACGTGCAGCTCACCGGACAGGGCGTCGCTCACGACCTGCAGGATGTCGCGCTCCTCGGGGCTCGCAGCAGTTAGAAAGCCCAGGTGACCATAGGAAAGACCGAGGATAGGAATCTCACGATGGTTGAGGATGCGGGCAGCGCGCAGCAACGTACCGTCGCCGCCGAGCGTAATGACCAGATCGGAGCCGTCAATATCAGGCGTGCTCTGAATCTTGGATCGCTGGTCGGCAGCCCATGCGACCTCATAGCCCTGGCGAGTCAGCCAAAGCTCAAGCATCAGGCCGCTCTCGACCGCCTCTTGCTTGTAGTAATTGGGAACCAGAAAGACCTTCATAGCGTTGCAGCTTCTCGCTCAAAACCGATACCTGGGATTGCAGCTCATCGTCGGTGCGTTCGCCGGGGGCAAACCTCGTGCCGTACAGGAAAAACTCAACGTTGCCCTTGGCGCCATGGATGGGCGACACGCACACGTCGAGCGGGAACAGACCCTTGGCGGCAAAGAGTTCAATCGCCGCCACGAGCGTATCGCAGCGGACAGCGGGGTCGGTCACGATGCCGCCCTCGCCCACCAGCGCAGCCGGCGCCTCAAACTGCGGCTTTACGAGCGTGCAGAACGAACCCGAAGGCTTCAGGCACGCCAGCACGGCGTCGATGATATTCGCGATGCTCGTAAACGACACGTCGCAGACAGCCAAGTCGATAGCGCCGCCGTAGCCGAGATCGGGCAGTTGCGTCACATTGGTGCGCTCATGGAGCGTCACGCGCTCGTCTTGGCGCAGCGACCAGTCGAACTGGGCGCGACCCACGTCGACCGAAACAACAGTCGCGGCGCCACGCTTGAGCAGGCAATCGGTAAAGCCGCCCGTAGAACAGCCCACATCGAGGCAAGCAAGGTCAGCCGGATCAATCCCAAACGAATCGAGTGCACCCTCGAGCTTGAGTCCGCCGCGCCCCACGTAGGGAATACGACCTTTCACGTGTAGGGGCAGGCCGGGCGTCACCTTAAGACCCGGCGAGGTCAAGCGCTCGCCGCCACTCGAGACCAAGCCGGCCATAAGAGTGCGAAGGCATCCGCGCGATCGGCGCAGATGCCCTGTGAAATCAGTTCGTCATCGAGACGCACACGTTTCATGAATGCCATCAACCATTCGTATCCGGAGACGCGGCCTGGCTATCCTGGGATTCGTTTGCCGCATCCTCATCGTATTCCTGCTCGAGCTTATCGGCCTCACGAGGCGTCAACTCAAACTTATCGACCATATCGACCGCACGGGAGCCCAGCTCGATCGCCTCGTCAAACAGATCGAGCGAACGCTCCAGGGACGTATCCTTGGAGCGAACGGTCGCGATAATCTGGTCCAAGCGGTTCGAGATCTCGTCGAAGTTGCGGACGGAACCCTCTGGCATGGCTACTCCTTGACGGTACCGGTCTCGGCCTCGGCGACCTCGGCATCCTCGTCGAGAACGCCGGCCGCAGCCTGAGCGGCGGCAACCTTGGCGGCAGCCTCGGCGGCCTGGGCCTCCTCGCGGGCACGGTCCTCGGCCAGTAGCTCCTGATAGAGGTCCTCGCCCGGCAGCCCCTCGCTACGAGCGATCTTGCCCAGCACGCCGTTGACAAACGAAGCGGACTGGTCAGTGCCATAGGCCTTGGCAAGCTCGACGGCCTCGTTGATCACGATGCGTCCGAGACCTCCTCGTCGGTGAGGAAGCGCATCTCATAGACGGCGATGCGCAGCAGATTGCGGTCGGCACCGGGCATGCGCATAAGATCCAGTTCTTGGCGACGGAGCGTAGGGCGCAGTCGATACGGTCGATGTGCTCGTAGGCACCGCGGCACAGCTCCAGCGCGTAGGGGTCGAGGGGACCTTCGAGATCAGGAAATCGCCCTCGAGGACGCGCTCGAGCGGGCTGTCCGTGGCCTCGGCCTGAAACAGCAGCTGCAGCGCCTGACTGCGGGCAAGCGTACGCCCGCGATAAACCTTAAGGCTCAAAGGTTACTCCTTGGGGAAAACGAGGCCGTCGATGCAAACGTCAACGCGCTCGACCTCGACGCCCACCTGGGCGTCGATGGCGGCAACCACGGCGGCGCGAACGGCCTCGGCAAGTTTCTTGAACGGATAGCCAAAGAACACCACGACGCGCACGGTAAGCGCGAGCTTGTCGCCGATGACCTCGGCCTCGACCGCCGGCTCGGAAGCCGGGGCCTTGGACGAAAGCATCATGGAGACGAGGTTGGTGGCAAGGTCCTTGACGCCCACGGAGGCGATGCCCTCGACATCCGTGACGGCGCGCGAGACGATGGCGGTCAGAACATCGGGCGAAATGCCGATGCCGTCAATCTTGATTTCCTGGGGCATGAGTCCTCCTAGAAGAGTTGGTTGCTAGACGCGGGAGACGAACTTGCCGTCGCGGGTGTCAACCTTAATGACCTCGCCCTCGTTGAGGTACATGGGGACCTGGATGACAGCGCCGGTGTCGATGGTGGCCGGCTTGGTGGAACCCTGGACGGTATCGCCCTTGAAGCCCGGGTCGGTCTGGACGATGGTGGTCTCGATGAACATCGGCGGGGTCACGCCCATGAGCTCGTCGTCGGCGAAGAGCAGCTGGCAGGTGTCATTCTCGCGCAGCCACTTGGCGTTCTCGCCCACCATATCCTCGGGAACGGGAACCTGCTCGTAGGACTCGTTATCCATGAAGATGTAGTCGGCGCCGTCGTTGTAGAGGTACTGGAACTCACGGGTGGTGAGCATGACGCTCTCGAACTTGGTGCCGGCGTTGCAGGTGTTCTCGACGACGCGGCCGCTCTTGATGTCGCGGGTCTTGTAGCGCACGAAAGCGCCGCCCTTGCCCGGCTTGACGTGCTGGAACTCGACGATGGTGTAGACCTTGTCCTTAATGCGGAGACCGAGGCCGTTCTTGAAGTCGGCGGTAGAGATAGTAGGCATAGCGACCTTTCTTGTTATTGGCTAGACGCACAAACGTCCAAATTACATACGACCGAAATTATACACTTGCAGACGGCGGCTGCGGCGAGCGCATAAAAAGAGAACGCGGGACGCCCGAATCGATCCGGACGCCCCGCCCCAAAAATCTATCGAAATGGGCTAGCAATCGATGACGTGCAGGTCGTGCGGGGTCTTGGTGAAGGGCTCGTAGCCGTTCTCGGTGACGACACCGTAGTCCTCCAGGCGCACGCCGCCCACACCGGGCAGGTAGACGCCGGGCTCCATGGTAATAACCGAGCCGACCTCAATGATGTTCTTGCTACGGTTGAAGTTGGGCAGCTCGTGGATGTCGATACCAACGCCGTGGCCCAGGCCATGGTTGTAGTAATCGCCATAACCGGCATCGCCGATGATCTTCTTGGAGAGCTTGAAGATGTCGTTGCCCTCGACGCCCGGATGGATGGCGGCGACGCATTCCTCGTGCGTGCGGCGCACGAGTGCGTACAGGTCGAGCTGCTCCTGCGTGGCTCGCCCATCACGACGGTGCGTGTCATGTCGGAGCGGTAATCACAGTAGCCCGCACCGTAATCCATAAGAACGAAATCGCCCTTCTCGATCACGCGGTCGCTCGGCACGGCATGCGGGTTGGCGGTGTTGGGACCGCTCGCCACGATGGAGCCAAAGGCAAGGCTATCGGCGCCGTTGGCGAACATAAAGTTCTCGAGCTCGTTGCGAACCTGCTTCTCGGTCATACCAGGCTTAATAAAGCCGAGCATGTGCTGGAAGGCGGCATCGGTGATCGACTGCGCATGGCGCATGAGCTCGATCTCCTCGGCGTCCTTGATGGCGCGCATCTTACGGATGTCGTCGTGCATCAGCGGCAACATGCAGGCAACGGAGCGGTCCTCCAGACCACGCTGAATACCCTGGTAGAAATTGATCTGCATGTCATCCTCGACGGCGCAGACGCGGCACTTGTTGGCCGCAATCTTGCCAGCGACCCAACCGGGGATGGTTCCCTCGTCCATGTCGTAGACCCAGGGGCTGCCGGCGGGCGTGTTCTCCTCAAAGCTGTTGAGATAGCGCGAGTCGGTATGGAACAGGCACTGGTCAGCCGTAATAAACGCCGCGTGCGGGAACTCGAAGGTGTAGTCGAAGACGCCCTTCACGCCCGTGAGCCAACGAAGATTTGCCTCGTCGCGCACCACGATAGCGTCGTAGCCGCGCTCGACCATCAGGGCACGGACACGTTCGATACGACCGGCAGGACCGGCAGCAAACTCAGACATGCAGATTCCTTTCTTATTGTCTCTATAAAGACGGGACGGGTCTCAACCGAACGTCAGAATCGCATGCGATCCGCAACCGATTGGAAACCCGTCCCTCAACATGATACGAAAGACGAAGGATGTCAATAAAACTTAGAGAAGTTCTTTGCGAGAAGCCAAGTAGGCATGAGCATGGCGCTCAAGAACCTCGTCCTCAACGCTCGTTAGACGAATGGCGCCGAGTGCCGCGGGCAGCGGCAACATGCTGCGGTTTGAGCGGGCGAACTGCTGCTTGCGGAACTCCTCGATAAACGCGGTGGGCTCCAGGTCGAAGGCAAGCTCCTCGATACCAAAGTCCTCCAGCAGTCATCGACCTCAAAAACGTAATCGATATCGAAGTCGCAAGCATCATGGGCAACGCGCGCCTCAAAACGCATGCCCTCGGACAACAACTGGTAGGCAGGGATCTGCGAAGCGGCATCGCCCAAGCAGGCGCGCAGGGTACGCTCCCCCGTCTTACCAAAATCGAGCGCATGGCGGGCGCTCGGGTTCGTAGCCATCAGTACGTCCTTGCGGGCAGTCTGAGACCACTGCACGGCATTGACGAGCGCGACCTCCTCGCCCGCGAGAATCTCGGGGACGGTCTCAGTAAACTGATTCCAGCGGGACTTGCTGCTCGAAAGCATGGTGCCAACAAGTACCACATAGCCGAGCTTGAGGCCCTCGGGGTCCGCCTCGCGAACAAGGTCGAGGTCGCACACGACCAAGCCCGGCTCGGGACGGAACGCGATAGCGGGAAGTGCATTCGCCGACGAGGCGACGAGCGGCTTCATGGTCGTCGCGACCGTAAGCATGGCGTCGAACGTCGTCGGCAGCAAGGCGCACTCGGTGCGACCGCACCACTGATTGGCACACCAACAAACGACCGAGCAGGTCACCGTGTCGCCGACAGCGACAATCAGGTCGTCGCAGGTAATGCCGTTAGCCGACAGGGCGCCAAAGACGGTATCGGCATCGGCCAGCATAGCGCCGGCAGGCGAAACCTCAAGCGAAAGCTGCGACACGGCAAAACCGGCGTCGACCAGCGCATGCTCGACGACCTCGCCAAAACGCTCGGATGCGCCTTCGTTCCAAACCACCATCGCGCGTTTAGGCTTGCCCACAGCCGAGGCAAACATGCGCGGCAGCTCCTCGAACGCGCCCAATCCGACGCGGACATCGACACTGCGGTTTTGGAAATTGATAAGTTGACGGCGAATCATAGCAGTCCACGCTCCAAAAGCATCTCGGCACAAAGGTAGGAACGTCCTCGAAGGACTTGTTGCGAATATCAAGGGTAATATCGGCGGCTTGGCGATACAGCGGACGGCGATGCTCAAACAGGCGCGCGGCGTGCTCGGGCGAGCGGAAATCGGGTCGGGTATCGGAACGGCGAATCTGGCGCAACGAGTCCTCAAAGTCGCCTTCGAGGTACACGCATGTACCCATCTCGTGCATCAGCTCAATGTTCACCGGCGTCTCGACGATGCCACCCCCGCACGATACCAGCAGGCTGCGCTCGCTCTGAAGCGAACGGAGTGCCGAGGTCTCGAGCTCGCGAAAACGATCCTCACCCTCGGTCTTAAATATCTCGGTCACCGACTTGCCGCATCGACGCACAACCAAACGATCGGTATCGATGAATCGACGCTTGAACATAGTGCCCACATTGCGCGCAAGCGTCGACTTGCCCGCGCCCAAAAAGCCGATAAAGAAGATATGGTCGCAGCCGTGTTTGATGTGCTGAGACATGGCGAAACCTATTCCTCGCAGGGAAGGTCGCGCAGGGCCCGGCGCTCAAAGATACGGAAGATCTGCGTGTACCACAGGTCCTGGGTTGCCTGCGGCTTGACCAGAATAGTGTCAACGCCGGCAAAGTTTCCGCTCCATACGTCGGTGTACAGCTGGTCACCGATCAGCACGGCCTCGTCGGCCGTGGCGCCCAGACGCTTAAGGCCCGCTTTGAGGGCAAATGGCGCCGGCTTCATGGCGTGGCTAATGGCCTCGAGCCCCAACTCACGAGCCGAAGCCATGACCTGGTCGCGATGCCAGTTGTTGGACACCATGCACAGCTTAAAGCCCTTGGCATGGGCGGCCTCGAGCCAGGCGGAGACCGCAGCGGGAACCTGCTCGGTATCACGCGGCACCAGGGTGTTGTCGCGGTCGAGCAGAATGGCGCGCTTGCCGTCGGCCCAGAGGGTATCGAGGTCGATGCGATCGACCGAGGCAACATATCGTTTGGGGCTAAAAATCCTCATGATCAATTCCAAGACTGTTGATGCTCTTCGTAGGTCTTCGAGAAATACTCCTCGTCCTGCGTAATGTAGAAATACAGGTCGTCGGAGTCGGTCGGCTCAAGGGTGGCCTTGAGCGCCTCGAGCGACGGAGAGCAGATGGGCGTGGGCGGCAGGCCCTCGTGCTTATAGGTGTTATAGGGGTTATCACTCTGCAGGTCGTCGGCGGTAACCTCGCCACCGGTGACGTACATCATGGTCGCGTCGCTGTTGAGGTAGCGCAGGCCATCGAGCTTGCCTGCCAGACGGTTATAGAAAACCGATGCCACATGCGCGCGCTGGTCGGCGTTGAGGCCCTCGCGCTCGACGATGGAGGCAAGGTTAACGATGTCGTAATCGGACATATCCACGCCATAGCGCTCCTTGATCTTGGCCTCGCAGCTGGCAAAGTCAAGCGACTTATACTCGGCGTTGAACTGGTCAAGCATGGCGCGAATCACATCATCGGCGCTTGGGTCCTTACCAAGCGAATAGGTCTTGGGGAACAGGAAACCCTCGAGCGAATCGTTTGCAGCGCCCTCAAGGAAGCTATAGTCCTTCACATAGTTGGAGGCCTTTGCCTGATTGAGGAAGTCTTCCTTGGAGATACTGTCGTATGCCTTGGCCACGCGATCGGCGACCTGGTCAACCGTCAGGCCCTCTGGGATAGTCAGTGCATCGGAGCCCGCATTGGGGCCCTCCATGAGCTGCTGAACGACCTTGGTCGCGTCCATGAGCGTCGTGAACGAGTAGGTGCCGGGCTTGAGCGACATGTCCGCGTTGAGCTTTTTGACCGCCGCATAGTAATCCTTGGGATTCTCGACAATATGGTTCTCGGAGAGAATCGAGGCGATCGTGTCGCCCGAGGCGCCCTCGGGAATCGTAACGGTAACCTGCTGGCCAGCGGTGACACTCACGTCCCCCCCACCAAACAAGCCCTTGACGGCCGGTACGACGAAGAAGGCGATGGCAGCGAGAACGATCACCGCAACCACAACGCCGATAATCATAGGCACCGGCGAGCTTTTCTTTTGGGCACCGCGTCGAGCATGCGTGTTATAGCTCGAGCGCGAGGCCGGAGCCACGCCATGCGAGCCGCGTACGTGATGCGCGTGCCGATTGAGGGACCTGCGCGCGCTGGGTGGGCGCCTGTCTGTTTAAAGCGGGCGCACCTGCAGGCTGGGCTGCATGGGCAGAGGACTGCTGAGCAG
>ENA-OQDW01000758-OQDW01000758.1-human-gut-metagenome-genome-assembly--contig:-NODE-758-length-12931-cov-1.814823_pt1 | contig 12931 bp, 15 predicted proteins | sample MGYA00242784_ERZ504613 | MGnify/ENA primary metagenome ERZ504613 (study PRJEB26092, sample SAMD00036330) | human gut metagenome | host: Homo sapiens | study: EMG produced TPA metagenomics assembly of... | reverse complement strand
TCTGATGCTGGGATTCGGATTCAGGTTCAATAATAAGTATCCAACTTTTCACAGACGATAGATGCTACGTCTAGTTTGCACAAGACACATTCTACAAAATATACTGAAATTATCGGAATATATATATCAAATAAGTTACATGTTTATTTGATAAATCCTTGATTTTTCACCTCACGGACGATAACAATCACCTGAATATATTATCTCTCACATACTCCTAGTATGACCAGTATATAGGTTCAACACCTTAAATCTGAACAAAGTTGTAAAGATATTATTTTTCCATACAACTATTGATCGGCGTAAAGCAATTACCCCTTTTTATATTAAAATTTTGCCCGTTGGCAGGAAATTACTACCTTTGTATCAGATACAATCATATTTGTTTACCATTAAAACCGAATCTGTTTATCGCAAGCCTAGACCGTTTTTGGGAAACTTCGGCATTTTTACCAGACAACAATAAAATCAAACAAGATATTCCTATACCAAGAATCTGCAAATCCTGCTACAAGATTCCGAAAAACTTGCGGCAAGTATGCAAAGTCTTCTTACGTTCTTTTTGATATGCGTATCCATCTTTTGAAAAGAAATCCCCCTCTCCCGGAGAATCCCCCCAAAACCTTCAGAAGTTTCAGCCTCTCCGCAAACGTCCTGTTCATCGGCATTCCGGCTGACAGATTGATGCACTGAGATCCTTCAACTGCGTAGTTCTTTCTTTCAGCCGTGGTCAATAAATGTATAAAGGTGAATCCGAACACCGATAGAAAACCAAACAATACGACATCGCTTACCCTGTCACGCTGAAAGATCTTTTTCGCTGAAGGATTTTATCGTGCATATCCTTCAGCCGAAAAGCCGATGAACAGGACGTTTGCGGAGAGACTGAAACTTCTGAAAGAAAAACAAGGTGTTTTGCCATGTTATACAATACGAGTGGAAAAACATCAAAACATCCTGTTGTTTTTGAAAAAGCTCCTGTTCTTTTTTTAAAAGCTCTTGATCTTTTTAAAAAACATCCTTGTCTTTGATGTGGAATTTCTGAATACAAAATCCCATCAAAAACACCGGTCCGATTCTCATAAGTAAAAACAGTGATTCAATATGGAGACAAAAATCATATTTTTCCCTCACTTATGCCTGTAACGCCTCTGTTCCTAAAAACACATCAAACATAGCGCATCAGTCATTCCCCAACGGAACAGCCGAGAAACTCTTATATTCCCTGGTCTGCCCCATCACAATCACAGGATTGTCAGAGGTTTCATATATGCTCAATACTGAAGAACTGATCCTGTCAATCTGCCAGTAGCAGTAATCCAGAAGAAGATATCTGTTATTGGGAGTGATAAAATCATACCGGAAATAATGTACATGCTCTTCCACTTCCTCGCCATCACACGTCGTCCGTGATTTACAGGAAGCCTTACCATTCAGCCCGAACTCATAATGTTCACAGACTTCCGCATCCCTGCCATCCTCAGTACGTATCTGAAATGTTCTCTCCCATGCATAGCCGGTCAGATTGGTAACAATGGTATTGCTATCCTCCCCGTAATGTTCATCAATACAACCTGCAAGAAACAGTACGCATATAACTGTCGAGCCCAATAATCCAATTAATGTTTTTTTCATAGTCCGTCACTTTTTTATTTTATTGAATACTATACCGATATATAAAATAATCTGTTCAAGTCCCTCCTTGTTGTCTTTTTCATCAATCAGGACACGCTTTCATTCTTATATTATAATAAAAGCGAGGCATAAAAGGTCTGCGCCAGCAATCATACCATTAATACTGGAATCTTTTATAATTTAGCAAGTTGTCAAAATATCTCTCATCAAGAGAGGCCGGTCTGATTTTTCGTCCTTCCAGTCTGGCCTTTCTCATCATCCAGTTCAGGGATTCCATATCTCTAAGACGGAATTCAAACACTTCCTCAGAAATATTCAGTTCACTGCCACTTCCAGCATAACAAGTCATGATTCCATCTTCATCTATTGTACAATGCCTGTAAAAACGGTAAGGGGCAGCTTTCATCTGATTGTCCAGCATTTATACCGAACCGTTCTTATTCATTGCAACATATCTTTCAATTTAACCGAAACAGAAATTATAGGTATTTTCACTACAGATTTCAATCTGTCCGTTTTTACTTCCTATGAAAACTTTATTTTCACATACCAGCCAACCGACAGCCAATGCAGTACTTTCAATACTCAGGTTAAGTATCCTTGCAAGTTCGGATATTGAAACAGACTTCACCTCATTCAGTGTATACCATATTTTTTCAGCATTGATTTTTACAGATTTCTTATCCATGATCTTATTTATAAGTAGTTCCGAATTGAATTTATATATGAAGTAATATCGGTTTCCAGGAAAAAACCAGATACTTATGACATATAGACCAGACACATGAATCTATATATCAGCCTTGTATTGGAAATTTCTTTTCAGTGGAGTTCCAATGTTTGATAATACTTTTCAGGTAAGAGCGAGATTTGCACGTGTTTATTTTTGTCATAATATAATCTCCAGGCTTGTGCCCTATGTGCAAACCCATCTAAATTAAAAGCGGAAGGGCATTAACCTCGTCTATAAGTGCGGGAGTCGAAGCCTTTGGTACAAACAGGAAACGCCCCCCGCTAAATATTGCAGGCTGAACGTATGGCTGTTCTTGGTACTTTCCGGGAAATTTCGACTTTTCACTTATACAGAACCAGCTAAACGCTTTTGTTTATAATTCCTTGTCCATTTTGATGAACATTCCAAACATACATGTATTTTACCAAAAAAACAACAATGTCAAGAACTTTTTTTGAGTTTTTTGTTTGAAAACATTTTTTTAAACAATTTCATAACCAAATCATACAAAGCATTTTCACATACACGAAATATGACAGATATTTCCACATAGAATATCATTTGCTACATTCTATCCTTATAACTTGCCTTTATAACTCATCATCTGTAATGGAGCCCAATCCTTATATTTGTCCCATCACCTGCACCTTGCTTCTTCCGCTTCCGGTCTTCACCACCTGCACCTGCGCGGGGATACGTTCCGTCATCTCCGCCACATGGGAAATCACCCCTATCTTACGCCCTTGCATCTGCAACCGTTCCAAAGCATCCATCGCAATGCGCAGGGTGTCCATATCCAATGATCCGAAACCTTCGTCAATAAACAGCGACTCCACATTCATCCGGTTGGAGGATAAGGAAGACAAGCCCAATGCCAAGGCGAGAGATACCAAGAAAGACTCCCCACCCGAAAGGAATGGACACTACGTACCTCACCCATCATATCAAGATCCACAATCTGCAAGGCCAGCGTGTCCGGAATACGCTGCAATTCATAACGGGGGGCAAGATCCTGCAAATGCCTGTTGGCATAAAGTAAAAGAACATCGAGCGTATAGCCTTGAGCTATTTCCTTAAACTTAGTCCCCGTTTGGGAACCGAACAACTCATTCAGTTTCGCCCAATTCTCGTAGATGGAAGTTTTCTCCTCCAATTCCTTCTTAATGCCGGCTATGCGTTCTTTACCTTTTATATGATTCTGTATCGTCACTTCTATTTGGGCCAAGCGCCCGGTTTCCGCTTCTTTGGCGGCGGTGCAGGCTGTCAATGTTTCAGCCAGCGACTCCCTGCTCTCCGTGATATCCGGTTTCAAGGGAGCTTGCTGATGTTCCTCCTTTTTCTGTCTTCGCTCTGAAAGGACTGCCTGAAAAACGGTTTCCTTCTCTTTCAATGCATTCAATGCTTGTTTTTCAGCCAGTATCCAGTTTTTGTCTTTGGAAAGCAATTGTTCCAACTCGGCATACGTTTCCTTTTGAAGAGTGAGCCACTCGTTTATTTTCAACTCGTCTTGTTGCAAAACAGCAATCAGACGGACTAATTCCTTTTCCAACTGCGCGATCTGCCCTTTGTAAGATTCTGCTTGTACGGTTAGAGAATGATGCAAGTTCATGCTTTTTCCTGTTGTTGTTCCAATTCCTTTTGTCGTTTAACATTGTTTGCAACGACCTTTTCGGTAAGTTCACCATTCAACAGAGAGGCGCGCAGACAAGTGCGTTCTTCCAGTTCAGTCTGTTGCTTTTCTTCTTTCTGTTTTTTCTCTTCGTACAAACGAATAGCATTCGCCTCTTCATTTTTCAAACTATCCCTTTGGCAGATTTTGAGGTAAGAGCCTCTTTTATTTCGGTCTGCTCCTGCAGACGGGTATTCCATTGCCTGCCGAATTGCTGGACATAACGTTTCAACGTTCCCTGCTCCAATAAATCCTTCCAAGTAGGAATAATGGAAACGCAGGTTTCAACTTTTTTCAAGATATCTTCACTTTGTACTGTATAATTCTCAATCAAGGTGGACAGACGGGCCATCTCCAGTTGACGGGCATTCAACGTATTCTTCAGTTGTTCCATTTCCTTAGCAACCTGTTCTTTGGCACGGTTCAGTTCTTCTTCCTGCAAGGATTGGACATTGATCTGTTCCCTCATCGGATGATGAAGACTGCCGCAAACAGGGCAAGGTTTTCCCTCCTCCAACTGCGCACGGAGCAACAGAACTTCTGCCGGCAACAGACGGTTCAAGCGCTCGGCCTCTTGTTGTACGGATTTCAAACGTTGTTCCTCCATTTCATTCGCATTCCTTACTTTCTCCAGCAACTGCTGATTCGACAGAGTCTGCGTCTTTGCTATTTCCAAATTACTAAGCAAACTGGTTATCAATTCAACAGCCGGAATAAGTTGGGAATAAGCAGTATATCGCTCAAACCAAGTTTGCAAAATATTTTGCTTCTCTGCCAACAGACTTATTTCCTTTTCAGTCCTACAGATAGATTGATGCAAATTATCCTTAGCTTGTAATGCCAAAGCCACTTCCTTCCGGCTTTCCACCAGTTGTTTTCTATTTTCTGCCAATTGCACATCCAATGCTCTAGCCTTATCCAATTGTGGTTCTTGTTGTAACAGATAAGCCTTGAATTCCGTTTGCGCCTTCTGAGCAGCTTCCCACTGTGCGGTCGCGGAAGTTTGCAAAGCAGCATTTTTCTGTATGGCAACCTGTATTTCGTTCAATCGGGAACGTCCGGCAGTAGTCTGTTGCCGGGCATTACGTTGTTCCATATACACATCGCGGATATCCTGCGCCTGCTCTATACGGGACAACAGTTCATAACGCGGACGGGCGGCTTCTATTTCTTTTCTGACAACCGAAAGTGTTTCTTCCGCCTGTATGCAACCTGTATTCAAGCGTCCTTCTTCTTCCAGCCATTTCAACTTGCCGGACAGGGTTTCCTCTTTTTTCTTCGAAACGGACAAGCGGACTTGTAATTCTTCCTTTCAGCTGAAAGTTGCTGTAATTGCTCTTCTGTCAACAACTCAATGCCTTTGATACGTTCTTTGCAATAATTTATATTCACTTTCCGCCCGCTTGGTGCGTTCATAGATGGAAGCAGAGATACGTGAGTAAATTTCGGTTCCGGTCAACTTTTCCAAGATTTCGGCTTTGTCAGTCTGACGAGCCTTCAGGAAGGTGGCAAAGTCACCTTGAGCCAGCAATACAGAACGGTTAAACTGTTCAAAAGAAAGCCCGATTAATTTACTGATGTGAGATAATAATTCTGTCTTTGTTCCTTGCTGTTCTACTCCTGAAGTGAGGTTAGTCAATGTCATTTCCACTTTTTGCAAGGAACCATCCACTTTGCCACGCGAACGTCGTACCGTCCAACGTGAGCGGAAAACCTCCCCTGTCAAAGCTACAAAGTCCACTTCCGAATAACCTTCGGCCGTACCCCGACGAAGGATGGAACGGCTGTCGTTTTGAGCAATTCCCCTGTCGGCGACATCCATAACAGAAACGTTATTCTCTTTCGCCTTGTTCATACGCGGCGTACAATCAAACAAGGCCAAGCATAAGGCATCCAACAAGGTTGACTTTCCGGCTCCGGTACTGCCTGTAATGGCGAATATACCTGCCGAACATAAAGGCTCAACGGTAAAGTCAATAACAAATTCGCCTTCCAATGAGGCTAGATTCTTCCCTCTTATCGCTACTATTTTCATATTCCGGCCTCCTTGATCACACTTTCCAACAATTGTTTCATGGTATCGGGCATCTCCGTCCCTCCATATTTTCGTTTAAAGACATCCAGTGCCATATCCAGCGGACGGATGGTCTGCAATTCCTCATAGGAAGTGGCGGCAATGCCACTTGCCTTTTTCTGTGGAAGCATGGCGGCGATGCGTGCCAAACGGACTGCTTTCCCTTTCAAGGCCTCCTCAATCTTATATTTATAAGAAGGCTCGGGTTCAGTCATTAAGATCTTGATTTCCAGATAAGGTGAACGCAACGTGACATCACCGTCAGGCAATTCACCAATGACTTGCAACACTTCTTCCAACGGACGAGCTTCGGGGGGAATACTTACTAAACCGGCCAATGGCTGGAATTCCAATTTTTCAATATTTGTACCCTCCGTATCTATCGTTACCATAACTACACCGGATGCATTATTCTTCTCAGCAAAAGACATAGGCATAGGAGTTCCGGAATAACGCACATTCTCCCGATGGGATACACGTTGGGAGCGATGCAGATGCCCCAATGCGGTATAAGTAATGGCTTCATTAAAGGCATCGGGGGATACACATTCCAAGCCGCCGATAACAGTACGTTCCGACCGGTCGTCTTCCGAGATTTCCGAGCCTGTGGCTTGCAGATGCCCCATGGCGACAACGGGAATTCCCTTCTCTTTCACTTTGTTGAAAAGCTGTTCATAAAGCTGCTGGACTCCCTTTGAGTAATTTTCTGCCGAAGGGTAATCACCCTGACGCAGATAGGGAACGGCAAGACAATAAGCGGTCACTTTTCCTTCTGTATAAAGGGGAACAATGAGGTGTTGCAGATCTATGTCGCCTTCCGCATTGCGCCGCACCGTGCCACGAACAATGATATTCATATCCTCCAATAAAGGATTGGGGCCTCCAGACGAGCTGCCGAGTCATGATTTCCGGCAATGATGACAATTTGTAAAGAAGGGTTCTCAGATGTGACTTCTCTTAAAAAACGATAATACACTCGTTGAGATTCTGCTGAAGGATTTGGGCTGTCGAATACATCGCCTGCTATCAGCAATACATCTATTTCATGCTGTTTTATCTGCTGTTTCAGCCATTCTAGAAAATGGAAATGCTCTTCCCGGCGGTCGTATTCATAAAAAGTCTGGCCAGATGCCAGTCTGCTGTATGGAGAATTTTCATTAGCTGTTCGGTTTGTTTCCTGCAAAAATAGAGAATCTTTTCGGAAAGACAGATAGCAAACAGGTACTTCATTTATAAAAAGAAATAAAAAACGATCATACCCATAAGACATGATCGTTTTTATTACTTTAAAGCATGTATTTATTCAGTCACCAACCGCACCTCATAAATATGCGGAGTCACTTTCTCATTTCCTCTACCAATCTTTATTTCCAACTGATCATCAGATTGCATAGATACAGGCACGTCAACTATGCCAACCGACAAATCCGAAGCTGGTTTGTCAGCTAATTTACCTACTTCCTGCCCGTTTATCCATACTTTTGCATCCTTACGAATCTCAGGACGGAACAGGATACGGACCTTATGGACAGGTTTTCCATTCGTCTTCATACGATAACTGAACCAACCGGTTGTCTCGCGCCAATGAACACCTTCATCATCCCCCGTACGAGAGTTCTCCATCCGGATGAAATGGTCGCTTTCCGGTTGCTGTTCCCCACAAATCACCTTGTCGGTAGTAATACCATCCAATGCAGCACGTTCCTTCTCTTCTTTCGCTAACTGTTCCTGCCTTGCCTGCAACTCCTGTTTGGACAGGACGGGCCAATAAACCATATACCGGCACTCGTATAAACGGAAAAACGGTTCCACAATCATGCCTCATAACGTTCGGGATAGACTCCGGTCAACGCAAATGTCAACGGTTTGCCTTCCACTTTCTTCAGATGAGAGAGAATATCATTCTTATCCCCCACCATGACAGGCATCGTTTGTAAAGGCAGACGGGGCCCGGCGGCTATGTGTCCGCCACGACTGTCATCGGCGAACATACCATCCTGATTTTGCTTGCCCAATTGGGCGGCCAGCACAATCGGTCCGTATAAGATGGAATAGTTGGCAGAACCATCCGGCAGTGCAATGGCACGCAAATGCATCGGCAGTTCCAGCCTTACTTTGTCACCTTTTGACCAAGTACGGTTCAGGCTAACATATCCCTCTTTGACCGTTACGTTCTGCCGTTTACCATTAACAGACAAGCGTAATGCTTCCGGCTTCGTCCATTCGGGAATACGGAAAAGAAGGGTAAATTCTTTCTTTCCCTTTTCCGGAGAAATAACAAGAGTACTCCCTCCTCATCGGGAAAAGCCGTCTGTTGCTCAATTTGGGTATCTCCCCAGCGCAAGGTAGACGGAATGAAAAGATTGACATACAGATTATTATCCTTGTGTCCATAAATCATTTCACCATAACGGGCATGATTTTCCATCCCCGATCCCACACAACACCAGAAACTGGTCTGAGGTTGCGAGTAGACTCTATAATGACCGGCACGCATCGGGTGAAATAAACAAAACCACCTTGTACAGGATCTTGTGTGGAAAGGATATGGTTATAAAGCGCCCGTTCGTAATAATCCATCAAATGAGCGTCCGCACTCGTTTCATACAACATTTTTGTAAGGCGGAGCATATTATAAGTGTTACAAGTTTCAGGCCCCTGTTCACTGGTGAGCATACTGCTGAAATCATCAGCCGGATGAAAATGCTCACGCACACTGTTACCTCCGATGGTGATACTGCGATAGTCTACTACTGTTTCCCAAAAATAACGGGCAGCCTCACTCCAGTCCCGATTGCCTTCCAAATCGGCAATACGTTTGAAACCTATCACTTTCGGTATTTGGGTATTGGCGTGCATGCCGGTCAATTTATCCTCTTGTTTCAATAAAGGCTGCAACACAGTCTGATGAGAGAACTGATGAGCTAGTTTCAAGTAACGTTTGTCGCCGGTGATAGCGGCTACATCGGCGAATGTTTCATTCAGTCCTCCATGTTCGCTGCGCAACATATCCTGTATCTGTTCATCGCTCAGTTTGGATATCAGACGAATCATCCAGTCAGTGAGTTTCACCAACATTTCTTTTGCTTCCTTACTACCTGTCTGAAGAGTTGCATCACGAAGGCCGGCATACATTTTATGAATATTGTAAAGAGGAACCCAACGATCGTTCAGTCCGAAACCGGAGGCACGAATGTTCCCTTCTTCTATTTCTTTCCACATTTTGCGCCCGTTTGGAACTCCGCACAGATAACCGTCACCGGCGGCATCCTGACAACGTTTCAGTTCACTTATCATATAATCTAAACGAACCTTGATCTCCTGATTGCCTGTAGCGGCATACATATAGGAAAGGGCCGACAAATAATGTCCGCCAATATGTCCGTCCAGTCCTGTATTTTCCCAATTAGTATAATTTTCTGCTTTAGGGAACAGGCCAGCCTCCTTCAAATAAGGAGCCAACAAACGATCGGGGTCTATTCCCAGCAAATAACGGATATCCATATCCTCTGCATGTTTGAAAGGGCTGGCGGTGAGCCGCACATCCCTAACCGGAAAACTTTCTACTTTTGTGGGCAACTGAGCATGCAAAGCTACTGAAGCTATGGCAAAAGCGGAAGTGGACAAAATGATTTTAAGTAAATTCATAATTAGGGGTTTATTTCAAAGTCTTATTTCCTTGCAAAATTAATGGAATAAATGAAAACAATCTTTTACTCCTTAAAAAAATCCTATTGAACAACCTATGATTAAACAAAGAGCATCCGATGGAACTATTTTGTGAAAATCCAAAGTAAATTCCACCGGATGAAATAACCTGATTATTTAGAATATCCCGGATTCTGTTTCAGATTGCTATTGGTCAACAATACTTTATTTGGAATAGGATACAGATTTTTGGTTTCATCACTCTTATCATGAGAGAACCAAGCTTTCGTGGTGAAGATTCCAAAACGAATCATATCCTGACGGCGGCGTCCTTCCTGACAAAACTCCCAACCTAACTCATCAAGGAAACGACCATATTTAATATCCGCTCCACCATCATGTTCTGCCTTATAACTATCTCTTCGGCCATAATCATATACACTTCCTCCCATCAATTCTGCATCTGTAACTTGCGCTTTTTCAGGCTCATTCTTAAAGGCACGTTCACGTACCTGAGTCACCAAAGCACCTGCTCCCGATTTGCCCAAACGCATCAATGACTCCGCTTTCATCATCAATACATCCGCATAACGTAACAACGGCCAGTCATTACTCAAGCGGTTTGTTATACCGGTGGCATATTCAAACTTACCCCAACGGAAACCATCATCCACATCCGACTGGTCAATAGAAGGGACATCTACCGTATAAATCAATGGCTTTCCATCAATACTACGCTTCAAGATTTCACCGGAATAGGTATATTGCTGGCCTTGAATATAGTTAGCCTCCAAACGTGCGTCATCCTTATCAAAAGAATTAATAAACTGAGGCACTGCACACACACCACCCCAAGGACGTGCAGTCAACTGATAAGTTTCCTGGTTTTCAGGTGCTAAAGTGTACATGTGGAAATCAAAATCATTCCATCCCGTCACATAAATTTCATCAAACGGCAATGCAAAGATTATTCTTTGGAATTCTCATTATGCGTTACAAAAACATCCTTCTGATTATTTTCCAATGCATATTCTCCGGACTTCTCGGCATAATTAATCACGATATCACACTCGTCGATACATTTCTGCCACTGAGCAGTACCCGACCAGACTTCAGCATTCAAATATATTTTAGCCAGCAATGCATGGGCCGCCCACTTATTGAAACGTCCATAATAATAACCTCTCGGCGTTTCGGACAACAAATCCATATTCTCTGTTATTTCTTTCACAATAAAGTCAAAGACCTCTTTGCGAGTAGACTGTTGCGGTAATGAAGTATCTTTAAAGTCTGTCACAATGGGCACATTACCATACAAATCAATCAAAATATAATAATAGGAAGCCCTCAGTACTTTCAATTCGGCAATCAACTTTTCTTTCGTTTCTCCATCCACACTGATCACACCTTCTTCTATCTGAGATAAAATACGGTTACAGGTATTCACACCATTGTACGTGCGTTCCCATCCTTGAAGTACACCGTCATCCTCGGTAGTCCAAGTATGCTGATGCCATCTTTTATAGATATAACCGTCTACCCATCCAATACCATCGCGAGCGGGAAGAACATCCTGATCCGCACATAATTCCTGTGCACGAACCACTCCGTTCCATTGCAATAACGTTTCGCGCCAAGGTATATAAGCGGCATTTACCAGATAACTGACATCTTCCTCCGTTTTCGGCACGTAATCCTCAGACACTACCTGCCATAACTCTCATGCAGTAAATCAGTACAAGCTGTATTCCCAACAATGCGGCTGTCATCAGTCCCATTGTCCATAATTTTATATTTGTTTTCATCTTCAAATTCCTTTTTAGTTCAATTAAAAATTTCACATTAACGCCGAAAGTAAATGAGCGCACACTCGGATATCTGTCACGTGTATCATATCCCGAGTCAAGCCGTCTGTTGATACTTCCGGATCAATACCTTTATATCCGGTTATAGTCAAAGCATTCAATACCGAACCATAGACACGGAGTGACTTTATATATTTACCTACCTGACCGAAACTATTATCCCAAGGTATATTGTCAATCTTCCAGTAGTCACCATCTTCTACATAATAGCTGGTTGGAATTCCGGTTCCACTTCCGGCTCAACGTATGCTTGCCAAACACCAAGTCATTCACAGATTTCAAACGATTTTCAAAACGGCTGTTCTTTACATTCTCGTAATTCATACGTCCACCATTGATTATCTGGAAGCCAAACGCGCCACGCATAGTCACATTCAAGTCGAAGTTTTTATAACGAAGAGTATTGTTCCATCCTGCATACCATTAGGAAGACCGTTACCAATCACATGTTTATCTTCAGGAGCATGAGTAAAGTCCTTATAGTTCACCAGCTCACCATTCCTGTCTTCATAGATCCAACGCCCTTCACTGTCTACATCCACTACTTTAAAACCATAGAAATTACCGATACTTTCACCCACCTGTACTCTGTGAGAATCGGCTACCTGACCGGAGTATTCCACCGTACCCGTATTAAAATAGTCGTAATCCGACTTAAAGATACTGCCAGACAAACTGATTAGCTTATTAGAATTCAAAGAGAATGTTCCGGTAGTGCTCCATTCAAAATCTTTATTCTGAACAGGAACCACAGTCACCAACACTTCCACACCACGATTTCTCATTGTACCCCCATTGGCCATTGTCTTATTATACAAGTTCGGAGGAGTCGGTACTCCATATTCGTATATCAAGCCATCCACATCACGGTTATAATAATCAATAGAACCGGACAAACGACCACCCCATGAAACGAAGTCCAAACCAATATTAGTTTCTTTCTTTTCCTCCCATTTCAAATCAGGATTCGGGTTGGATGCCGGAACGATGGTCTGTATCCAATTTCCATTTACAAAAGCATACGATCCGTATTTCAACATAGCCACACCCAGAAAAGGATCTTTAGGCTGTGAACCTGTCACACCATATCCCACACGAAGTTTCAAGTCATCAAAAATCTTCTGATTCTTCATAAATGCTTCTTCGGTAATTCTCCATCCTACAGATACGGACGGGAAAAGTCCCCATGCATTATCAGTACCCCATAACTGACTGGCTCCTTCATAACGAAGGGCTCCCATCAACAAATAACGATTCTTGAATGAATAGGTGGCACGACCGAAAAAGCCGATCAAATTTGTAGGAGT
>ENA-OQDW01000756-OQDW01000756.1-human-gut-metagenome-genome-assembly--contig:-NODE-756-length-12941-cov-2.086858_pt1 | contig 12941 bp, 19 predicted proteins | sample MGYA00242784_ERZ504613 | MGnify/ENA primary metagenome ERZ504613 (study PRJEB26092, sample SAMD00036330) | human gut metagenome | host: Homo sapiens | study: EMG produced TPA metagenomics assembly of... | reverse complement strand
GGTTCCGGGACTTGCCAGAGAGTTTTTCCTGGTAACAGGAAGCGGAAAATACTTCCGTAATATCATCGTTGACCCGGAAGTATGTCTTGCGATCATTGAGCTTGACGAGACAGGAACAAATTACCGTATCCGCTGGGGTCTTGTAGAGGGAGGAAGACCGACCAGCGAGCTCCCAACTCATCTGATGAACCATGAAGTAAAGAAAAAGCTTACCAAGGTAAACATCGTGTTATTTACCATGCACATACCACCAATACCATTGCACTTACCTTTGTTCTTCCTCTGGATGACAAAGTATTCACCCGTGAACTCTGGGAATCTGCAACAGAGTGTCCGGTAGTATTTCCGGATGGTGTGGGAGTTATCGGATGGATGGTTCCAGGTGGAAGAGAAATCGCGATCAAAACCGCTGAACTGATGAAAAAATATGATGTGGTTATCTGGGCGCATCATGGTATGTTCTGCTCAGGCGAGGATTTTGACCTGACCTTCGGACTTCTTCATACCGTTGAAAAATCCGCAGAGATCCTGGTTAAGATCTTATCCATGGCTCCGCAGAAACTGCAGACCATCACACCGAATGACTTCCGTGCTCTTGCAAAAGATTTCAAAGTAACTTTGCCGGAAGAATTCCTTTACGAAAAGAAATAAAATCCTTCATATGCAGCAAATCCTATAATCGGTATCTCTATCTGAAACTTTATCAGAAACAACCAAATATTTGCTGATTTTTGCCGATAAATCTGGTATGATAAAAACATATCTGGTTTATCAGCAAATTAATATCAGAAAGGATATGGGATAAAGTATGGAAGAATTATATAAAGCGATCGAAGAGAAGATCAAAGCAAGCGGATACCCGCGAAAGATTTCCGGAGAGGACGTTTACGACGACATCTGCGATCAGATCGATGGGAAAGAGAATGGAAGCTATGTGCTGCTTTCCAAATTTGATGATGATGTGATCTTTGAATATCATATCTCAATTATGGACAGTGAATTTAATCTGGGTGTTCTTACCATGCGTACTCCGGAGGTGTATTCGAGACAGATTTTGATAAATAAGTTAAGTACGGATTTTGATTTTGGGTCATGGATATAATACAGATGTCCATAATCACTGCTTAAGGTTTTTTGAACCCTACAGGGAATTTGAGATTTTCTTGATCTGATTAAATATATAGAGGCAGTTGATTTACATAATTTATATTATGTGAACTAACTGTCTCTATATTTATATGCAATGCATGTCAAACGAATCAGTTGCTCCGCAGTCCCATTATTCATCAGTCCTCGCGAAGACGTACCGCCTTGGCCGCCTGACGCCGTCTAGCATCATCCAGAGCCGCATAATGCTTCTTAGTAGTATTGACATCCTTATGACCCAAAACATCCGCTACAAGGTAAATATCACCGGTTTCCTGGTACAGGGCAGTACCATAGGTGCTGCGAAGCTTATGCGGGGTGATCTTTTTTGTAGTTGTGATCTCCCTGGCATATTTTTTAACCAGATTCTCGATAGCCTGAACACCGATCCGGCGGCGTTGGGTAGAATAGAAGAGAGCGTGCTCATGGCCTGCCAGAGGCGTAATATTCTCCCTGACTTCCAGATATTTCTTCAACGCTTTTTCTACTTCAGGACCAAAGTATACAACCATTTCATTTCCGCCTTTTCGGGTAACTTTGATTCCATTGTTTTTGAAGTCTACATCCTCAACATCCAGTCCGACACATTCCGATACTCGAATCCCGGTACCAAGAAGGAGAGTAACAATAGCAAGATCTCTGTCCTTCGTTTTTTCATGGTACATCCGTTTCTGCCCGGTCAGCGTATCTCCGCAATGCTCAATATAATCCAGCAGCATGGCAACCTCATCTGTATCCAGACGAATAATATTCTTATCATGGATCTTGGGCACATCGATCAGAACAGACGGATTGGTGGTAATCATTTCATGTTTATAATAATAAGCATAAAAACTTCTTAAAGCAGAAATTTTACGTTTGACGCCACGTTCACCATTTGTTTCCGTTTTGGAAGAGTCCGCGGATTTATAAACTTTGAGAAATTCTTCATATTCCTCAAGATCAACAGCTTTGACCTGATCCAGAACATCAACTGTAAAATCCGACATGGTTTTGTCTTTGAACATTGGATTTTGCTCCAGTAAAAACTGGAAAAATATACGAATGTCATATGCATAGGAAATTCTGGTCTTGGTTGTAGTCGTTGCATCGATAGCCCGGAAATAATCCCTGCAAAATGGCGGAAGCGTTTTTAAAACCTCACGGAGTTTTAAAGTATTGTCAATGTCATTTTGTTCGTGTAAGTAATTTTGTTATCCATAAAAACTCCTTAATATATAAATTTTACATAATTTGCAGGAAATACCTGAAACACCTGTTAAAAGAAGTGGTTTTACACTCATCTATATCTATACGACAAACCCGAGTTTTTCAAATAGATGGGTAGTATAAACAGCTACTTCCTACAAAATTGCCTGTTTTTGATAAATTTTCAAGTAAATAAAGTGCCTCCTTATGGAAGCACTTTTTATTATTATTTGTCGTTACCCTCTGAGGCTTTCATCAAAAATAACGGTAAACGGTCCGTCATTTTCCAAAGATACTTTCATATCTGCACCAAAAATTCCATGTTCTACAACCGGAACCTGTTTACTGGCTTCCGAAATAATATATTCATATAATTTATTTGCTTCATCCGGTGCACCGGCTTCTATAAAGCTTGGACGGTTTCCCTTACGGCAGTTTGCATATAAGGTAAACTGTGAAACCAAAAGCAATTCCCCGTTTACATCCGCCAAGGACAAATTGGTCTTTCCATTTTCATCCTCAAAAATACGAAGTCCCAGAAGCTTTTTCAGATACCAGTCTGCATCCTCTTTGGTGTCCTCACGGCCAACGCCGATCAGAACAAGAAACCCTTTTCCGATTTTTCCGACAATTTCTCCGTCCACTTTGACTTCTGCATGATTTACACGCTGAATTACAAATTTCATAACCTGTTCTTCCTCCGTCTCCGTCTGTTTTTCTGCTTCAATCGAAAGCCTATATATTTCGCCTGAATAAATTTAACTAAAAATGTAAACATTCGTTTAATTTCATCCCAAGCCCCGGACCAGATTCTGTTTTTTTCCGCTTTTACTGTAACTTCCTGTGCTTTTGATACGGATTTTTTCACCGGCATTGGCAGGACCTTTCCGGAAACGGGGTCTACACAATCAATATCTCTATAAAACTCAGCATCTGCAGACATATCTTTTTCATCAAGACTACGTCCGATCAGCTTCCATACAGCAGCATTCAGCACAGCAAATACCGGAACTCCAACGATCATTCCCGGAACTCCAAATAAACCACCACCGACCATGATTGCAACAATAACCATAAAGCTGGACAGTCCGGTCGACTCACCCAGGATCTTTGGTCCAAGGATATTTCCGTCAAACTGCTGAAGGATCAAAATAAAGATCAGGAAATACAAGCTCTGAATGGGATCTACCAGCAAAATAAGAAGAAAACACGGAACTGCTCCCAGATATGGCCCGAAAAACGGAATAACATTGTAACACCGACGATCACACTGACCAGAATCGCATATGGGGTTCCGATGATCGATGTTCCAACATAACACAATACACCGATAATTGCGGAATCCAGGATCTTTCCGCTGATAAATCCACCAAAGGTTTTATGCGTAAAACGCATGGAATGAACAAGAAAAGTTGCCCATTTGGTTGGAAGAACTGCATAAACAGCCATTTTTGCTTGGCAACAAATCCCTCTTTATCCGCCAGTATATAAAGAGATACGATCGCTCCAATAAGGAAATTCTTCAGAAAAACAAGAAGATCCAGAAAGCTTGCGGATATATTTTTCATCATAAACTGCATCTGGGGAAGGATCGTATTTGTCAGATACTCCTGTAATCTGCTGGAATACTGATTGATCTGGCTGATCATATCCGGATTCAGTTTCCATCCCTTTTCCACGACGGAATTTAACCAGTTTTCCACTACACTTACATAATGAGGAAAACTGTAGATAATATTCATGATGCTTCGAATCAATTGAGGAAGGATCATCATGACAAGGGCATAAATGACCAGAAACATAAGAAATACAGAAAGGATCACACAGATCCAGCGTACTACTTTCCTCCCCTTTTTCTGAAGTGTTTTATTCCTTTTTTCAAAAATCGGAAAAATGATCTTCCGCTCCAGAAAATTAACAATGGGGGTTAGCAGATATGCTATGGCAGCTCCATAAATGATCGGCGCCATAATACCGAAAAATGTTTTAATTCCGGTGATCAGAGATTTCATATGGAAAATCCCGTAATAAAATAAAATACTGGCAGCAATAACCAGAAATGCAGTCACACCTAACTGCACATAACGATGGTTCCAACGAATTTTCATAGTAATTTCCTCCACCAGGTGATTATAACATAGCATCTCTGGTTTGTGTCTAAAAAAAACATAAACATTATTTTCCAATAACCTGCAAAGATAAATTCCGACTTCAGGGTATTGCGCTGATACAGAAAACACCCCGCCATAAAATGGCAGGGTGCCTAAAAATCTGATGTTTATTTTTTCAGGCTGTCATAAATGTGAATGGCTTCGATAATTGCCTTCGCAGTTCCATCAATGCCAAGCTTGCTGCTATCCAGACAAAGATTATAGCTGTCCGCAGATCCCCATTTCTTGTTGGTATAATAATTATAGTAGCTGGAACGGCTTTTGTCTGTTTTGTTGATCATGTCCTTAGCCTCTTTGGCATTTTTATTGTATTTCTGAGCAATACGGTTGATACGCCAGTCAAGGTTTGCATGAACAAATACACTGAAACAATCCGGATTATCTGCAAGTGCATAATCCGCACATCTGCCGACCATTACACAGGGACCTTCTGAAGCCAGCTTCTTGATTGCCTCAAACTGTGCAAGAAAAATCTTATGGTTCATAGGCATGTCTGTAAATCCGGCTGAGGAATACCCAAATGAATAAGTATCCATTACAAGAGAATAAAGAAAACTGTTTGTTGGCTTCTCATCATGATGCTCAAACAGCTCCTTGCAGATCCCACTGTCATTGGCTGCGTGCTCCAGCAGCTCTTTATCATAGCATTTGATTCCAAAATATTTAGCAACTTCCTGGCCGATCTGTCTTCCGGCGCTGCCATATTTACGACCGATAGTAATAATAGAACTTGTTGTATTGTTACTCATAACAGCCACATCCTTTCTGCTCAGATTCAGCGAATTTGCAAATATTAACTCCGCTTCCTCTTTAATATAGTTATTATACACTATATTCCACAAGTTTTCCAGCTATTTTCGAAATTTTGTCAGCAATTTAACAAAATATTCCGGAAGTGGGGCTGTAAATTCCATATATTCCCCGGTACGTGGATGAACAAATCCAAGGATCATTGCATGAAGTGCCTGTCCCTCCAGATGATAGGGATTTCTGGATGAACCATACACCGTGTCCCCAAGAAGCGGATGTCCGATACTGGCCATGTGCACACGGATCTGGTGGGTACGACCTGTTTCAAGACGACATTCCACATACGTGGCCTCGCCAAAACGTTCCAGCACTTTGTAATGTGTTATTGCATCTTTACCATTTTTATGATTGATGGCCATTTTTTTACGATCTGTCGGATGCCGTCCAATAGGTCCCTCTATGGTTCCCTCATCCTCTTTCAGATTTCCCTGCACAACTGCCCGGTAGCGTCTGCGGATACTGTGACATTTCAGCTGTTCTGCCAGATCCCGGTGAGCAATATCATTTTTGCATACCAACAGTGCCCCGGTGGTATCCTTATCAATTCTGTGGACAATTCCAGGCCGCATCACTCCGTTAATACCGGAAAGGCTGTCACCACAATGTGCCATAACTGCATTGACCAGTGTTCCCTGATAATGCCCGCTGCAGGATGTACAACCATCTTGGGCTTATTAACGATCAGTACATCTTCATCCTCGTAAAGAATATCCAGCGGAATATCCTCCGGAACGATATCCAGCTCACTGGAATCCGGGATCTCCAGATGGATCCTGTCATTTTCACGGACCTTATAATTAGATTTGGCAGCCTTCTCTCCCACGGTAATCTGTCCTTCTTTCAGAAGTTTCTGAAGGAAAGACCTGGAAAGACCGCTGTCTTTCTCAGCAAGATAGCGGTCGATTCGTATACCTGATTCTTCTTTTTCTACTGTATAATCATATATTTCCATTTATATCTCCTACAAGAACAGACAAATGCATTATATCTCTGCCCGGATCACTGTTTGATATTCAGAAACGCAAAATCATCATCTCTGTATTTCGTGCATACAAACAGGATCAGAAAAATTCCACTTACAACCACATAAACATCCGCAAGATTAAATACCGGAAAATCGATCAGGGAGAAATAGATAAAATCGATCACATATCCTCTGAAAAAACGATCGATAAAATTTCCCAGTGCACCAGCTGCAAGTACTGTAGCAATGGTGAAGCAACGGCAGATAAAACCGCTCTTTCGGAATACGGATCCATGCATAGAGGATCACTCCCAGAAACAGTAAACTCACAATGGCAAAAAAGAGTACACTTCCCTGAAACATTCCAAACGCAATTCCCCTGTTTTCCGGATAGAGATAATGAAGTTCAAGTACGCCGGGAATCAGCGAAACCGATGGTTGTCCTTTCAGATACAGATATGACAGCCATTTTGCTCCCTGATCCGCAGCCACGAGTAAGATCAGCAAAAAAATGTCCCCCGACATACACTTACTAAAAGACATTTTCTGATGATGGTTAACACGACTGATCATAGAGTTATCTCCTGAATACAGGAAAGCATTTCTTCATCGGTAACTGTTTTGTCGATAAAGCTTTTTCCGATACCATCCATCAGGATAAACCTGATATGTCCCTGTTCCATTTTTTTGTCTTTCTTTGTTGCGGAAAGAACTTCTTCCGGGATAAGACCATCTACATGCACCGGAAGATCGTAATCCGAACATCCCTGGCAGATTTCCTGATATTCTTCTTTGGTCAGAAGTCCTCGTTTCATGGAAAGATATGCCGCAGCTACCAGTCCGACTCCCACACACTGTCCGTGGAGCAGGGTGAAATTCTTAAGTTTTTCTACTGCATGCCCCACAGTATGTCCCAGGTTAAGAAGCGCACGCTCTCCCTGTTCCTTAGGATCACGCTCCACAACGCCTGCTTTGATCTCACAGCATCTGCGTACCATTCTGGCAATCTGTTCCATATCCAGCTTTTTGATCCCTTTCTGCTCACAGCATACATAGCGGAAAAAATCTCCATCACAGATCAATCCTGTTTTTAAAATCTCACCCATTCCGCAGGCAAACTGTTCTGCCGGAAGCGAAGAAAGAGTGCTTAGATTCATATATACAAGACGTGGCTGGTGAAAAGCTCCTACCATGTTTTTGTACTGCTGAAAATCTACGCCGGTTTTTCCGCCAACGCTGCTGTCTACCTGTGCAAGCAGTGTTGTCGGTACCTGAATGAAGTCAATCCCCCTGAGATAAGTTGCCGCGCCAAATCCGGTAAGGTCCCCTACCACACCACCGCCTAATGCAACAAGCAGACTTTTTCGGTCAAGACCATTTTGGATCAGGGCCTGATACAATGCCAAAACGGTATTAAGGTTTTTGTTTTTTTCTCCTGCCTCAAAGGTGAACACAGAAATATCGGAACTTACCTCACTTAAAACCTGTTTTACAGATTCTTCATACAGTGGTCCCACATTAGAATCTGTTACAATGCAGATTTTTCTGTCAACAAGTCCTTCTTCCTTCATAACCTGTGCCAGATTAGAAAAATCTTCTTCAAAACAGATGGGATAATGAAAATCACCTTCTCGTTTTACAAGTAATTTTGATGCTGTCATTGCGTTTTCCTCCTAGCTGTTCAGATATAAAGCAGAATCCGTACCCCAAGACGTCCTTTTTTTGTCTGACGGGATACCCCATCATAAATAAAACGTCCCTTTTTCCGAACGGATATGATGTCTCCCTCTTTGCTCATAACCATTGGATGTGATCAGTTTTCCATTTACAAAAACAAGCCCTTCTTCAATACAATGCACAATACTGCTTCTGGAAGTCCCAAAAGCCAGTGCGATCAGAGAATCCAGGCGTACGGACGCACAGGTTCCACTAACTGGTTTCAGTTCCGGCCTCGGAAGATCACCCGGATCTTCTATCTTCGACGCCACAACTGTGGTATGTCTTACACGACACAGATTCTCCAGAAAAAAATCTGTCATCTGACGCAGACAGAAAAAGCTCGCAGTATGATCTTCTATAAGAATATCCCCAACAACACTCCTGTCAACCCCAAGATTCAGGATCGCTCCCAAATAATCCCGATGTGTCAGATCTTCTGAAAATTTCACTGCTTTTGGCTCAAGCCGGATACAATCAATGGGATAATCCCATGTAAAAGCAAGAGCATCAGGGTGAAAGGCTACCATCTGACGCTCTGCATTCTCATATCCGCCAAAACCTTCCGCTGTAACACCCAGCTTATGAAAATTCTGACTGTTTAAAATATTCCGTTCATTTAAATTAAGAAAATCCGTAAATGTGGTAATATCTCTCTGATAGGCCAGATTTGCCAGTTCACGGATTCTCTTAACATAAAGTTCTTCTTTATCCATGAGGTTAATAACCCACTCTAACAGACGGCACAGAACCGCCAAGGATATTCTGAAGATCACCTGTAATATCTACATTATATGGTCCAAGTACAAAAATATAGCTGGATACCTGCTGAAGGCTTCCTCCAAGTGAATAACATGCACCGGAAGTAAAATCGATGATCCTCTGTGCAAGCTCCACATCGATTCCTTCAAGATTCAGGATCACGGTAGAATTATCGACCAGTGTATCCGCAATTTCTCTTGCTTCCTCCATGGTTGTAGGCTTGATCACACAAACTTCCATATTTGCAGCCTGGGAAGAACGCTTGCTTGTACGCATTGGGTGATCTTGGAAGAAGGTGCCGGTCTGGAAATACGTTCCTGCCTTGCCGGGGCCTTGGCTGCAGCTGTCTTTGCAGATGACTTAGCAACAGGTGCCTTAACCGTTTCATCTTCCGGCTCATCCTCCAGAAAATCCTCTTCCTCGTCATTTTTTTTCTTGGAAAATTTCTCAAAAAATTTCTTCTTTGGTTTCTCTTCCATATCATCATCTTCATCGAGGAAATCGTCATCATAATCGTCCTCATCCTCAAGAAGGCTATCATCTAACAATTCGTCATCGTCATAATCGTCGTTCAGTTTGATGGCATCTAAAAACTTGTCTAAAACGCCCATTTTAAATCTCCAATCTTATTAGTCTTATAATGCGTAATTTCTTGCACCAAAATACCAGTGCCTACACGCACCATCGTAGCGCCCTCCTGCACGGCAACCATGTAATCTCCGGTCATTCCCATACTCAGAACACTCATAGTAACATTATTAATGTTTTTAGCAGCAATGTCAACACTTAATTTCTTAAGTTCACGGAAAATTTCGCGATTTTCCTCTGCATTATCAACATAGGGAGCAATTGTCATGAGCCCTTTATCCGAATGTGTGAAAAATCTGCGATCTGTTCTATAAGCGGTAAAACTTCTTCCGGTTTCAGACCAAATTTACTTTCTTCCTGCGCTACATTTACTTCTATAAGGATCGGAACAATAACCGCTTTTTTCGCTGCTTCTTTTTCAATCGTCTCGGCCAAGCGAAGCGAATCTACAGAATGGATCATTGCAACTTTATCCACAATATATTTTACTTTATTACGCTGAAGATGTCCGATCATATGCCATTTGACATCTGAAGGCATCTGATCATATTTATCCACGATCTCCTGCACTTTGTTCTCTCCAAAGACACGTGCTCCGGCATCATAAGCTCCTTCAGCATTTCCACCGGTTTGGTTTTGCTTACTGCGATCAGTGTGACTTCATTCGGATCTCTGTTAATTTTATTGCAGGATTCATTAATATTTTTCTGCACCTGTGCCAAATTTTCCGCTACCATGATATAAATCCTCCTTTAATTAGTAAAGTATATCCTGTTCACTTACTTTATCTGCATTTTTCACAATACGGTCATATCGGACAAGCCCATTATAGGTTTCCTTTGATACAACCGCATATTCCTCATTTTCATCCAGGATCTCGATCCGGCGGAATACCGCATATCCCTGATTGACACAGAAAACTCCCTCCAGAACTTCTGTATCTCCGATGATAAACTTCTCTCCACTATCCGGATCAACAAGAGCATCGCCTTCTTTAAATTTATTCTTGTCTACGTAATAAATATAGCTTGTTTCCTGTGTTTCTTTGTCTGTGATCTCATCACGGCCATAGATACCGGCATTGACAAAGGTTGTCGTACTGTCGCCTTTTTATTTCTGCCGGAAAGCATAAATCCGGATTGCTGTGTTTCATCATCCGTCGTAAGATATTTGGAAGGTATTGCATAAAACTCCTTCGTTACGATAGAAGATAACGGGATCTTTAAACCTGTCACATTGTTCGTGACAAGTTCTATTTCCAGAAACCGGTCTGACGCATATCGGATCAGTCCCTTATTAAAATCAATCTTACCGTATTTAGCCCCATCGATCTCCATGATCGAAAAGTCTCCTGTCTGCGTCAGATCATCTTTCAGGAACTTGACGCGGATCGATGTACGCTCCTTCAGATTAGCAGCCTGCTTCTCACTTAAAGGGATCAAAAGACTCCAGCGTTCATCTGTAATGATCGTATAAATATCATCTCCGGCCTTTATCTGTCCATCTGTTTTCAGATCCGTTTCCTGATAGGAATTCTGATCAAAATCAGCAGCTGTGACATTATCAACGGTTTTGGTTTCGTAGCCATCTGTAGAATACAGGATGATCCCGTCTGTCTGCGCACGGCGGATATTTGGATCACTGGAAACTATAGTTGTAACTGTGGCTTCCTCTCCATCTTCAGACGTCGTGCTTGCAGAAGAAGCTCCCGAACTGTCTGAAGCATACTGAAGGATGCTTCCATTGAGCTGATATTTAAAACTATAGGCACTGTTGAATTTGCTGGGATCAAATCCTTTGGAAAAGCTTTGCATATTACTGCGTATATCCGCCAGTTCCTCTCTGCTCAGAGAGGTTACATTGTCTGCAGATCTTGAACTGTTCAGGCTGTAGACAGCACCGTTGGCATTGATCTTGGTACCTTCCCTTGCGTAATATGTAACGTAACCGCCCGCATCTGCCTGCACTACGTTCTCTGTCATGATCGCCAGCCTGTGTATGTCTCATTCATGGATAACGGACCGGAGGGAACCTGATAAGATTCCATATGAGAAGCTGTAAGATAAAGAATCACACTAAAGATCATATAGATAAAAATTGCTCCGAACATTACAGTTCCAATGTTCAGACCAAAAATTTTACGAAGCTTTGCTAAGAATCCCGGAGTTTTTCCGGAATGTACTTTATTATCCGGCAAATGAATGCCTCCTTTACATCGTTCATCTCTTAAAGTTCGTTTTATTGTAACATTTTATTTAAATGAATACAAGCTTTAAAACGTGCGAACATACTTTCCGAATATCCGTTTGCCATTTTTTCAAAAGTATGTTATACTATTCAAAATATAATTTCGTGATGCTGTCATATTATGGTCGACAGCAGATAAAATCAACCCAGGGAGGTAAGTACACATGACATATGGCAGAATCAGTAAAAAGCAGCAGGAAATACTGGATTATATGAAAAATGAGATCCTTAACAGAGGTTTTCCGCCCTCCGTCCGTGAAATCTGTGAAGCAGTAAACCTGAAATCCACATCTTCCGTTCACTCCCATCTGGAAGCTCTGGAAAAAAACGGATATATCCGCAGAGATGCCACCAAGCCCCGTGCGATCGAGATCATTGATGATAATTTCAATCTGGTCCGCCGCGAGGTTGTCAATGTTCCTCTTGTAGGCACTGTTGCTGCCGGACAGCCGATCCTGGCAGTGGAAAATATCGATGCTTACTTTCCGATCCCGGCTGAATATATGCCCAATGAACAAAGTTTCATGCTGACTGTCAAAGGCGACAGTATGATCAATGCAGGTATTTTTGATGGAGATCAGGTTCTTGTAAAGCAGCAGGCAACAGCAGAAAACGGCGACATGGTAGTTGCTCTGATCGATGATTCTGCAACAGTTAAGACTTTCTACAAAGAAAATGGTTATTATCGACTTCAGCCGGAGAACGACAATATGGAACCGATCATCATCACCGGTAATCTGCAGATCCTCGGCAAAGTATTTGGTGTATTTCGTTTCTTTTCATGATAATATAAACAACAGATCCCACCCAATGTAATGTGATTTAAAAAGAGAGATATCTTTAAGGTAGCTGTACAGCCCCACAAAGATATCTCTCTTTTTTTTCAGCAGAAAACTTCTGCTTTTTGATTTCTTCTTATTTAGTTCACATAATATTTTTACAGTAAACTAATATAACAAATTTTACTCATTCTCACCAAGAAATTCTTCCGCATCAAGAATCTTGCCGTCTCTCCAAATCCTCTCAAGATCGTAGAAAAGTCTGTTTCCTCATCAAAGATATGGATGATCATATCACCGTAATCCATGAGGACCAGCTGGAGTTTCTGGTTCCCTCGATCTGTTTTGCTTCATATCCGGCACGGCCAAGCATTTCATCTGCATTGTCAACCATTGCCTGTACCTGATTCTGGTTGGAAGCACTTGCGATCACAAAATAATCTGCGATCACGGAAACCTCATGGATATCAATGATCTTGATATCCTTTGCTTTTTTATCATCCAGTGCCTTGCAGGCGATCCGGACCATCTCTTTTCGATACTCATAGAATTTAATCCTCCTGTCTGTTG
>ENA-OQDW01000755-OQDW01000755.1-human-gut-metagenome-genome-assembly--contig:-NODE-755-length-12955-cov-1.948706_pt1 | contig 12955 bp, 11 predicted proteins | sample MGYA00242784_ERZ504613 | MGnify/ENA primary metagenome ERZ504613 (study PRJEB26092, sample SAMD00036330) | human gut metagenome | host: Homo sapiens | study: EMG produced TPA metagenomics assembly of... | reverse complement strand
ATTTACACAGAACATGGACCTTCAGGGCGGTGAGTATCTCCTGTCATTTGGATGTACAGGGTATAAAAACGGAGATTTTACGGTATTCCACAGACTTTATGACGCATGTAACATAACAGTTATTTCCAGTAAAAATACAGTTGGATTCTATGATATGGATTCAAAGGTGGAAGTACGGTGCGAAGAACAGGTCTGAGAAAGTTATGATGACAAATATCAGTGCGAAAAAATAATCAGCGCGAGGACTATATATGGAAGAAAAAATCGGGAAAGTAATTCTGGATACCACGTGCTATCCGGGAAAAGATCTATACAGTGATGGTGCGATAGAGGATGAAATGCTTGCAATTTCCAGAGATTTTGCACCGGAAGAATTTAACAGAGTGATCAGTGAGAGAAAGAGCTGGCCAATTCTTTATCATTTTTCTCATATCAGGGAGAATATTCTGAGCTGGATTCCCTTTACAGGAGAAGAGAAGGTTCTGGAGATTGGTTCCGGATGTGGTGCTGTGACAGGAGCTCTCTGTGAAAGGGCGAAGGAAGTTACCTGCATCGAGCTTTCTATGAAAAGAAGTAAGATCAATGCATACAGACATCAGGATCAGGATAATCTTAAGATCCTTGTGGGAAACTTTCAGGAGATCGAGAAAAACCTTACTGAGAAATACGACTATATCACTTTGATTGGTGTATTTGAGTATGGAGAATCCTATATCCGGAGTGAGAATCCCTATGTGGACTTTCTCAGGATCATATCAAAGCATCTGAAGCCGGATGGAAAGATCATTCTGGCCATTGAGAACAGACTGGGACTGAAATACTGGGCCGGATGTACAGAGGACCATTTTGGAACTTTATTCGAAGGAATCCAGGGATACCCCAAAACAAAAGGAGTTAAAACTTTTTCAAGAAAAGAATTTAATGGAATTTTGGAGGAAGCAGGAAACTTAAAAGCCGACTGGTATTATCCATATCCGGATTACAAATTTCCAATGACTATTCATTCAGACAGACATCTCCCTGCAAGCGGAGAGCTGCATATGAGGGACTACAATTTTGACAGACTCCGTCTGGACCTGTTTCAGGAATCTCAAGTGTATAACACGCTTTTGAGCAATGATCTTTACCCGCAATTTGCCAATTCCTTTCTTCTTGTGATCGGAAAAGAACAGCCACAGACAGCACCGGTTTATGTGAAGTTTTCCAATGAGAGAGATCAGAAGCTCTCCATTTATACGGAAATCAGTGAAGCAGCAGATGGGCAGCTGACTGTGAAGAAAGTACCGTCGCAGAAGAAAGCGGCAGCTCATGTACGGAATCTGGGAACTATCTGCGAAGAACTGACCGGAATGTATAAAGAAGAGGAAATTGAAGTAAACCGCTGCCGGATCAAAGATGACTGTGCGCAGCTGGAATATCTGACAGGTATCACCCTGGAAGATAAGCTGGACCATCTTCTGGAAGAAGGCAGAACAGAGGAACTGGAGAAATTATTCTTCTCTTATATACAGAAAGTAAAGAATATTCACGAGAAGAAACCCTTTGAGAAAACACCGGAATTTGTAAGGGTATTTGGAAATGTAAACCTGCGTTCTGATCTGAAATGTACAGAAATATCCAATATTGATTTTGTTCCTGCAAATATTATCCTCTCTGAGAATAAAGTATCTGTGATCGACTATGAGTGGACTTTTGCATTTCCTGTACCTTCACAGTTCCTGGTTTACAGGATGATCTTTTATTATCTGGAACTGAATGACAAACGGGGAATACTTAAAGAACGGGATTTCTATGAGAAAGCAGGAATCCTGCCTGAAGATATAGAAGTTTATGTGGAGATGGAACATAATTTCCAGCAGTATATTCTGGGTGAGCATACAGCAATGAGAAATATGTATGCCCAGATCTCTCCGGGCCGGGTGGAAGTAGAAGATTATTACAGAGAAAAGAAACAGGAATCTCTAGAAATGCTTCAGATTTTCTGGGATAACGGAAAGAGCTTTAATGAGGCTGATTCTGTGAGATATCTGTTCAGAAATGGGAAAATTCAGACCGAGTTTGAACTTCCGGAGAATACCACAATGCTTCGCCTTGATCCGGGCGAAATGTCCAAGGGACTTAAAATTGTAAAGCTGACATGGGAAGATGAAAGTCAGGTAAAGTTTCACACAGATGGCTGTGAAGTGTCCTCCGGAGAATTCTATTTCGGCGGTGACGATCCGCAGATCATAGTAGATTCTGTTCCTGAGAACAGAAAGTCCATAAAGATGGAGATGGAGATCCTGGACCGGAAAACCACAGAAAAGAAATTCTGGAAAGTATATGCAGAGCAGAAAAGGGCAATGGAGCAGATGAGTCAGGAGCTTGCGCAGAAGAAAGCTCTGGTCGATCAGGTGGAAGGCAGTAAGGCATGGAAAGTGTATCGTGCCATCAAAAGGGTTTAGTTATGGGAAATATACTTTGGAGTGTAGATAAAAAAATATACAGTGACAAAGAAGATCATACTCTGGCTATTACCGGATGGGCGATAACCAGAGATCAGTCAGAATGTGATTTCATTCTTTATGGCTCGGGAAAGAACTCTCCGTTCTTGAACCTTCGCGTTGTGAAAGAGCAGATGTTGCCAAAGATTTAAAAGAAACAAAAGATATAAAAGAAGTGGGAAATGTCGGATTCACAGTAAAGATACCGGAAATTATAAAACTTGCAGAAGAACATGAGAAACTGCAGCTTGCGCTGAGAGCAGGAGATGAAAAAGAAATCATCTGGGAAGCCACAGCTGCAGAAGTGAAGGACTTTTGTGAGGAAGTCTTATTGAATATCATATTGATGAGGAACAGATCACACAGGAGAGTATCCTGACAGTCAGAGGCTGGGTTGTAAACCAGCTGGAGCCGGATGAGATATTTGTACAGGGTACAGATGGGAAGGTTCTGGAATGTACGATCACCAGACAAAGACGTCCGGACGTGGAAGAGGCAAAGGGGATTTCCGAAGAAGAGAAAAGAAATCTGGGATTCAGTATTACTGTCAATCTGGAGAATACAAACGATCAGAATATCTGCATCTGTTTCAGGGGAAAAGATGTACAGAAAATTTATACTGTAAATGTAAAAAAAATAAAACGGGAAAATACCGGACTGTATCAGCAGATGAAACTGCTGTCTCTGAAGAACAGGCAGAAGAATCAGGAATATATAAAGAAAAACGGTATTGGAAGATTTATCCGTTATGTGAGAAATTCCCAGCTTAAGGACGGAGATCAGGATTATGAAGACTGGCTGAAAGATCATGTCGCATTCCGAAAGGAATTAAAAAGACAGAGAAATGCTGTTTTTTCTTATTCACCGCTGATCAGTATTGTGATGGTGGTGACGGATACAGATGAACAAAGGTTAAAAAGTGTGATCGATGCTTATACAGAACAGACCTATGGTAACTGGCAGCTGTGTCTTGCAGATGCATGTGAGGGAGAGGAAACAGGAGAGTTTCTGCGGAAAAAATATAAAAAAGAGATTTCGCCTTTCCTATAAGAAGGTTACGGAAAACAACGGCATTTCGGGAAATCTTAATGCATCTCTGAAACTTGCAATGGGAGAGTATGTTCTGTTTGCCGGTCAGGAGATCATACCTGAACCTGATGCACTTTTTCAGATGGTCAAAGCGATCACAGAGAAAAAAGCGGATATGATCTATACAGATGAAGATGAGATCAGCGCAGACGGAAAACATTATTCTGAGCCGGAATTCAAGCCGGATTTCAATCTGTTCAGATTAAGGGAAAATAATTATATCGGACAGTTCTGGGCAATCCGGAAGGAAATTCTGGAACAGGCCGGAAAGTTTGATCCGGAATATGATGGTGCACAGGATTATGATATGCTCTTAAGATGCAGTGAGCAGGCAGAAAATATTGTGCATATTCCAAAGATCCTCTGTCATTCCATGAAAGCAGAGAACCTGATCACAGAAGAACAGGAGAAGAAAAACTGGGAAGCAGGCAGAAAGGCACTGGAGGAGCATTACCGCAGGGCGGAGGTTTCTGCAACAGCGGAACTTGCAGACAAGAAGGGATGGTACAGAAGCCATCTGACTATTTCCGGCGAACCGATGATTTCTGTGATCATTCCAAGTAAAGATCACATTAATGATCTGGAACTGTGTATTTCATCCATAGAAGAGAAGACAACATGGAAGAATTACGAGATCATTATTGTTGAGAACAACAGTGTGGAAAAAGAAACCTTTGTATACTATGAGACACTGAAAAACAGATACCCAAATGTAAGGATCCTTACATGGAAAAAAGAATTCAATTATTCTGCGATCAATAACTTTGCAGTAAGAGAGGCGCAGGGAGAATATCTGCTGTTTCTTAACAATGATGTGGAAATCATTACAGAGAACTGGCTTGAAGAAATGCTTCAGCTTTGTCAGCAAAAAGACGTGGGAATGGTCGGTGCGAAACTGTATTATCCGGATGATACCATTCAGCATGCAGGAGTGGTAGTTGGTCTTGGTGGAGTTGCTGCCCATGTATTATGTAAACTTCCCCGGGATGCGGAAGGATATATGGGACGTCTGCGCTGTGTGCAGGAGATAAGTGCAGTCACTGCCGCCTGCATGATGGTAAAGACTTCTGTTTTTAAAGCAGTTGGAGGATTTGACGAGGAGCTGAAGGTTGCATTTAATGATATTGACCTCTGTATGAAAGTGAGAAAATATGGAGTGAAAATTATATTCACACCGTATGCAGAACTGTATCATTATGAATCCAAATCCAGAGGAATGGAAGATACACCGGAGAAACAGCTGCGTTTTTCCAGAGAAGTAAACTGTTTCCGGAGAAAATGGGAAAGAGAGCTCCTGAAAGGAGATCCCTATTATAATCCCAATCTGACATTAAACAACACAGACTGTTCTCTGAGAAAACAGGAGAAGAACGGAGATTAACATGCCTAAGGAAATATTTGAAGTAGTAAGAGAAAGATTTCATTTATCAGACAGGACACAGTATATTGTGCAGGGACACTGGCCGAAAGATGCGGTGATGGAGGCATATCTGGATCAGCACAAACTGAAGGTGTCTGTGAAAGAAAATGAAAATGTGAGTGCACTGGAACGTTTTAAAGATCCGGAGAAAATGCAGGGAATACAGATTACGGCAACTGTTCAGATACCGGAAAATCTGGAGGGGTATCATAAGCTTGTGATCTATGAGAAGTTTCCGGAAAAAAAACATGTCTGGTTTTCCATCACTGCCAGTGAACTGGATAAAAAAAGAGATAAACCGCAGGTATATTTTGAAGAAGAGAGTGCAGAACAGGGAACTGTACGGATCAGAGGGTGGGCCATTGCACCGAAGCCTGTGACTGTCCGTATCTTTGATGCGGATAAAAAGCCGGTTGCCGCTGAAATCCAGAGAACAGACAGGTGGATGTCAACCAGCTGTTTGAAGAAGCACAGGATCCGGGAAAGACAGGATTCTTCTCTGAGATCACCAACGTTTCGGGAAAATGCCTATATGTAGTGTTTTATGCAGGCGAGAAGAAAACTGTACATGTGGTTCCTCTGAGAAAAGCTGATATTCTGGCAAAGAAATTAGACAAATATGTAGAAAAAGGAATCCGCTACTGGAAATCTCAGGGTGCGGCGGCTCTTGCTGAGAAGGTAGTGACAAAGGTTAAAAATGTACGTCAGGGACCGCCATCCTATCAGAAATGGATCAGACATCATCTGCCGGACAGGAACGAACTGGAGAAACAGAAAAAAACATCCTTTGGATACAGACCCAAGATTTCTTTTGTAGTACCGCTGTATAAGACACCGGAGAAATATCTCAGAAGACTGACAGAATCATTTCAGGAACAGACTTATTCAAACTGGGAACTTTGTTTCTCTGACGGAAGCGGCGCACAGTCACCGCTGACGGAATTGTTAAAAGAACTGACAGCGAAGGATAACAGAATTAAATACGTTTCTCATGAGGAGCCGCTTCAGATTTCAGAGAATACCAACAGTGCCATTGAAATTGCAACAGGTGATTTCATTGCCTTTGCAGACCATGATGATGAGCTGACGCCGAATGCATTATTTGAATGTGTGAAAGCAATAAATGAGAAACCGCAGACACTGGTGATCTACACAGATGAAGATAAGATGTCTATGGATGGACATAAATTCTTTCAGCCGCATTTTAAACCAGACTATAATCCGGATCTGCTGTGCACGGTCAATTATATCTGCCATCTGTTTGTGGTATCACGAAAAGTAATTGAAAAAGTTGGCGGGCTGCGAAGTGAGTTTGACGGTGCACAGGATTATGATTTTGTGTTACGCTGTGTGGAAGCAGTAAAGGATGAAGAAATCTGTCATATTCCAAAAATCCTGTATCACTGGCGTTGCCATGAGGACTCCACGGCAGAGAATCCCGAGAGCAAGCTTTATGCCTTTGAAGCCGGAAGACGTGCAGTACAGGCTCACTATGAGAGAACAGGAATCCACGCAGAGGTTTTTAAGGGTGAATATCTGGGGCTGTACAGAACGAAGTTTATCAGAGATCATGATCCGCTGATTTCTATTATTATTCCGAATAAAGACCATATTGATGATCTGAAGAGATGTATGGAATCCATTGAACAGAAATCTACGTACAAAAATTATGAGTACATTATTGTAGAGAATAACAGTACAGATTCTGCTACTTTTGAATATTACAAAAAACTGGAGGCAGAGAATCCGAAGGTCCGCATGGTATACTGGGACGGAGTCTTTAACTATTCTGCCATTAATAACTATGGTGCATCTTTTGCAAAGGGAGAGTATCTGCTTCTGCTTAACAATGATACAGAGATCATTAATCCGGACTGCCTGGAAGAACTCCTGGGTTATTGCATGCGTAAAGATGTAGGCGCAGTGGGTGCAAGACTTTATTATGAGGATGATACGATCCAGCATGCAGGTGTTGTGATCGGTTTTGGCGGAATTGCAGGACACTGTTTTGTCCAGCAGAAGAGAGGTACCACCGGATATTGTCACAGAATTATCTGTGCACAGGATTACAGTGCGGTTACAGCTGCCTGCATGATGGTGAAGAAATCTGCATTTGATGCAGTTGGAGGACTTTCAGAGGAACTGGCTGTTGCATTTAATGATATTGATTTCTGCATGAAGCTGAGAAAGGCGGGATATCTGATCGTGTATAATCCATATGCGGAATTATACCATTATGAATCCAAATCCAGAGGTCTTGAGGATACTCCGGAAAAAGTGGCACGATTTAACAAAGAAATTGCCACCTTTGAGAAAAAATGGCCGGAGATCCTGAAGAACGGAGATCCTTATTATAACCCCAATCTCACTCTGAAGAGCCAGGACTTTTCTCTGAAAAGAATCTGAAGATGAAATTGCTATAAAATGAATGTGAAAGAAGATATGTTAAAGAAAAAGAAAGAGATCAATGAAAAAACAGAAATTTTCATTTTTGTATTTCTAGCGTTTATCCTGCTGACAACCTGGGCGATGACACAGCCTTTTAATTCAGGGCCAGATGAACAGATGAGATATTATGTTGCAGATTACATTTATAAACACCATGGAGCTCTTCCGGGGGGAGATGATCCGGCTGTCAGGAATAAAGTGTGGGGAATTTCCTATGCATATTATCCGGTTGTATCTTATATGGTGTCTGCATTATTTATGAGAATATCCCGGCTTTTTGCAGATCCGGGATACTCCATGTTCAAAATTGCACGTATGGCAGATGTACTGTTTGTCACAGGTGCAGTGTATTTTGTTGTAAAAGCTTCGGGCAAACTGTTTCCGAAAGAAAAATATTCCAGAGAAGTTAGATGGCTGTTTGCAGCACTGGCAGGATTTATGCCGCAGGCAATCTTTATGGGAACTTATGTGAATACAGACTCACTGGCACTGCTGGCAGCAGCCATGATCTTGTATGCATGGGTCTCTTATCTGAGAGAAGACTGGACATGGAAAAACTGTATACTCCTTGCAGTGGGAATGGCCGTATGTGCATTGTCTTATTATAATGCATACGGTTGGATACTCTGCAGTTTTTTCTTCTTCTGTTTTACGGTATTACTCTGCAGAGAAGAAGCTTTTTCACAGAGAGTTCGTTTCCTTTTCAGCAGAGGAGCAGTGATCGCAGCAGTTACTTTAGTTCTCTGCGGCTGGTGGTTCATCCGTAACGCAGTTTTGTATAACGGAGATTTCCTGGGAAGGAAATCCTGTGCGGAATGTGCGGAAAAATATGCTCAGAAGGATTACAGACCTTCACTGTATCCGACGCCTGCAAAGCTGGGATGGAACTGGAAAGATATTATCCTTTATCAGGATCCGGGCTGGTATCATAACTGGATTCTGACAGTGTGTGTAAGTTTCATCGGTACTTTTGGACAGATGGAAATTTATATGCCATATACGGTCAGCAAACTGTATATGCTGTTCTTTGCTGTTGGGATCATCAGTGTATTTTTGTAAAAGAGACATTTGATCTGAGAAAAAAAATGTATGTTGCACAGCGGAAAGCAGTTGGAAATGACAGATGGAAGATTAAAACAAAGGTGATATCCCGAGAGTGGAATAAAGAAGGTATTTTCCATTTGATGATGGTATTTCTGATTATGATTCCGGTATTTCTGTTTCTGTATTATGTTTATTACAGTGATAATCAGCCACAGGGAAGATATCTTATGCCTGCATTATATCCTCTGATGTACTTTGTTACGCTGGGCTGGAATAATATTCTGACAAAAACAGTGAAAAATGAAAAGGTGCGGAGTCTGATATACAGAGTACTGACTGTACTGCTGGTGATTTCGCCATTTGCCTGCTGGGCATTTTTAATCTTGCCTTAAAAGAAATAAAGGGACTGCCGCATGAAAAGCTTTTGCGGAAGTCCCTTAAATTTATCTATTTTATCTATCAAAGAAATGGTTACTGTCTGGTATTCAGAAGCAGGCTTCAGGATTTGATCACTTTGATCATCAGGAACAGGAAAAACAGCAGGAATGCTGCCCCGATCGCCCCGATGATATAATAAGGAGCAGTTGTATGAGAAGCAGAATATGCCTGTGCTGCCTCCATATTCTTCTGACCGGTTACTGCGGCATCATTTGTCTGCTGCTCTGCGTCTTCCAGAATCGCAGTTCCTACAGGAGTTCCTCCAAAGTAATACTGGCGTGTGATCTGTCCGTCAGAAGAAGTATCTTCTGTGGTCAGATTATCTTCTGTGGCACCGTTTGGTGCAATGACTGTACCACCGGAAAGACGGTTAAAATCATTGTCTGCGATGGTAAGGGGTGCAAAATTGTCAAAACCATAATTGAGAAGCGCGATCGCTTCATTATTGGTAACACCGGATGCGCCATTTAATACAATGCATACCAGCTTCATGTTATTTTTGGAAGCTTCACATACCAGGGTACTTCCGGAAGCTTCTGTGTACCCTTCCTTACCGCCGATACAGGTTTATAATAACCGTCGCTGGTGCTGTTTATCATGGTAAAATTGTTTGTGAGTACACGTTCACCGCCGGAAACATTTGTTGCCGGAAGTGTATAGGAAGTAGTTGCTGCAATGGTGCGGAAAGTGTCATTTGCCATAGCTGCTTCCATGATCAGAGCCATATCATGGGCGGTGATATGCTGGTTCTCATCAGGAAGACCGGTAGGATTGGTAAAGACAGTATTGGTGCAGCCAAGCTCCTGTGCCCGGGTATTCATTGTCTGTACAAAAGCATCCACAGAACCTCCCACATGTTCAGCTACCTGCAGTGCGATATCATTGGCAGAGGCAACCATGATGGCATATAAACATTGTTCCATGGTGAAAACCTCATCTAACTGTGAGGAAATATTGGCTCCTCCGTCAGTAACACCGGAAACACCGGTTGCAGTCATGGTTACCTGTTCATCCAGACTGCTGTTCTCAAGAGCAACCAGGCAGGTCATAATCTTGACTGCGCTTGCAGGGTAAAGAGGCTGATCTGCATTTTTGGAATACAGGACTGTGTTTGTGGAAGTTTCCATTACAATTGCCGCGGCAGACGAAATATCGGAAGCCTGGGGCCATCCGTCGATACCGTTGGTGACTACGACAGACGGATCTGCTGTCTGTGCGGCGGCGTCTGTATTCTGAGCTGTTTCTTCAGCAGCAGATACCGGAAACTGTGAAAACATGGTGACAGCACCAAGTCCCAGAGCCATCAGGGCTGCAGTGATTCTTTTTTTTCTTTATCATCATGGTATATAATACTCCTGTGTATAAAAATATTGAAAAGTTACTGTTCATTGTAAGTGAACAGTAACCATAAAAACAATAACAGTATAACACATTTCTCTCCTTTCTTGCAAAAAATATCATACAATGTTAAAATAAAAAATCATAGTAAAAATCGAGGTTATCATATGAGTAAAAAACCATCTGCAGGAGGAAAAATCCAGTGGACGAAAATGTTCAGGAAGCTTTCCCCCTATACGATCCGGAAAGGGTTCCGCTACATGAAGCATTATGGACCAAAGGAATTCTGGATCAGGCTGCATGAACGTTTCGAACCGGAAGAAGTACCATATGGTCCATGGTACCGGGCTTACATTCCGACGGAGGAAACACTGGAAACACAGAGGAAACAGAAATTTGATTATTCACCGCTGATCAGCATTGCAGTTCCGGCTTATCAGACACCTGTAGAATTTTTGAGACAGATGATAGAATCACTGATCGTTCAGACCTATTCAAACTGGGAGCTGTGTATCGTAAATGCAAGTCCTGACAATGAGGAGATGCAGAAAGTACTGGCAGAATATTCAGCCGGAGATTCCCGGGTAAGATTCTGCAATCTCAAAGAGAACCTTGGCATTGCAGAGAACACAAACCGCGCGTTTGCAATGGCAAAAGGTGAATTTGTGGGGCTTCTTGACCATGATGACCTGCTGGCACCCAATGCATTATATGAGATCGTGAAATACTGCAGGATCATCCGCAGGCAGATGCGCTTTATACAGACGAGGATAAGGTTACAACAGAACTGGACGAGCATTTTCAGCCACATCTGAAATCGGATTTTAATCTGGATCTCCTGCGTTCCAATAATTATATCTGCCACTTTTTTGTAGTGCGAAAGAGTATTGTAGAAAAGACCGGAGGTTTCCGAAAAGAATTCGACGGAGCTCAGGATTACGATTTTATATTCCGCTGTACGGAGAATGCCGGAGAGGTTTTGCATGTTCCGGAAATCCTGTATCACTGGAGAACACACAAAGCCTCCACTGCAGATAATCCTGCCAGTAAAATGTACGCATTTGAAGCCGGCAAGAGAGCAATAGAAGCTCATCTTGAGAGAACAGGTACAAAAGGCGAGGTAAGCCATACACAGGATCTGGGCTTTTACCGGGTGAAATATCCGGTGCAGGGAAAACCTCTGGTGTCTGTTATCATACCAAACAAAGACGAGAAAGAGACTCTTCAGACCTGTCTGGAAATGCTGGAGAAGAATACCGGTTATCAGAATTTTGAGATCATAATCGTGGAGAATAACAGTACCACTGATGAGATTTTCCGATATTATAAAGAGCTTTCCGGAAACCGAAAGATCCATCTTTTGAGATGGGGAAAAGAATTTAATTATTCTGCCATCAATAACTTTGCTGCGGCGCATGCAAAGGGAGAATATCTGCTTTTCCTGAATAATGATGTAAAATCCATCAATCCGGACTGGCTGGAAGAAATGCTTGGAGTGTGTCAGCGTCCGGAAGTGGGCGGTGTCGGAGCAAAGCTCATTTATCCGGATAATACGATCCAGCATGCAGGATGTGTGATCGGAATGGGCGGTATTGCGGGGCATATGTTCGTAGATATGCCTGCGGACCGTACCGGCTATCTGCATAAGGCATCCCTTCTTCAGGATATGAGTGCAGTGACTGCCGCCTGTCTGTTGATGAAGAAAGAGGTTTTTGAGCAGGCAGGAGGATTTACAGAAGAACTGGCTGTGGCATTTAATGATGTGGATCTTTGCCTGAAAGTAAGAAAAAACGGCTATCTGATCGTATATGATCCCTATGCGAAGCTTTATCATATGGAATCAAAGACAGAGGAGCTGAAGACAGCAAGGAGAAAGTGCGCCGTTTTCAGACGGAGATTGAATATATGCGATGTCACTGGATAGACATTCTCAAAAACGGAGATCCCTGTTATAACAAAAACCTGTCTCTTACCAAATGGAATTATTCTCTGAAGCCAATCCCGGGAATGGAGACAGAAGCAGGACAGAAAAAAGAGAAGACAGGGAGGAAATCATGCAGGAAGTATCAGTGATCATTCCGAATTTTAATGGGATGGCTTATCTGGATGGCGTACTTGCAGGTCTGGAGTGTCAGACTGTAAGCAATTTTGATGTAATTCTTGTGGATAATGGATCAAATGACGGAAGCTGTGCTTTTGTTGCTGCAAGGTATCCATGGGTCCATCTGATCGAACTGCCGGAGAATTTCGGATTCTGTAAAGCGGTCAATGAAGGGATCAGAGCATCACGCTCACCTTATGTACTGCTTTTAAACAATGATATTGAAGTAACGGAGAATTTTATAGAAGAAATGCTGTCAGCCATCAAAAGGCATCCCAAAGCTTTTTCCTGTGCTGCCAGAATGATTCAGTTTCATGACAGGGACAGGCTGGATGACGCAGGAAACTATTACTGCGCACTTGGATGGGCTTATGCGAGAGGTAAAGGGAAAGATATCCATACCTATGAAAAGGAAGAGAAGATTTTTGCTTCCTGCGCAGGAGCTGCTATTTACAGAAAGAAGATCTTTGATGAGCTGGGATATTTTGACGAAGAACATTTTGCATATCTGGAGGACATGGACGTGGGATACCGGGCCAGGATCTACGGATATGAAAACTGGTATGCACCTGATGCCATGGTATACCATGTGGG
>ENA-OQDW01000754-OQDW01000754.1-human-gut-metagenome-genome-assembly--contig:-NODE-754-length-12967-cov-3.371651_pt1 | contig 12967 bp, 13 predicted proteins | sample MGYA00242784_ERZ504613 | MGnify/ENA primary metagenome ERZ504613 (study PRJEB26092, sample SAMD00036330) | human gut metagenome | host: Homo sapiens | study: EMG produced TPA metagenomics assembly of... | reverse complement strand
CTAGGCAAAAATTCGCAGGCGTGCTTTCGCACAGGCAAGATTTTAACGACGAACGGGGAAAAATCACTCCAAAAGACACGTGTCAGGCTTAGTGTCAACACACCCTAGATCACAGAAGCGGCTGATCGTCCGCAGGATCGCCTGCCAGAGCAGACTGTGCCGGCGACTCTTGCAGTCCTGAAGCGTCACACGGCGGCTTTTCTCAATGGTCACAACGCAGTCCAGCTTCATCTTCTGCAACGCACTGCATTCCACCAGCATTGCCGCACACTCCATGTGCAGGTACAAACTGCGATAGTCCATGTTGATCGTTCCTACAATGCCGATCCTGTCATCTACCAGATAGCTTTTGGCATGGATAAATCCCGGCGTATACTCATAGATCCGCACCCCTGCCCGAATCAGCGGCTCATAATAGGAACGGGTGAGAGAATACACCACACGCTTATCCGGAATCCCCGGTGTCACAAGCCGCACATCAACTCCGCGTTGTGCCGCCATGCAAAGGGCATGCTGCATTTCGTCATCGATCGCCAGATACGGCGTGAAGATATATACGTACTCTTTCGCCTGATACAGCAGATCCAGATAAATATCCTGTGCCAGCGTTTCATTTTCAAAGGGCGAGTTGCAGTAGGGCTGCACATAGCCGTCTGTGGGAAACGGTTCCGGATGATACCGGTGCGGCAGGTACTTCTTGCAGTTGTCATTGGTGTTGTAGAATGCATTCCACAGCTCCAGACACATCAGCGTAAGGCTGTACACGCCCTCGCCGTAAAGCCGCAGTCCGGTGTCTTTCCAGTGCCCGAACCGCTGTTTCTGGTTGATATACTCATCTGCCAGATTGAAGCCGCCGGTATAGGCAATGTAGCCGTCAATGACAGTGATCTTCCGGTGGTTCCGGTTGTTCATCACCGCGGAAAGTGCCGGTCGGAACGGATTGAACGCCAGCACATGGATTCCCGCCGCCGCAAGTTCTTTCCGGAAATTTTTCGGCAGACAGCCCACGCTCCCCAGATCGTCATAGGCGAAGCGAACTTCCACGCCGGCGGCTGCCTTTTCTTTCAGAACGGCTTTGATCGAATCCCACATGACTCCGTCTGTCACGATAAAGTATTCCATAAAAATATAATGTCTGGCTTTCCGGAGATCCTCCAGCAGTTGGGGGAACGCTTCATCTGCCAAAGAAAAATATTCCACCTTGGTATTCTGGTACATGGGAAAACCGCTGCTTTCCAGATAGAAGCTGGTTTCCGCCATACGTACCGGAAGTGCCGCCGCAGAACAGCCCACAGAGGGACGAATCCCGATCACTCGCCTGCCGTGGTGCAGCTGCCGGCGAATCCGCCGCGAGGGACGCTTGTCCCCGAACAGCAGATACATCATTCCGCCCAACAACGGGAACGTACCGATAAACAGCATCCAGAGAATTTTATAAGAGGGATTTCCGGACTTATTGATGATATACAATTCAATCGCCAGACTCAGTCCGATAAATGTAATATTGATCCACGTTGCATACTGTGTCAGCCGCAGAAACAAGATCACAAACCACACCAGCTGCAAGACAATCAGGAATCCGATAATTACCACTCGGCTGGTCAACATGCTGATCAGTTTTTTCAGCTTTCGCCGCACAACATCACGCTCCTTTCCGGAATTGTTTCAGGCAACACTGCACAGTCTTTATGAGGTGTTGCCTTTATTTCTTTTTAGTATAGCAGATTTTTCAGAAAAAAGCAAGGCGTTTTGCTGATATAAGAAAACATATTGTGCAGAGAAACTCGTTGACTTCCGGTGGGAATAGAAGATTTCGATGCAGAATTCGAAAAATTTAAAAAAGAATTTGCAGAAAAGCACAAAAATGATGAAAGCACCTCATTTTGAATTCCCAAAAGTTAGATCAAAAAAATCTAACAATTAGGAGCAGTTCAAAATGAGGTGCTTTTTTCACGTTTAAATGGTAATTCTATGTTTTCCTTAGGAAACGCTGCATAAAGCTTGTGCGTAAGATGCGTAGTCAGATTTTTCGGCAGATTGCACAGAAATTCCGCAGGCATACTGCCGTATGGCAAGGGATTTCTGGGGCAATATGACGGGAAATCTGCAAGCAGATTGCGTGCAAAGCCGTCAGGCGGGCTTTATGCAGTGTTTCCTTTACTCAGCATAGCCGTCGGGGTGATGCTGGTGCCAGTTCCATGCACTGGCAATGATTTCTTCCAGACTGTCATGTACCGGTTTCCAGCCCAGCACAGTCTTTGCCTTTTCGCTGGAAGCCACCAGCCGTGCAGGATCGCCGGCACGCCGCGGGGTTTCCACTGCGGGAATCGGGTGCCCTGTCACCTTGCGGGCAGTTTCGATCACTTCCCGCACAGAATAGCCTACGCCGTTGCCCAGATTGAAAATGCTGCTTTCCCCGCCGTTTTGCAGATACTGCACTGCCAGAATGTGTGCCTGTGCCAGATCGGTCACATGGATATAGTCCCGAATGCAGGTGCCGTCCGGCGTGTCATAGTCTGTGCCGTAAATGGAGATCGCTTCCCGCTTGCCGTTGGGCACCTGTAAAATCAGCGGGATCAGGTGGCTTTCCGGATTATGTGCCTCGCCAATGGTGCCGCTGGCATCTGCTCCGCAGGCGTTGAAATACCGTAGGGAAACATACCGCAGTCCATGTGCGTTTGCCGTCCAGTGGAACATCTTTTCCATTGCCAGCTTGGTTTCTCCATAAGGGTTTGTCGGCAGCGTCCGGTCGGTTTCCAGAATCGGAATGTGCTCCGGTTCGCCATAGGTTGCCGCGGTGGAGGAAAAGACGATCTTGTCCACGTGATTTTTGACCATTGCCTCCAGCAGCACTCGTGTGCCGCAAAGGTTGTTGTCATAATATTTCAGCGGATTTGTGACGCTCTCTCCCACCAGCGAGTATGCCGCAAAGTGAATGACTGCATCGATCTGCTCCTGCTGAAACAGATTATCCAGAAACGCAAAGTCGTGCAGGTCGCCCTGATAGAACTTTGCCCCTGCCGGAATGGCTTCGCGGTGCCCTGTCACCAGATTGTCCGCCACGATCACATCTTCTCCGGCACGCACCAGTTCCAGTGCCGTATGGGAACCGATATAGCCGGCTCCGCCCAATACTAAAATACGCATTGCAATTGCTCCTTTCCAAAAGCTTAAACTCTGACACCGCCCATCGGACGGACAGAAAGCTTATGACAGCTGCCCTTTCCGAACAGCTGGTTCATACACTGACAATATGCCTCGGCTTCTTCCACCGGCACAAATGCCTGAATAGTTCCGGCAAAGCCGCCGCCGTGTACCCGCACAGCACCCTTTTCACCGAGAAACTGTTTGCTGTACCAGATGCCCAGCGGAATCGCCTGTTCTGTGGGCTTCTGGCAGGAAAACAGATTTTGCAGCAGTTCCGCAGAAGAAGTGCCGGACTCCCGCACCAGTGCAAAGAACGCGGACAGATCGCCGTCTTCCAGTGCCTTTGCCTCCGCGGTCGCCCGTTCGCTCTCTGCAAAGAAATGTGCCGCACGGAGAATGGCACGGTCGGAACAGGTCTTTCGCAGCCGCGGAATGGCTTTCCGGAACTGCTCTGCGGAAACCTCCCGCAGGACAGACTTTCCGAAATAAGCGGCAACCTGCTTCATCTCCGTCGGAACCGCCACATAATCCGGTGTCAGATCGGCGTGGCTGCCCTTGGTGTCTGTGATGCACAGGCAGTATCCTGCTTGTGCAAAGTCAAAGGTATGCTTCTGTATCACCGGCTTTTCAGTGTCCGCAAAATCGATCCAGACGAAACCGCCTACGGAACTGACCATTTGATCCATCAAGCCGCTTTGCTTGCCAAAATATACATTTTCCGCATACTGTCCGATCTTGGCAATTTCCACTGCACCGGCTTTTCCGCCGTTGTCGTGCTGGTCGATGATCGTTCCCACCAGCACCTCAAACGCTGCCGAGGAGGACAGCCCGCTGCCGCTGAGCACCTCCGAAGTGGAGTAAGCGTCCCAGCCGCTGAGGGATACACCCATATCTGCAAATTTCGCAGCGATTCCCCGAATCAATGCCGTGGAGGTGCCTTCCTCCTCCGGCTTCTTTGACAAATCGGAAAGCTGCACCTGAATCTGGGAATAGCCCATAGATTTCAGCCGGATCACGCCCTCCCGATGAAAAGCGACAACGGCGATCACGTCCAGATTCACCGCCGCCGCCAGCACGCAGCCGTGCTGGTGATCGGTATGGTTGCCGCCGACTTCGGTGCGTCCGGGAGCCGAGAAAATGTCGACTTGTTTCCGCTGGGGATACAGCTTCGCAAATTCGTCCAGTGCCGCCGCGTACCGTTTCTTCTGGTGCACCAGCATGTCTGCATCGTCACCATACAACTGTTTCAGCTTCTTGTCCAGCTTTCCCGCTTTCAGTGTTTGTTTCCATTCTGCAACTGTCATCATCGTTCGCATATCCTCTCATTTCATTTTTCCCGTACTGTGCGGAATTTCCTCAAACTTCTGTAAAGTGCATGGATACCGGCGTATAATCGCCCCATGCCTTCGGCAGCAGCACGCCGCCTGCATGAGTGCCGCACCGGTGTAGACTTGTTCCGTGCCGTCCAGCCGGTACTGCTTTTCTGCACACATCCCCGCAGTTTCACCTGATGCCGCAGGGTGTTGGCTTCGGCGTGGAAGATCATGCCCTGCACCAGTATCTCGCTGCCGTCCTGTGCCGCAAATGCCCAGATCGCTTCTGCATCGGTCATGGGGTTGGTCAGACGGTAGTACCTGCCGTTGTGGATCAGCGGGCCATAAGCCTTGAACTGCTGAATTTGCTCTGTCACAGCCTGCTTTTCCGCATCAGACAGCAGATTCAAGTCCAGTTCATAGCCGAAGCTGCCTGCCATAGCCGTCACCGCACGGGTTTCAAACGGTGTGATGCGACCGGTCTGGTGGTTCGGCACGGTGGAAACGTGAGATCCCACTGCGGAAACGGGATAGAAGAACGATGTGCCGTACTGGATCTTTGTCCGTTCGCGGGCATCGGTATCGTCACTGCACCAGATCTGCGGGCAGTAGTACAGCATGCCGGCATCAAATCTGCCGCCGCCGCCGCTGCACCCCTCAAAGAGTACTTCCGGAAACGCCGCCGTCAGCCGTTCCAGCAGGGCGTACAAGCCCAGCACATAGCGGTGAGGCATCTCTCCCTGCCGGTCTGCGGGCAGAGTCTGGGTGTACCAGTCACTGATGCTGCGGTTCATGTCCCACTTGACATAGGAAATGTCTGCACTGTGCAGCACTTCGCTCATGACACGGAACAGGTACTCCTGTACTTCCGGATTGGTCATATCCAGCACCAGCTGATACCGTCCCCGCATTGGCGAACGCTCCGGAATCCGAATCGCCCAGTCCGGATGTGCCCGATAGAGGTCGCTGTCCTCGGAGATCATCTCCGGCTCGAACCAGATGCCGAACCGCATGCCCATCGCCTTGATCTTCTCCACCAGATCGTACAGTCCGCCGGAGAGTTTTTTCTCATTGACAAACCAGTCCCCCAGACCGGAGCAGTCGTCGTCCCGCTTGCCGAACCAGCCGTCGTCCAGCACCAGCATATCCACGCCGAGGCGTGCAGCTTCTTCGGCAATGTGCAGGATCTTTTCCGTATCGAAGCCGAAATAGGTGGCTTCCCAGTTGTTGATCAGCACAGGACGTTCTGCCAGCTGATACTTGCCGCGGCAGATGTGTTCCCGAATTGCCCGATGAAACTGGTGGGACAAAGTTTCCAGTCCGGTGCTGCTATAGGACAGCAGCACTTCCGGTGTGGCAAAACACTCCCCTGCTCCCAGCTCCCAGCGGAACAGGTCGGGGTGGATTCCCATGACTACACGCACTTGCCCCAGCTGGTCACACTCGATCTTGGTCTGGTGGCTGCCGCTGTAGACCAGAGCCGCCCCCACGCAGGCACCGGAGGTTTCCGTGCAGTCCGGTGTACAGAGCAGCACGGTGGGATTCTGGTGATGGCTGGACGTGCCGCGGGTGCTGGAACTCTCCTGAATGCCGTGAAGCAGCGGACGGCGTTCTGCCTGCCGTTCCATGGCGTGTCTGCCGTAGAAGTGTATCCACTCCCAGCTGCCCTGTCCCATGTCCAGACAAAGGCTTGCCGCCTTGGTCAGTGTCACCGGTGCTTCGCCCAGATTGCGGATCTCTGCACAGCGTGTCACAATGTCCAGTTCCGGCAGCACACCGTATTTCAAAGTCACTTCCACCGCAGAAGCGTATCCCGCAGAACCACTTCCAATGTTTCCGCTTCGTCCTCTCCGGCATACAACGCCGGCAGACCGGCAATGGCATACTTGCCCTGTTTCACCGTGTGGCTGTAGTACCGCAGATCCAGTGCACAGCTGCCGTCAGCGTGTACCGCCTCCACTGCCGGCACCCGAAAATCGCCTATGCCTGCTCCGGCATATTCCAGCGGCAGGGTGTCCAGCGAATAGGTGCGGTCATTTCCGGCATCATGGGGATTTCCGGAAAAGCCTACGTCCGGATAGTCCTGCAAATAGGACATGTCACAGCCAGTCTTTGCACCGTACCAGAGATGCCTCAGGACCCCGTAGGTGTCCGCCTGCATCTGGTACATGGTGTGCTTTGTTTCCAGTGTAAAAATTCGCTTTTCTGTATTGATCTTGATTGCCATATCCAACACTCCTTCAGGATACAAAAAACCGTATGACATTGCAGTTCCATTCTTCGAATCGTGTCACATCATACGGTTTTCTATCTATTCTCTATTCTACTAAATTTATGAAAAACTTCCTTAACCCTTTACTGCACCATTGGCAATGCCGCCGATGATCTGCTTCTGACAGAAGATGTAGAAGATCAGGATCGGAATCAATGCCAGCAGGTAAGAAGCAAATGCCAGATTGTAGTTAGTGCCAAACTGGGTCTGGAAGTTCAGCTGTGCCAGCGGCAGGGTGGTGTCTTCGCTGCTGGACATGATCACCAGCGGTGTCATGACATCGTTCCATGTACCCAGAGCCGTCAGAACTGCACGGTAGCATGCATCGGCTTCATCATGGGGAAAATGATCGTCCAGTAGGTTTTCCATGTGGAAGCACCGTCAATGTTTGCAGCTTCTTCCATTGCCAGCGGAACGTTTTTCAGATAGCCGCTGTACAGCATGACGTTCATAGGCATATAGAATACCAAGTACAGAATGATAACGCCCAGACGGTTGTCCAGTCCCATAATGGCGGTCTGCTTGACCAGCGGCATCATCAGAATGGCGAAAGGAACGAACATACCGCTGACGATGTAAAAGTAGATCAGCTTATAGCCTTTTTCCGTGCCATGTTTCTGCCAATGGCATAGCCTGCCATGGAGTGGAGCAATACTGCCAGCACAATGGTCACTGCGGTGATCAGAAAGCTGTTGCCCAGCGAGTGCCAGAAGTTTGTCACACGCATTGCCTCGGAGAAGTTGCTGAAATTCCATGTGCTGGGGAACGAGAGTGCTCCGGCAATGTCATTTGTCATTTCGGTAGGGCTCTTGAATGCGATCATGACGGTCATATACAACGGGAACAATACCGTCAGGCAACCCAGAAACAGCAGTACGGTCAGAAGTACATTGGTACCGCCGATTTTATGTGTCTTTTTCATAGCTGTTCCTCCTTCTTACCGGTAATCTTCATCTGAATGATCGAGAATGCCACAATAACAATAAAGAATACTACGGCGTTTGCACTCTGGAATCCGAACTGTCCGCCGTCCATACCGTTTTTGTAGATCAGGTAGGAAATGGACTCGGTACTCTGTGCAGGACCGCCCTTGGTCAAAGACATGATCTGGTCGAATACCATCATCATGTTCTTGGTGCTGAGAATCAGGTTAATGGAAACGAACGGCAGCAGCATCGGGAAAGTCAGCTTCCAGAACTTCTGCCACGGGTTTGCACCGTCGATCATGCCGGCTTCGTAGATGTCTGCCGGAACGGTCTGCAAACCGGAAATGTAGATGATTGTATTCATTGCGACTGCCTGCCATACGCCGACAACCAGCACGCCGATCCACGCGTATTTCTCACTGGCAAGAATACTGTTTTCCAGAAAGCCGATGTGCATTGCCTTGCCAACAGCCGGAATGATGTAGGTAAAGATAAAGCTGAAAATATAACCGACGATCAGTCCGCCCAGAATATTCGGGACAAAGTACACGCCGCGGAGCAGGCTCTTGCAGCGGATCCTGCTGTTCAGCCCCATTGCCAGCAACAGGCTCAGACAGTTGATGAGAATGGTTCCGGCAATCGCATACTTGAATGTGAACAGGTAGGAGTGCAGGACACGTTCATCAGAAAACAGGTCGATATAATTTCGCAGTCCCACGAAATCAAAGGTACCATAGCCGCGGTAGTTGGTGAAGCTGTAAATTGCACCGGTGATCAGCGGCAGGGTGTTAAACAGGAAGAACAGAATGACAATCGGAATGGTCATTGCCAGATAGGTTCGATTGTTGCTGCTCAATGCTTTTCTTTTGCTCATGATGCATTCTCCTCCTCATATTTTTGTACTTTCGCGATCAGGTCGCGATTATACCGTTTCCATTCCTTATCGAAACGCTTCAGGAACTTGGCGGTGGAGTCACTGCTGTCGTCCATGAGATAAGTCTGTACCATTGCGTCCACGCTCATCTCACTGGGATAGTGGTGGTCGTGGAAGTCGGACATTCTGCCTCATCGATATAGGAACGCATACTGTCCAGCATCGACGGCAGGGTGAAGTCGCCGTCCTTACAGGGCACTGCGTTCTGGTTGTCCAGATAGATCTGAATGGTTTCATCATCATACAAGAACTTCAGCACTTCGTAAACGGCATCTTTGTGCTTGGTTTCTTTCATCACACAGAACTGCAGGTCAACACCGGAGTTCAGCACGTTATCCGCTTCATCCTCATTTGCAGGGAATACAAACGAGTCAATGTTCATATCCGGATTTACCGACTGAATTTGCGGCACCGCATAGCTGCCGATGGGATACATTGCCGATTCGCCACGTGCAAAAGCAGTGCAGGCATCGTTATAGCTGTACGCATAGGGATTCGGTTCTGCGTAATCCAGCAGTACCTTGTCCTTTTCGGCAACTTCCTGATATGCGTCCGTAAAGGTCGTCTTTCCGGCGTTGACATCGCTGCAGGTGGACGGAGAGGACAAACCTACTGCCAGTGCATTCCACGGTGCCATACAAGTCCATGTGTCCTTATACCCCAGATACAGCGGGTACACATCAGAGGTGTTCTGAATGGTTTCACACAGGTCGGTGAATTCGCTCCATGTGGCAGGGATCTCCCAGCCGTTCTCCTCGAACATATCCTTGTTGTACAGGATTCCGGCACAGTTTGCCACATAAGGCAGTCCGTATACCCCGTCTTTCGGAATGAACTCCAGTTCATCTACAATGTCCAGATATGCCGGCTTGATGTCTGACACACCCTCAAAATCGGAAACGTCCAGAAACATATCTGCGTCCAGAAAGTTGGAGTAGTTGATGTCGCCGCCGATACCGATAATGTCCGGATAATCCCCGCGGATAAACCGTGTTTTCAGCACAGTCATGGCTTCATTGGGCGATTCAATGGTCAGATGAATATCATCATGGGTCGCATTAAAGCGTTCCTCCATTTCCTCGAAAGCCGCAACAGCTTCTGGTTTATACTGTACCATTGTCACTTCCGTTTTCCCGTCATTTTTCGACGTACCTGCACAGCCGGACAGCGGCAGTGTGGACAACACGGCACCTGCCAAAATCAGGCTGCTGACTACATGCTTTCTTCTCATGTGATCTTCCTCCTTTTCAGGTAAAACCCTGTGTTTTTTGCTGCTTTTATTATAACATACCAATATGCAACCGGTAAATACCACAAATCAACTTATTTCATACCATTTTGCCGCCTTTCTTGCAAATATCGAAAAACAGGTTGCATTTTGGTATATTTCGTGCTATAATGAGTACCATATGAACAACAAAAAACATGAATGGTACAAGTTCAGATGAAATTTATGACAAGAGGTAATATTATGCAGAATTGGATCTTTTCGATTTTTCCCAATCAGAACTTTGTAGACCTCGGCTTGTTCCAGTTCGGGTGGGAACGCTGTGCACCGGCACACTCTTTCGGACCGGCTGCGAGAAACCACTATCTGTTTCACTATATCCTGTCTGGCACCGGCACACTGATGGCAGACGACAGCAAGGGTGTCACCCAGACCTACTCGATCAAAAGCATGCAGGGGTTCATGATCTTCCCCAATCAGATCACCACTTATGTTGCCGACAGGCAGCTGCCGTGGGAATACGTCTGGCTGGAATTCGACGGACTCCGTGTGAAGTCCCTGCTGGACACCATCGGGCTTTCGCTGGACAAACCGGTCTATCATGCCAGAAACAAAAACCTGCGGGAGGACATGGCAAACGAAATGTTGTACATCTCCCGCCACAAAGATGAGTCGCCCTTTCATCTGATCGGGCATCTCTATCTGTTTCTGGATTATCTTCTGCGTTCTGCGGCAGATGAACAGCTGGAACACGGCAGCAAACTGCGGGAATTCTACATTCACGAGGCACTGACCTACATTGAACACAACTTTCAAAATGAGATCACGATTGAAGATATTGCCGGTGTCTGCGGACTGAACCGCACTTATTTCGGCAAAATTTTCAAGGAAGCACTGGGGAAAACGCCACAGGAATTCCTGCTGAATTACCGCATGCTCAAAGCGGCGGAGCTGTTGAAGCTGACCAGCCTTTCTATCGGGGATGTTGGGCTGGCAGTGGGGTATGCCAACCAGATGCACTTTTCCAGAGCATTCAAGAACAACTACGGCATTTCCCCCAGAGAATGGCGGTATCAGAATCATGTCAACAACGCTGCCGGCAGTGACGAAGAACATACACAATAAAAATAGGTGTAACCTTTTCTAAAAAAGATTACACCTATTTTAATTTCCAAATTTTACACTCTTAGGCTTCGTCGTCCAGAACCGGAATGCGGGACAGGATCTCCACGCCTTCCTTTGCCAGCTTCTGCTTGAATGCCTCTGCGGTCTTCTGGTCGCAGCCGCTGATCATGCAGCCGTTTTCTCTGGTGTTCAGCAGCTTTACACCAACTTCGTCTGCGATCTTGGCAAATACACCGCCGCCGCAGGGAGAAGTCCGATAGCAGCGTGCTGCAAAGAAGTCGTCGATGGGAGCCACGAAATCTGCTCCTTCTTCTGCCGGTTCCCAACTCTGGGATTCTACTGTATCGGTCTGCTTTACCTCGTCGATCAAGTCACCCAGTACGGCACTGGCAGTCGGCAGCTTGCCGGCACCACGGCCATAGAACATGGTCTTGTCCACACCGTCGCCCCATACCATGACAGCGTTGAACACGCCGTTGACGTGGGAGATCAGGCTCTCGTTCATGACAACCATAGGCATCACTGTGGGCAGGATCTTTCCGCTTTCCAGACGCTTTACCGCACCGATCAGCTTCACTGCACCGCCGAAATCCTGTGCCAGCTGCACGTCTTCCAGTGTGATGTTGCGAATACCCTTGGTGTATACCTGTTCCGGATATACATGCTTGCCGAATACCAGCGAGGACAAAATGCAGATCTTCCGGCAGGCATCGCCGCCGTCAATGTCCGCGGAGGGGTCACGCTCTGCATAGCCCAGCTTCTGTGCCAGTGCCAGTGCATCATCAAACGCATCTTGTCGCAGAACATCTTCTCCAGAATGAAGTTGGTGGTACCGTTCAGAATGCCGGCAACTGCGGAGATGTCGTTGGCAGCCAGACAGGTGTGCAGCGGACGAATGATCGGGATCGCACCGCCGACGCTGGCTTCGAAGAAGAAGTTCACGTGATGTGCCTTTGCCACCTGCAACAGAATGTCGCCTTTTTCAGCAACCAGCTGCTTGTTGGAAGTGGCAACGCTCTTGCCGGCTTCCAGACAACGGCGAACGAAGTCAAACGCCGGATTGACACCGCCCATGCACTCTGCAACATAGCCGACCTCCGGATCGTCGAGAATCACCTGAATGTCGTGTACCACGCGGTCACCGTACGGATCATCCGGAAATTCCCGCAGATCCAGAATATATCCTATTTCCAGCTCTGTGCCGGTATTTTTTTCGATTTTCTTCTGATTGCGGTAGAACAGTTCCACAACACCGGAACCAACTACGCCATAACCCAATACTGCAATTTTCTTCATTACTTTACTTCCTCCAAGTTTCAGCAGACTTTGAGAATCCGCCGTTTATTCGCCGGACAGGAGCCGCACTTCTACAACGCCCTGCAGGGCAGAGATCTTGTGCGTAATGTCAATGGGATTTGCCATACCCTCGCCCATTTTCAGGGACAGAGAAACCTGTGCCACGCCGTCCACCGGAATGTTCTGGTTGACAGTCAGGATATTGGCACGCATACTATATAATGTAGTCAGCACATTGGAAAGCACGCCTGCCTCGTCCCGCAGCGTTACCGAAAAGTTGACGATCTGCTGTGTCATCTTGTCATCATAGGCAAACACACAATCCCGATATTTATAAAAGGCACTGCGTGAGATCCCCATACGTTTGCACGCCGAGGAAAAGCTGCGTTCGGTCTTATCGGCGACCAGCTTTTTGACTTCCAGCACCTTTCCGAAAATTTCCGGAAGCACTGCGGTATCTACTACAATATATCGTGTCCGTTTGTCCATGTTCCTGTCTGCACAGTATCGAAAGCATGCTTCTGTGACAAAGCCTGCCCTCCGGCTGCGTTTCTCCTCCTCTTTCCGCAAAATGCAGGACCCTTTGCTGATCCCGCAGCAAACAGTCCGTGTACAAAAAACAATTGTACTTATATCAACTATATAACTATACCATGATTTCACCTGTTTGTCAAGGGAAATCTACTGTTTTTTCTGCGAAAACTAGAAATTTTTTTCCATTTTTTG
>ENA-OQDW01000753-OQDW01000753.1-human-gut-metagenome-genome-assembly--contig:-NODE-753-length-12972-cov-5.164422_pt1 | contig 12972 bp, 14 predicted proteins | sample MGYA00242784_ERZ504613 | MGnify/ENA primary metagenome ERZ504613 (study PRJEB26092, sample SAMD00036330) | human gut metagenome | host: Homo sapiens | study: EMG produced TPA metagenomics assembly of... | reverse complement strand
CGACGCAGGCGCCCACGGGATCCAGGCGGTCGTCGAGCGAGTGGACGGCGACCTTGGAGCGCTGGCCGGGCTCGCGGGCAATCGACTTAATCTGGACGGTGCCCTCATAGATCTCGGGCACCTCCTGCTCAAACAGACGACGCATGAGCTCGGGGTGGGTGCGGGAGATGACGATCGGCGGACGGCTGTGCTCGCCGCGAACCGGCTGCAGGTTGGAGTTGGGATCGCGGACGTCGATGATCACGGCCTTGATGTGCTGGTTGTGCAGATAGCGCTCGCCCATCGGACGCTCGTTGCGCTCGTTCTCGTAACGGCGCTGGTCAAAATGCGGCAGCTCGGCCTCGACGCCATCGCGGATCTTGACGATCGTGAAGTCGGGCGTGGACTGCAGCACGGTACCGCTGATGAGGTCACCGATACGACCGGAGAACTCCTCGTAGATCTGCTCGCGGGCGGAGTTACGCACGATGGCGTTGATCTCGGCCTTGGCGTGCTGAGCGGCGATGCGGCTCGTGTTCTTGGGGGTGACGTCGATCTCCTCGAACTCGGTGAAGTTGCCCTCCTCGTCCATGGAATCGTCGATCGGCTCCAGACGGTAAACGTAGATCTTGCCGGTGGTGCGGTCGATGGTCACCTTGGCGCCCCACTCAAGATGCAAGATCTCGGCATAGCTCTTGGCGAGCGACTGCTCCAGGCGGTCGATCAGGTAGAGCTGGTCGATGTGCCTCTCCTGGCAAAGCTCCATCAGGGCGGACATCATGTCGGATGCTGCCATGTTAGTTTCCTTCCTTCGCGGGCTTGAAGTCGTAGGTGGGCTTCAACTTGCACTTTTTAACATCAGAGAAATCGAGGGTGACGGACTCGCCGTCCTCGAGCTCGAGGGTCACGTTCGTCTCGGTCGCGGCAACAATCTTGCCGGAGTACTTGCGACGGCCCTCGGTGGCGGTGGAGGTGAGCTCGCAGTCCTCGCCCACAAAGCGGGCAAAGTCGCGCGGACGGCGCAGCGGGCGCGCCATACCCGGGCTCGACACCTCGAGCGTGTAGCTCGAAGAAATGGGGTCGAGCTCCTCGATCACGTCGCGACCCACTTGGTATTGGCCGTGACGTCGTTGAGCGACAGGCTCTGACCCTCGGCACCCTCGATACGCACACGCACGCAGGGGGCCTTGGTGGCGCCCACGAGCTCAACGTCGACAATATCGACATCGTGCTGGGGAGCGACGGCCTCGAGCGCGTCGATGATCGCCTGCTCGGTCTTGGTCTTGACCATTGCGGCACCTCCATCCATACAAAAAAGAAGCGGGGCCGAAACCCCACTTCTTTCAATTACTACTTCATTTGCAAGCAAACTATACCAATACCTGCGAAAACGTGCAAGCGTCAAAGAAATTCGCAGATCAGCGTGCCCACAGCTTCTCCACAAGAATAGGACAATTGACCGCGGCCAGGCTAAACAAAACGAGGGACGACCCAACCGGATCGCCCCTCGTCTTTTATGCGTCAGTTAAGCGCGCAGCGCTTACTTGACCACCAGGTTGACCAGCTTGCCGGGCACGCAGATGGCCTTGACGACCGTCTTGCCTCGGTCCACTTGGCAACGGCAGCTCGGCGGCAGCTGCATCTCCTCGTTGGAGGCATCGCGGGCCACGTCAATGCGGCCGCGGACCTTGCCGAGCACCTGGACGACAATCTGCACCGTGTCCTCGATGGACTCGGCCAGGTCAAACTCGGGCCAGGCGGCGGTGTAGGCGTTGCCCTCGCAGCCGAGCGCCTCGTGCCACAGTTCATCGGCCCAGAACGGGCAGATGGGCGCCAGGACGCTCACGATGTCCTTGGCCACGCCGTAGCACAGGGCCTTGTCGCGGTCAGCGCCCTCGGTGGCGTTGAGGTAGGCGCTCGCCGCATTGACGAGCTCCATGACGGCCGAGATCGCGGTGTTGAACTGGCCGCGATCGAAGTCCTCGGTGCACTTGGCGATGGTGCGGTGACGCTCGCGGTAGAGCTTCATCGCGACCTCGTCGAGCACGGACTTATCGAAGGCCACGTTGGCGTCACCCGACCGGACGAGCTGCCACACGATACGCCAGGCGCGCTTGATGAAGCGGTTGCGCCCTCGACGGCCTTGGATCCCAGTCGAAGTCTTTCTCGGGCGGGGCGATAAACAGGATCGCCAGACGCATGGTGTCGGCGCCGTAGGGCTCGATAACCGAGCTCGGGGGCACGACGTTGCCCTTGGACTTGGACATGGTGTCGCCGTTCTCGTCCTTGACCATGCCCTGGCACAGCAGTTGGTAAAGGGCTCGTCCACGCTCAGCAGGCCCAAGTCGCGAAGCGCCTTGGTAAAGAAGCGGCTGTAGAGCAGGTGCAGAATGGCGTGCTCGATGCCGCCGATGTAGTTATCGACGGGCATCCAACGGTCTGCCGCCTCGCGGGAGAAGGGCAGCTCGGTGTTGTGCGGGTCGGTGTAACGCAGGTAATACCAGCTGGAGCAGGTGAACGTGTCCATGGTATCGGTCTCGCGCTTGGCCGGGCGGCCGCAGACCGGGCAGGTGGTCTCGTAGAAGTCCTTGCACTCGGCGAGGGTCTCGCCGGCGCCCAGGTCCAGGTTCTCGGGCAGCGTCACCGGCAGTTGATCCTCGGGCACGGGCACAATGCCGCAGTGCTCGCAGTGGATGGCCGGGATGGGGTTGCCCCAATAGCGCTGGCGGCTGATGAGCCAGTCGCGCAGACGGAACTCGACCTTGCGACGACCGCAGCCCATGGCCTCGAGGTCGGCCACGATAGCAGCCTCGCCCTCGGAGTGCTTACCGCCGCGCATGCCGGTGTACTTGCCGGACTGGACGAGCGTGCCCTCGGCAGCGTGGGCACAATCCCAGTCGACGGTCTCGGCATGGAAGGTATCGATGGTCTCGCCGCTGGCCTCGACGGCAGCGCGATCGTCATCGTCCAGGATGATCGGCACGATCGGCAGGTCGTACTTGCGGGCAAACTCAAAGTCGCGCTGGTCGCCACAGGGAACGGCCATGACGGCGCCGGTGCCGTAGTCGGCCACGACATAATCGGCAACCCACACGGGGACCTTCTCGCCGTTGACGGGATTCACCACGTAGCGGCCGGTAAAGGCACCGTGCTTCTCGAGGGTGCCCTGGGCACGCTCGACGGCAGAGATATGCTTGGAGTCCTCGACGATCTTGGTGACGGCCTCTCGTACTCCGTGCCTCGACGAGCTCGTGCAGACGAGCGTACTCGGGAGCAAGGACAAAGAAGGAGACGCCAAAGAGCGTATCGGCACGCGTGGTGAAGACGGTGATCTTGCCCTCGTCACCCTCGATGGGCTCGCCATCCTGGTCGCACAGGGTAAAGTCGACCTCGGCGCCCTCTGAGCGACCGATCCAGTTGGCCTGCATCTGCTTGACGCGCTCGGGCCAGCCGGGGAGCTTCTCCAGGTCGTCGAGCAGCTCCTGGGAGTACTCGGTGATCTTGAAGTACCACTGCTCAAGGTCGCGCTTCTCGGGCTCGGTGCCGCAGCGCCAGCACTTGCCCTCGGTGACCTGCTCGTTGGCCAGAACGGTCTTGCAGGTGGGGCACCAGTTGACCGGGTTCTTCTTGCGGTAGACCAGGCCCTTTTCCCACAGCTTCTCAAAGATCCACTGACCCCAGCGGTAGTAGTCGGGGCTGCAGGTCTTGACCATGCGATCCAGATCGTAGGAGAAGCCCATGCGCTTCATCGTGGCGAGCGCCTGGTCCATGTTCTTATACGTCCAGGCGGCAGCCTGCGTGTTGTGCTTGATGGCGGCGTTCTCGGCGGGCAGGCCAAAGGCGTCAAAGCCGATGGGATGCAGAACGTCGTAGCCGCGCATGCGGGCCTGACGGGCCATGGCATCGCCGATGGTATAGTTGCGCGCGTGGCCCATGTGCAGGTCGCCCGACGGATACGGGAACATCTCGAGCACATACTTCTTGGGCTTGCTGTCGTCGGTGTCGACGGCAAAGAGGTTGGAGTCCTCCCAGGCCTTCATCCACTTGGACTCAATGGCCTGCGCGTCGTAGGCAGGGATCTCGTCCTTATGATCTGTGCAATCGCACATATCAGCTCCTTTAATCTTAGCTGGGGTCGGGCGGCTTAGCTTTATTCGCTACTGCGGACAGTCCTGCGCAAGACGAAGAGCACATTTAGTGCTCTTCTTTGCGTGCGGAACTTGTAGCGAACAAAGCTAAGCCACCCGACCCTAAGGTTGACTCGACTGATAATAGCAAATACGACAAGCGAGATGCCTGCGACTTGCGGGCATCTCGCTTTATCTAAATAACGTGGTTGATACTCAACCTTTATGTGCAGCTCTTATCCTATCGATAAGACACAGACTGCTGCGAATCCTTAACGACAACGTCGTGGGCGCCGCCTTCGACGATGGAGGTCGAGCTCACCAGGGTCAGGCGTGCCTTTTCCTGGAGCTCGGGGATCGAGAGGGCACCGCAGTTGCACATCGTAGACTTGACCTTGTAGAGCGTGCCGCCCACGCCGTCCTTGAGGGAACCGGCGTAGGGAACGTAGGAGTCGACGCCCTCGACGAAGCTGAGCTTCGCGGCGCCGCCCAGGTCGTAGCGCTGCCAGTTGCGGGCACGCGCAGAACCCTCGCCCCAGTACTCCTTCATGTACTGACCGTTGACGTTGACGCGCTCGGTCGGGCTCTCGTCGAAGCGGGCGAAGTAGCGGCCCAGCATCATAAAGTCGGCACCCATGGCAAGGGCGAGTGTCATGTGGTAGTCGTAGACGATGCCGCCGTCGGAGCACACGGGCACGTAGACACCGGTCTCCTCGTAGTACTCGTCACGGGCTCGGCAGACGTCGATCAGCGCGGTGGCCTGGCCACGGCCGATACCCTTGGTCTCGCGGGTGATGCAGATGGATCCGCCACCGATACCGACCTTGATGAAGTCGGCACCGCAATCGGCCAGGAAGCGGAAGCCTTCGGCGTCGACGACGTTACCGGCACCGACCTTGACGTCCTCGCCGTAGTTGGCGCGGATCCACTCGATGGTGCGCTTCTGCCACTCGCTGAAGCCCTCGGAGGAGTCGATGCACAGGACATCGGCACCGGCCTCGATGAGCAGCGGCACGCGCTCGGCATAGTCGCGGGTATTGATACCGGCGCCGACCATATAGCGCTTGTCATTATCGAGCAGCTCGTTGGGGTTGGTCTTGTGGCTGTCGTAGTCCTTGCGGAAGACGATGCCATAAGGTGATCGTTGTCGTCGACGATAGGCAGGGCGTTGAGCTTGTTGTCCAGATGACGTCGTTGGCAACCTTGAGGCTGATGTTCTTGTCGCCCACGATGAGCTGCTCGCGCGGGGTCATGAACTCGGAGACCTTCTTCTGGTGGTCATCGCGGCTGGGACGATAGTCACGGCTGGTGACAATGCCCAGGAGCTTGCCCTTGGGGGTGCCGTCGTCGGTGACCGGCATGGTGGAGTGGCCGGTCTTCTCCTTGAGCTCGATGACCTGCTCCATGGTCATGTCGGGTGTCAGCGTGGAATCGGACTGAACGAAACCAGCCTTGTGATCCTTAACGGCCTTGACCATAGCAGCCTCGGACTCGGGGGTCTGAGAACCGTAAATGAAGGACAGGCCACCCTCGGTAGCGAGCGCGACACCCATGTCGACGCCCGAGACGGACTGCATGATGGCGGAAACCATGGGGATGTTCAGGGTGATTGCCGGCTTCTCACCACGCTTGAAGCGGGTTAGCGGCGTCTTAAGAGAGACGTTGTTGGGGATGCACTGCGAGGACGAGTAACCAGGGACCAGCAGATACTCCGAAAACGTGTGGGACTCACCGGGAAAGAACGTAGCCATGTTTCTCCTTTTTCCATGCGACCGGTCGGCTGCAGGCCTCGTAGGACCCAGCCCAACCTTGGGCGCCCAATACTGGGGAAGTATCTTAACGCACTTTGACTGCTACAATGCATGATTTAAGAAGAGCACACGAGGGTTTGACGCAGGCTTTGCGTTTGCCCAGCAAACACTTTAGCGGGGAGACGTGGAGCGTATGAAGTACAAGACGACGGCAAAGTTGGTCATTCAAGCGTGCGACAAGGATTTGCCTGGCGTGTTCGGCCATGGCTGCGTCTTGCTGCTGCAGGGTATTGCCCGGGAGCACTCACTCAACCGCGCCGCCAAAAGCATGGGCATGGCGTATTCCAAGGCCTGGCGCATCGTGAACGAGGCCGAAGGACAGCTGGGCTGCAAGCTCATCGAGCGCGACGGCGCCCGCGGATCCACTCTCACCCCCGCCGGCGAGCGAGCCATAGCGGTGTACGAGGAGCTGCAGGCTGACATCAACCAGGCCATAGCCGCCAAAGCCGACGTCCTCATCGCCAGCATCAACGCGGAGTAGTCCTTTTAGGCGCTTTTTAGCCCACAGCGCCCTCGGGTTGAGGCTCGCGCCACAAAACGGGCCCATCTACTACGTTTAGTTGAATACCCACGACCATACCGGACATTATGAAATTAAAACCGCTGGTAAACAGCTTGGTAATTTTCAAAATAGGCGGGTGTGGTCGACCCCTATTGCTTAAACGTAGTAAATAGGCCGTTTTCGTGACACAGACCCCGATTAGCTACTTGCGAAGGGCGTTATCGAGAGTGGCAGCCACCTGCAGGGGGTCGTCGGTGCCGGCGAAGAGGCGGATGGTTCCCCTCTGCTTGCCGCGTGGGGCCGAAAGGCGTGTCGTTGCGCCGCCGGCGGGCGACGTGCGGAACTCCCCCGGCAATGTGTCGAACAGCTCACCCGCACTTCGCTCGATAAGGTCAAACTCAACTGCCGGGCCAAAGCCGTGCTCGAGGATTCCCGTTGCAACCGCATGGTCGGGATGCGAGCTCAGCCCGGGATAGCGCACGTTTCGCACCATCTCGTTGGCAGCCAGATACTCGGCCAGTGCACGGGCGCGATCGAAGTGCGCCTGCATGCGAGCATCGAGCGAAGACAGCCCCCGCTCCAGCATGCAAGCCTCATTAACAGAAAGGTCGAGTGCAGACGCACCGCAATCCGCAAGAAGCGCATACGCACACTCGGCGGCGGCATCCACGCGATGGCGCTTAAGCTGCGAGCGCGCCACCGAAGCGGCGACGAGTTTGCGCGGCGCAACGCCGGCACACACACGGTCGAGCGCCTCGAGCGAAAGCACGGCGCCCAGACGCAGCGGGTTGCACCCAAAGACGCCTGACACAGTGTTATCAACCACGAGCAGCGCATGCGGCTCACGAGCGGCGCGGCCCAGAGCGCGAAGGTCGGGCACACGCAGACCAAACCCGCCGATGGAGTTGACGAACCACCACAGGTGCGGCCCCTCGGCATCAAACGAAGCATCAAAGCCTTCGGACGCAGCAGCAAACGCCGCAGCCGCAGGCTCCCCCACCAGCGCAACATCGCAGCCATCAAAGCCGCAGGCAAATGCATCGGCAAAGTCGTCCGCAAAGGCCACCAAGCGATCGCCGGGCTGCACAATCCCCAGCATCGACAGCGCCGCCGGCACATGCGAGGCCGCAACAAGACGCGCCTCACGCGCACCAGCCCTGACAGCCCAGTCCTCTTCTAACTGTTGCACGTCCACGCAACACCGTCCCCAAAAACCGAACCGAATAAACCATCCATGAAGATCGTACGCCAGCGAGCGGGCAGCTGCCGTGGCGAGGTGCCGCGAAAGAGGAGCGACGCGTACTTTATGTACGCGAGCGACGGTTTGAGCGGCAGATCGCCCGGCAGATGTCCGCGCAGCGTCGAGCGGTCCGGCGTTTGTTAAAACGCCGGAACAAAATTAGCCGTGATATTCGCCGTTGTACTGGATGAGCGTCAGGTCCTCAACGCCGTCGAGCGCGCGAATCGCATCGGCGTAGGGCATGTCAACGCCATCCGAGAACAGCTCGACGGCCATCTCCACCTTGTCACCGCGCATGGTCTTGGACTTCACGGTAAACTTGGTGCGGCCAAATGCACGCACGATATCGTCGCCGGTGGTCAGGCCCGTGTAGTGGATGACCATCATGTAAACGCGCGACTTGTCCTGGTGGCTCGCAAAGCCGGCGATCATCACCACGATCACCACCGCCGTGAGCCCCACGAGCGCATACATGCCGGCGCCGGCCGTAATGCCCGTGGTAATGGACCAAAACAGATACAGCAGGTCGAGCGGGTCCTTGACCGCCGTACGGTAGCGGACGATAGACAGAGCACCGACCATACCGAGCGAGATGACCACGTTGGTCGAGATCGCGAGCGTCACCATGCACGTGAGCACGCACATGCCCACGAGCGTCACGGCAAAGCTACGCGAATACACCACGCCGGTAAAAAAGCGCTTGTACACGTAATAGATCAGGATGCCCATGCGAGCGCCACGAGCAGCGACAGGCCAATCTTGCAGGGTCGACCTGGCCAAACGCCTCCAAGACGGAGTTCTTAAAAAAGTCCCTGGTGCTCATGGTCTAAATATCCCCTCGGTTCTCAAAATCCGATTCCCAGTAATTAAATCCGCGCAGGTAGGCGGTCTTTTCGTAACACAGGCAGTACTTGGAGACCGCCGTGAGCTCGGCCGCGCCCGGCGGCACCATATCGCGCACCAGCTGCGGGCAAAACTCCGTAAACTTGACCTCCATCACCAGCTTGCCGGGCTCCAGGACCGGCAGCGCGGGCAGCGTCGCGTCAAAGATGTCGAAGCTTCCCACCGCGGCACGCACGTTCATGTCAAACGTGATGCGCACGGTGCCCTCATCCATCACCCACGGCTCGCGCTCGTAGTCCACGATGGTCCGCGGGCGCATCATGTTGCAGATGCACTCGATGTAGAACTCGCGACAGAGGGATAGGGGCTCCTCAGCAAAAAGTCGTAGTCTCCGGCCAGAATCTGTTCAAACTCGCCGCGCGTGAGCGGCGCGTCCTCCTTGTAGATCCAGCTACCGTACTTCTTTTTACGCTCGAGCTTAATCACCTTGTCGCTGCCGTTATAGATGCGCACGCGATACTTTTTGCGCATAAGAATGCCGGCGTCTTTTTCTTCGTAGGCCGAGTTGCAGTAGTCGTCAAAGTACAGGCTGCGAATGGTATAGCCGCCCGCCTGCGCATGCTTGTCTAGCTTGAAAACCGGCGCCATGCGGCAGGCCAGCGCGGCGTGCTCACCCTCGTTAATGAGATATTTGAGCTCGTGGCGGTAACGCTCCTGCGTGGCACGCACAGGCGGAGCCGCCAAGCGCTCAAGCAGCGCGCTAGCCTTCCTCATACGTGTCCTCCACGACCTTACCGCCGTCTTGCACGTAAAAACACTTCATGCCGTAGTGCTTGCCGTCGTCGGTCACATAGTAGTCAAACGCATCTTGCGTATAGCCGTCTAAGTTGGTGGCGCGCACGCGCACAAAATACTGGCCGGCATCGGGCGCATCGCAGGTCACTTCGGGCAGCAGCACGTCCTCGGCCTTAAAAAGCACGTCGCTTATGGCATAGTCGCGCGCCAGCTCCACGGTATAGCGAATGTCACGCGCCTTAAAGTCGTAGGACGCATCCCAGTTAATGCGCAGCTTACCGTTATCGATCTGCGGCACGCCAATGTAGAACGGCATGGGCTTTTTATAGCTCTCGCAGTAGCTCTTATAGTTCTCCTCGATCTCGGAGGGAATCGCCGCGGCGATCTGCTCGTATTGGTCCTTGGTGACAGGCAGATTGTCGATATCGGGCGAGGCAAAAACCAGGGATTCGGTAACCTCGCGATAATGTTTGATCATCTTGGCAAGACGTGCCTCGGTCATATACGAGCGCAGGTCCTTTACGGCGCGGTCGAGCTCGCTGCGGAACGATTTGCTACGCAGTGCACGATTGAATAGCACGTTGCCCCAGTAGTTGCTTACGCCGCGCTCCCAGCTCGCATAGTCCGAAAAGCCGGTCAGAGACAGCTCCAGCTTGCGCAGCATGCCGTCGTTGTCCCAATCGAGGATGTACCACGTATTGGAGTTGAGCGGGCTATACAGATAGCAGTTACGGTTCTGCGTATCGCAGTTGCCCGTCAGGAGCTGAAACGCCAGCCAATAGACCAGGTTCTCGGTATCAAAGTAGGTGTCGAGCACATCGTCGATCTTTTGCGTATCGTCGTTGAGCGCCTCGAGCATCTCGATAAGCTTGGTGTGGTCCGAGTCTCCCTTGATCTCGAGCATGCCCTCAAAGTTTGCCTGGTTGTAGTCTGGGTCGTCGGCAAGTTTAATGGTGTCCTCGTAGCGGCGGAAATCGAAGCTGTTCACCTTGTACAGGTGCCCGCTCTTATCCAGGCCATGTGCCTTGAGCGCCGTCTTGTTGAGCTGCTCCACCTGCGTAAACAGGCCGTAGTCCTCAAAGGTATCGTTGGACTTTTCGGTCTGATCGCACACCCAAAGATGCACAAACTGCGTGCGCAGGCCCATCATCTGGGGGATTCCGCGGATAAGGTCGTAGGCCATCTTGTTGCGAAAACGCATACCCTCGCCCATGTGCTTGTTGAGCGCAATCGCGCGCTGCTGGCGCCAGGTACCCTTGCCCTTTTTGAGCTCCACCTTGTAATTCTTTTGCGAGTTCATGCTCGATGTCTGACCGCGCACCTGCACGGTAGCATTGGGCGCTTCCTCGCCATAGCCAACCTCGCCGGCCGCCGGGCCGTCTTCGTCGCCCGCCTGCAAAAGGCCCATAACCTGATAGCGCGTCACGCCCATGTCGGCATAGTCATACACCGAGTACGTGTTGATCTCGGCCCAGCTATGGTCCGTGTTCTCGGAGCTGTTGCCGCGAGAGACCGTCAGATACATGGTCACAATGCCCGAGTCATCATAGACCTCGTACAGCTCGTCCTTATCGCGCAGATGCTTGGACTGGTCGGAGGCCTCGACCTTATTAATCTTGTCCTGCTTTTTTACCTTATTTGTCGAGGATTCGTCCTGAGATGAGCAGCCCGAAAGCAGCAGCGCGCCGGCAGCCGCCTCGAGCAGACAGCGGCGAGACATCAACTTATCGATCATCAGAACCTCCCCAATGGTTGCGATACACGCGAACTACTGCGCGCTGAAACGCGCCGTGCGGCACGCCCTTGCGGCGGCACTCCTCATAGCGCTGCTCGGCACGGTCGAGCAAGCGGCCCAGCTGTGTAAAGCGACCCGTTTTGTCGGTCGCCACAATGGCTGCTGGCTCAGGATACGATACGGCAAGTTGGCGGTATAGGTATCGAGTCGCAGCAGCGCCACGATAAAAAACACCGCCGCACCCAACAAAAAGCCAAAGCCGTAAAACTGCTGCGGCAAAAGCAACGACACCGCAGTCGCCAGCCCAGCCACACCGGCAAACAGACCCGAAGCCAGCACGGCCCCCTTATAGTCGGTAAAGTACAGCAAGATAAGCATCACCGTATTGCCCACGGCATACAGGCCATAGCCCACGCACAGCGTACGAAAATAACCGTGCATCAGGTTGTTAAAGCCCAACGGCAGGGCCGACAGCACCGTGGTCTCGAGCGAAATGACCGCAGCAGTCACAAACAGCTGCTTGAGCGCACAAAAGCGCAGTTCTCGATTGAGCGTGGCAAGCATTTCCTCCTCGGCCACCACAATGTCGCCCACCACGCCACCGTCGTTGAACAGGCTGTAGTAGTCGCGATAGCGCGGATAAAAGTTGACCTCGACCGAGACCACAAAGTTGACGGACGTGACCAGGATCGTCAAAAACGCGATGAGCGCCGGCACATCGTGTAGGGCGCACCATAAAACAAGCCCTTGGCCTGCACGCCAATGGGACCGGCCCAAATTATCACCAAGTGCGCAAAGAGACCCAGGTTGGTAAACAAGCCCGTGAGCGCCAGCGGCATAAACTGATCGAGCCACTGCAAAAAGAGCCAGGGGCTGCGGTCGCTCTGAGGAAAATAACGGTACAGCAGCACCACGTCCCAGGCGAGCATGACGCCGTAGCCAGAGCAATTGACGCCAACACGGCCCTCGACCGGCGGCAGTCCCAGCGCCAGCGCGGCCAGGGCGCACAGGCACGCCACGCCAATGGCAGCCGCAAAGCTGCATAGGATACCGCGGTAATCCTTGATGGCCGTGAGGTAACTCATGCCGTTCCAGTTGACGATCATAATGTTGAACAGCCACAGGCACAGCAGCCCCTGCAGCAGCGTGGCGCCCGAGAACAGCAGGAAGACGCCGTAGAGCACCGTGCCCGCAACGAGCATGACAGCATTGGAGCCCCAAAACGAGGGCAGAATCTCGTCTCGCGCTCGGCAAACAACATATCAGCCAAAAAGCGCGTGACCGGCATGGAGAAAAAGCTCGTGAGCGTGAGCGACGCCAGCAGCGTATAGGTCACCATGCACACCAGCAGGTCTTGGTTGGCGCGTCCCACGCCCCACAGACCGCACAGCACCAAGATACCCACCTGGAGCAGCACGCCCAGCAGCATCGGGCCCGTGCACACAATGCCGGCGTAGCATAGGCGCGCATCGTGGCAAACAGGCCCTTGCGCCTAAACAGGCGCTTGAGCTCAAAACCGATTCCGGCCACCGGCTACTCCCCCTCTCTGGGCAGGTCAAACGCTTGCGCCGTCACGTCGTACAGCGCGCGATAGTTGGCGAGCATCTGCTCGTGCAAAAAGTACGTGGCAACGCGACGCTTGCCTCGCTCCCCCATCTCAATGCGACGGGCGCGGCTTGTGCACATGCGTTCCATGGCATCGGCCAAGCCCTTGCGATACATAGGCGGCGTCACAAAACCTGCCACGCCAAAGTCATCGCCCGGAGCGCCTTCGAGCAACTCACGGCAGCAGCCACCTCGGTCGTCACGCAGGGACGACACGCGGCAAGCGACTCCAGCACGCTGAGCGGCTGGCCCTCGGAGATGCTCGTCAAATGGTAAAGTCGAGCTTTTCCATGTACTCGACCACGTTGACGCGGCCGGTAAAGATCAGGTCGCGC
>ENA-OQDW01000751-OQDW01000751.1-human-gut-metagenome-genome-assembly--contig:-NODE-751-length-13014-cov-1.499806_pt1 | contig 13014 bp, 17 predicted proteins | sample MGYA00242784_ERZ504613 | MGnify/ENA primary metagenome ERZ504613 (study PRJEB26092, sample SAMD00036330) | human gut metagenome | host: Homo sapiens | study: EMG produced TPA metagenomics assembly of... | reverse complement strand
ACCAGAGAGAAAAAGGGAAGCTGTTGTAAAGATTACTCCTCCAAAGTTTCCCATTCCCCAAATCATGTAGGAATGCACTCCTTCTGCCGTGGAGAAAAAGTTGAGCAGGGAGATGCAGATGAGGTGATGTATCCTATCATGATACCTATAATAAGCAGCATAATGCTGTTTTTTATCAAAGTGGAGAAGAATAGAATGATTCCCATCACCAGCATGGATCCTATAAACGCTCCGATAATGACGGAAATAAAACCGGATAAAGTAAATACTCCGGCGGTGATTGTTCCTGCACCTGCCAGCATGACCAGAGCAACTCCCAGACTTGCTCCTGAACTGATGCCCAAGATGGAAGGATCGGCCAGGGGATTATTGAAAGTCGTTTGCAACATCAGTCCCGATGAGGCTAACGCCATTCCACAGAGTAAAGCCGTAACCACTTGCGGCAGGCGGGATTCCCAGACAATAAAACTCCAACTCGCCTTTTCTACTTCATTGCCTGTAAGGATATGCCACACCGCCTCGGCAGGGATGTTTACCGAACCGAACAACAGGTTGGCTCCTGTCAATGCAAGGATGAGGAGGAGCAGTATGATACCGTATTTCGTTCCTTTATTCTTCAAAATCACTCCGCTAATTTAGTGAAATATTTTAATTCATACCCTTCTAAAAGCGTAGGATGGAATATTTTTATCAAATCTTTCAGTAATCGGTCGGGATGGAAAGGGGAATCTTCGTAAAAGTCTACCTTCTGTGTTGCATCCATAAATGTTGCGTTCCTTGAATGCGCGGAAACCGGTGTATGGAGCATAGTCCTGCTCCAATTCCTTATAAGTCTTGTCAATGGCCTGATTATATTTGATGAGCCAGAAGTCTGCATTCTGCCTTTGTCAAACACGGTTTCGAAGGCTAGGGGAACAGAACCGCTATGCTCGTCATCGGCAAACACATAATTGGCCCCGGCATCCGCATAGATGCGTGCAGAGGTGCTTTTACCTCCCGGAACATACCAAGCCGAACCGTTTTTCAGTTCGCTGATAACGCTCGGTGCGTATGAAAGGGGAGCAACCAATGCTTTCAGCTCATTATAGTTTTTTTCCACCTCGCAAACAAGCTGTCCGCTTTTTGTGCCTCACCGAACAGAAGGCCGTAGAAACGCATCCATTCGGCACGTCCCAATGCCGAAGTTTCCATGTAGTCTGCACATTCGATAATGGGGATGTTGAGTTTCTCCACCCGTCCGTATCCGCCACTGTTCTCAAAAGGGGAGAGCATAATGGCATCGGGATGCAGGTCGATTATCTTTTCTATATCCGGGTTCATTCCATTCCCTACATCGGCGATGCTTCCTGTGCGGCAGCCATCCTGCACTTCTTGCAGTTTGATATACTTCAAATCGCAGACTCCTCCAATACTTTTCAAAGCACCAATCTGGTTGAGCAATCCGCAATGTACGGATGAATAAACAACGGCCTTACTCAATGGCGTGCGGACAAGTGTCCCTTCTGGCAAGTCGGCAGGCAGGGACTTTTCTTTGTCAACCAAGACATAGGTGTGCAGTATCCGGGTCGTATCCCATGGATTGCGCAGGCGGGCAATGGTATAGTCTTCGGTTGCAGACAGGCTGAGGTTTTCTGCATAACGCAAAGGGATTGCTTTTTCTGCTTCTATTACAGAAGAACTCTTGCTTTTTCCGCCGCAGGAGGAAAGAAGGGCAAGTAAGAAGATGAATAGGATTACTTGTTTCATGTTATTTTTTATAATATCCGCCGGTTTTACGGGAACCTTTGTATTCTATTAATTCTTTATCTTTCAGTGATCGTAAATAACGCTCTGTCGTAGCAGCTCCTTTTTGGATATATTCTGCAATTTCATATCCTTTTGCACCGGGTTTCTTTTCCAAGAAGGTGAGGATAAGGCTTTCAAGTTCGTTTATTCCCTCATTTATTCCCTCATTTATTCCCTCATTTATTCCCTCATCTTTGTTTACTCCCTCATCAGCGATTCTGTCTATTACTGAAATGAACTGCATACCTACCGGCTCATTAATGAATTTTATATTCGGCTCTTCTTGAAGTGCACGTATAATCCCCGAGCCCAGCCCGCGATAAGGCATCGTTTTAGCACAGAAATTAGCAATGAAAGGATTGCGTACTACGGCGCTTCCCAGTTTGATGCTTTCCACCGTCAGCCCATCGGGAAGGCATCCCGGGCTGATAATCTCTACACGGTTATCAAAAATGAGTAATCTTATCGGTGCATTACGCGTATAATCACGATGTACCAAGGCATTCTGCAAGATTTCTTCTAATGCCACTTCTGATATTTCCAGTTTTCCGATAGAATTAAATCCTTGTCCTGCCTGTATATTATGAAGATTTGCTTTCAGAAAAGACATTCCCTTTTCAAATAATTCGGGCAGTGTGCCGGTGATATCTTTACTGTCCCGATAGTTGATACCTCCTATATCGTTACCAAAAAAAGAAACAGCTTTGATGACAAAAGTTGGACGGTACTGCTGAGGTCTTTGCCGAAGAACAGCAGGCCTGCCAAAGTCATTCTGTCCTCTTTCATGATATGAAGGTTGTGTAAAAGTTCTGTGTATAGAATACCGAATGAATCTTTTTCGCGACCATATTCTTTGCGGATAAAGTTGTCCAAAGCATATCCGTTGATATCTTTTTCGGAAGTGAAAGGAATGGGTTGCTCGTCAGCGTACAGTATGCCGGAGCATTGGAATAAACGCATAATTTCACTATTCTCCATTACTTTGCGCTTATCCCGCCCCTTGTTTAGTCCAGATTATCCCGTTCAAATCCTTGTAAGGTTTGTTATCACCTTCTGCTATGTGGGCGATAAGAAGGGAACGTTCATCTACAATAACGGTTTCCGTCTGTATATAGATAACCGGGCGAAGCAAGTTAGTGGCTATATTGGCCAAGATAGAATTGAGTTGCTGGATTTCCTGATAAGACAAGCCGATGATTTCTCCCGTTTTGTCTTTTATGCCGAATAGTATCATTCCACCACGAGCATTGGACATAGCTACCATTTCGGCGGCAATACTGTCTTGGTTGGGAAAGCATTCCTTGAATTGTACCGTACTGGTTTCTCCACATTTTATAATGAGCTGTAATTCTTTGCTGTTCATTTTTCTAGGTTTGTTTGTGAATCCTGTACAAAAGTACGGTAAAAAAGTGAGGAAAGTTTTATGAAATTATTTAATTTATGAGGGAAATAATTGTAGTTTTGCTTCCTTCATCAAAAGTGAAGAGAAGCAAAACCATATTTTATTATTTCAGTAAGAAGGTTAATCCGCATGGACCTACCCCTACATTGTATTTGTTTGTAAATTTGCCGTTTGCCGAATATTCGTTTACATAGCCATCAGTGGTATAACTTGGCCATCCTCCAACCATATTGTAAGAACTGATATAAATATTTCCGGTAAATGGATTGACTGCGATGCCACAAGGGCTATCAACAGGTTGATCTATTAAATTTTTTGTTTCATTTCCTGTTTTTGTATCTATACTGAAATAAGTATTTGCCGTTGCGCCATAAGGAGCATTGATAAGGTAAAGGGTATTATCTTTTACAGTCATTAATGTTGCTTCCGTTACATCTGTAACAACATTCATATTGTCAATTTTTTGTACTTTAGCTGATATGTCATTATAATTACCCATTGCTAAGACATATACGTTTCCTTCCGTAGTAGAACAAATTTTAGTGGGATTTAGTCCTACGGGTATTCTTTTTGCTTCTGTAAATGTCTTTAGGCCTATTTTAGAAACACTTTTTCCATTTGCATAATCTGCACCGTAATTCATTCCGTCTGAGTTAGCAACATACAGGTAGCCGTTGGCCACTGTCATCTCTTCTGGATTTGGACCAACGTTTAATGTTGCATCGATAGTTAGACTAAGGGTGTCGATACGGGAAACGTACCCATCATACATAGAAACATATACTTTTCCATTAGCAGCTATAATATCACGTGGACCTTCCCCTTGAGTGGATGTCGGAACAATCTGTTTGATGGATTTAGCTGTATTTTTGTCTACTATTTCTATAATATTTGAACCATATATGGCAATATACATTTTCGAACCATATACTATTGCATCTTGAGGGGTACCTCCCAAACTTCTTTTGTTTATGTCAAAAAATACATTGTTGCTTGCTGTTCCTTTTTCAAAGTTAATAAAAGAAAGTGTTCCATTAACATTGTTGCTAAGATTACCTGCATTAATAACGTACAAGCCTGTTGCCTCGGTTGGCGAAGTTACTTCGGGAGTCGTGTCGGGTTGTGAAGAAGGGTCTTCTTCCGGATCTCTAGGAACTTCGATCTCATTGTCATCATCGTTACAAGCACAGAACAGCGGAGCTATACTAAATAAGGCTGCTGCAAAAAATAAATGTTTGAATTTCATACTTATATAATTTTTAAAAATGAATACTGCAAGTTAGTTTATAGCTTCTACCCGGCATCGGGTAGCTTTTCACTATGTCATATTGTTTATTTCCCAAATTAATAATATCTCCCCGAAGATTGTATGTAAACTTCTTTATCTTGAAGCTGCGGTATAATGAAAGTCCGTATTCTATATATCCATCCATTTCATTACTTGGACGATTTCGGAAGCAATATATCGTTTGCTCACACCTGTAGCATGAAGAGAAGCATTTATGAAAGGATTTTCCAAGGCTAAAGAAGCACCTGCGCTAATGACGTGGGGTATATGCAATCTGGATGTTTGTAATATACGACTTCCGGGTCTGTTTTATCTACTGCATATTGATAGGTATAGTTTCCAGTCAATAGTAAGGAATAATGTTTTGCAAGTTGGAAAGTGGTGTTTATATTGGCATCTACTCCCCAAATTTCTACTTTGCCTAAATTTACCATATTCCAGATAAACATATTATAGGCATTGCCACAATTTTATCTTTTACCTTATTATAATACCCATCCAATGTCAGACTGATTGCTGGTAGCCAGCTTGTAAAGTTGTTCTGGTAAGTGATACCTATATTATATTGTTGAGCCTTTTCGGGACGAAGATCACGGCTACCCATCCGGTCAAAGTAGTTTTCAGAAAAAGTAGCCACTCTGAATATGTCTTTATAGGAAGCCCGAAGGTATAGCTGTCCGTCTGTACAAGGTTTCCATGAAAAAGAGAAGGAAGGGGATAATTTTCGCCGATTCTCAGCTCCGTTTCCTTCTTTTGCACCATTAAGATATATCGATCCGAGTAGTATGGCAACAGCTGTTATGTTATCAGTTTGATATCGGAGAGTTGCTGTTTGTAATATAGAATGCCGGTAAGGGCTTGTATTGTTAGGAGTATTGGCATTTAGGTTATTATATATGTAATCTGCCGCATAAACCATGCTCCAGTGACTAGTCGGAGTATATAGTAATGCTCCTGATGTATAGTATTCTCGTTGGAAATAACGGTCGTTTAATTCTCCTCCGGGGTATTTTCCTCCTTCATCGTGGTAATGAGATTGGCTCCAGTTAAATTTCCCATTGATTAACAAAGAAAGATTATTTTCCCAATAAGTACGGTAATGTACTTGTGAAAAGAAATTTCGTTCGCGTAACTTCTCACGGCTTTTCGCGTTGTAAAGAATGACTGCACCGGGTAATTGCTGATTTGTATCGTAATAATAAATCTTTCCGTTCAGTGTGCTTCTGTTATTAGGGCTGATGTAAAGATTCAGTTCTCCTCTGTAGGTTTGAATGTTGTTGTTATAGCGTTTTTCTTTGGAAACATAATCTCCGTTGACTAAAGTGAAAGGATATAGGTTATCTGCCCTCATAAATTCACCAGTGGTAGATGCTGAAATCTTTTCGTTAAACTTTTGTTCGTAGCGGATAAGGGGATTAATCATTCCGAAAGAACCTGTCTTTATCTGTCCCGTCAAGTGATTTTTTTTGTTTGAAAAATCCGGGGATATGCTTTGTAATTTTAAGGCGGCAGCAGAAGCAACTGTACGTGCCGGTACAAAAATATCTTCATTGTCCCCAATGGTCAGTGAAATTTGCTGGATATTGTCAATAGAGAAACGAGACAAGTCTATTTGTCCGCTTTGACAATCACTGAGTGTAACCCCGTCATAAACTACGGCTGTATGTTTGGCTCCTAAACTCCGGACGGAGATAGTTTTCATTCCTCCTGCACCCCCATAATCCTTTATGTTGACTCCTGAGAAGCGACGTAAAGCATCAGCAATATCCGTAATGCCTTGTTGTTGCAATTGCTTCTTGTTGAGTTGTTGGAAGGGACTGCTACTTTTAACCTGTTGCTTGGTACGTTCAGCCGTAACCGTAACTTCGTCTATTTTATGCACTTTCCCGGTAATGGAATCTCCTTTCTCCTGTGCCTGTATTTCAAGCGGCAATAGGATAAAGCTGCAAAGCAGACAAAGCCATAGCTTATAAGCCTGGTTATTTCCTTTCATTTAAAAAAACATATTAATGAATAAATACCGCATTCTTACCGCTGCTCTTTCCTCGAAAGCGACGGTCGATGACTTTACGTTTTGCAGGTCTTCTGACTTACTCCTGTTTACTTGCCTTCCCACCTTAATTATATATACAGGCAGTGGCGTGAGTGAATAAGTAAACCTATCCCTTATAGGGGTAGATGGAGCTCACAGCAGCGGGACTGTTCAGGACTTGCACCTGATTCCCTTTTCATCCGCTTCCTCGCATCAGTCGGAGGTACGCGGAACAAAACGTGGCAAAGATAGTTTGTTTGGATGAATAAGAAAAGGGAAATGATAAAAAATCCTTTTTTGAAATTAGTTGCAGATTTATTTCTTTCCCAGCAAAAGTAGGCGTGTGTAACGGTTCTTTTTTAGTGGCAAAACTACTTGATTCTATCCATGTTGAAGATAAAATGAAATAGTATTGAATAAAATAAAACTGATGCTTAACAACATTCAAATATTGATTCGCTTTATTCAATATAATCACTATATTTGTTAAATGAATAATCTTAAAATACGTAATAGATGAAACACTTGAATTTTATTTTAGCCGGTTTATTTTTCCTGTGCGGTCTTTGTTGTCGGGCACAAGTGCTTCCTTTGGAAGAAAATGTGGTGCTGAACACCAAGGAAGGACAAATCAAAGGAAAACTGCTTTTGCCCGGTGGGATGAAAACCTGTCCGGTGGTGCTTATTATAGCCGGATCCGGACCTACGGATATGGATGGTAATTCAGCCATTGGCAATTTGAGGAATAATTCGTTGAAGTTCCTGGCAGAAGGCTTGGCGGCAAACGGCATCGCTTCCTTGCGCTTTGACAAGCGGGGGATAGGAACCAGTGCGTCGGCTGGTAAGGAGGAAGCGAAACTTCGTTTTGAAGATTATGTGAACGATGTAACTGGCTGGATTGATTACCTGTCGAAAGAGAAACGTTTTACGACGATCACGGTGGCAGGACATAGCGAAGGGGCGCTGATTGGAATGTTGGCCTGTCAGAACCGGCCGAAGGTGAAAGGCTATATCTCGATTGCCGGTGCGGGTCGTCCTGCCTACGAGATTATAGAGGCGCAAGTGACCGCTCAACAGAATCCGGAAGCGGTGCGGAAGGAGGTGGCATCCATTAACAGGTCCTTGAAAAACGGCAAGGAAGTGAGTGACGTGCCGGCTTATCTGCAATCATTGTATCGGGCTTCTGTCCAGCCTTATTTGATTTCCTGGTTCAAGTATAATCCCCGGACGGTGATTGCTTCCGTCAAAGTGCCGGTTCTCATTGTTCAGGGTAAAAATGATATTCAGGTATCGGTGGAGGATGCCGAATTTCTGAAAAAGGGTTGCCCGGCTGCCGAGCTGCTTTTGATTGATAAGATGAACCATGTGCTGAAAGATTGTGAGTCAAAGGCCGTACAGCAGCAGATGCTTACTTATGGGAATCCTTCTCTGCCGGTGAACAGTGCTTTGATAGCTTCTGTCAGTACATTTATGAAAAAACTGAAATGATATGGGAGAAATAAAGAAACGTTTGCCGTTGCAATGCCCTGCGTGTAATGCACCGTTGAGTGGGTAGGCTTTTCTGTGGAGAATGCCGCACGGAAGTGTGCGGAGATTTTGAACTGCCTGTGCTGGCACGGCTTTCAGATAAAGAGCAGCAGTTTATTCTTGCGTTTGTCAAATCGAGCGGAAGTTTGAAGGGCATGGCGAAAAGTATGGGGGTCAGTTACCCTACGGTGAGAAATATCTTGGACGATTTAATTGATAGACTTTCTAAAATGGATGAGTAATGGGAAATAAAATGATAGGCAAAGCGGTGGAATCAGTTTATACAGATTGCCGGTATGTGGGCATTGGTATGGGGAGCGTTGGGGGGCCTCATTTCGGTCCGGTCCCAATCCTGCCTGGTGGTGTTATGCGGCAGAGCATCTGATTGTGTGGCTGTTGTGCCATATGTTGATAAATCATTTTTATGGATAAAATAAAAAAGAGGATGCAAAAAGTCTTGTTGGAGCTTTGACATCCTCTTCTATGTTATACTGATGCGTTATTTAATCTTTTCTCGAATCTTGCTAAGATAGGCACGCATCCCCGCAGCATCTTTCTTGTTGATGATATCCAACAGCTCATTTAATTCTGTACGGATACCTTCTACCTGTGCCGGGGTGCGGGGATTGAATAAAATTTCCTGCAACAGGTAGTCGTCTTCGCTTAGTACTCCTTTGGCTATCTTCATGTGGCGTTTGAAAGTAGTACCGGGAGCGTCCTGATGCTTCATCACTGCCGCAAAAACAAAAGTGGAAACAAAAGGGATAGACAGTGAATAGGCCACTGTCTCATCGTGCTCGTCGAAGGTATACTCAAAGATATTCAGACCAAGGTTTTGGTATAAGTCTTTGAAGAAGATTTTACCCAAATGGTCGCCTTCGCTGATGATGATGGCATTTTCGGTGCTCAGTTTGTCTAGGTTGGCAAATGTGGGACCGAACATGGGGTGAGTAGACACATAACGGAATCCGCATTGGTCATAAAATTCTTTCAGTCCGGTCTTTACCGAGCAATATCGCTGATGATGCAATCCTTGGGGAGAGCAGGCAATACTTGGTGAAAAGCATCCAGTGTATATTTCACGGTTGCCGCATTGATAACCAGTTCGGGCTTGAATTCTTCAATCTCTTCGAGTGTGGTATATCGGTAGGTATTGTAAACAAAACGAAGGCGTTTCGGGTCTACATCAAATACGGCGGTTTCGTGCTGGAAGCTCAATACATCGGTAAAGAAGGAGCCCATTTTACCGGCTCCTAAAATTAATATTCTCATCGGTTTACTTATTTATGATTTCCATTTGTTGCCTTACGCTTTCTTCGTGGATGGCTTCGAATACTTTTTTAATGAAATCTGAGTCCATGCCGCACAGTGAGCCTTGTGCACCGCGCTTGTCTAGAATTTCATTGTAACGGCCTGTCTGCAGAATGGTCATATCATGTTCTTTCTTGAATGTACCGATTTCACGGCAGACACGCATACGTTTTGCCAATACCTCGATAATCTCATTGTCGCAATCATCGATTTGGTTACGCAGTTCGCCCAGGTTTTCGGTGGTTTGGGTTTCTTTGCGGATGACTAGCAGATTTAGGATATAGTCTAGCACATCGGGAGTGACTTGTTGGGCGGCATCGCTCCATGCACAGTCGGGATTGCAGTGTGATTCTACGATTAAACCGTCAAAACCTAAGTCCATCGCCTGCTGGCAGAGGGGAGCTACCAACTCGCGCTTGCCACCGATATGGCTGGGATCACAGAAAATCGGTAGTTCGGGAATGCGGCGACGCAATTCGATAGGGATATGCCATTGAGGCAGGTTACGGTAAATCTTTTTATCATAAGAAGAGAATCCGCGATGGATAGCACCCAGTTGCTTCAAACCTGCATTATTGATGCGCTCGAAAGCTCCAATCCACAATTCAAGGTCAGGGTTGACAGGGTTTTTAATCAATATAGGAATGTCCACACCTTTCAGAGCATCAGCAATTTCCTGCACGGCAAACGGGTTGGCAGTGGTGCGTGCGCCAATCCAAAGCACATCAATACCTGCCTTTAAACATTCGTAAACGTGTTTGGCTGTAGCCACTTCGGTGGCAACATACATACCGGTTTCCTGTTTCACACGTTTCAGCCATGCCAGGCCATCTACACCGATGCCTTCGAAACCTCCCGGTTGGTACGCGGTTTCCAAATGCCGGCACGGAAAATCTTGATGCCTTTATTGGCCAGCATGAGAGCTGTATCCATAACTTGCTGTTCTGTTTCGGCACTACATGGCCGGTGATAATCATCGGGCGTTTTTTTTCAATTCCCGGAAGTTCGATGGGTTTTAAATCTAATTCCATAATCTGATATTTTGTTTTGTTACATTATCTTTTTAATTCTTTCCAGTGCTTCAGCCAGTTTTTCTTCTTTGGCACAGAGGGAAATACGTATATAGCGTTTGCCGTTACTGCCGAAGATGAAACCCGGAGTGATGAACACACGTGCTTCGTGCAAAACTTTTTCGGTCAGTTCTTCCACGTCATTGTAAGATTCGGGAATACGTCCCCAAAGGAACATACCTACCTGATTGGGATCAAAGCTACAACCGAGTACTTTCATAATCTCTTCTGCCAGTTGGCGGCGGCGGCTATATACATTGACGTTCGCTTCTTCGTGCCATTCCACACTATTGTTGTAAGCTTGTGCGGCGGCAGTTGCATGGGGCGGAAAGTTCCTGAGTCAATATTACTCTTTATTTTCAATATCCATTGTATAAACTGCGCATTGGTGGCGAGCATTCCCACACGCCAGCCGGGCATGTTGTGGCTCTTGCTCATAGAGTTGAACTCGATGCAGCTTCTTTGGCTCCGGGGCACATTAAGAATACTCAGTGGTTTCTTGTTCAGGATAAAGCTGTATGGGTTGTCGTTTACAATCACAATATTATGGCGGCGTGCAAAGTTTACCAGCTTTTCATAAAGTTCCATCGTGGCGTTCGCTCCGGTCGGCATATTGGGATAGTTGGTCCACATAATCTTGACGCGGCTCAAGTCCATCTTCTCCAGTTCATCAAAATCGGGTTGCCAATGGTTGTCTTCGCACAGGTTGTAGTTCACAATCTCACTGCCCAATATTTTATTTAAAGAGGTGTAGGTAGGATACCCCGGATTGGGAACCAATACTGATCACCCGGATTGACCAATGCCAGCGTCACATGCAGGATACCTTCTTTGGAACCGATGAGCGGCTGGATTTCGGTTGCCGGATCAAGCTCTACATGATACCAACGCTTGTACCAGTCGGCCATGGCTTTGCGTAATTCAGGAATGCCGACAGTAGGTTGGTATCCGTGCGCATCAGGACGCTTTGCCTGTTCGCACAACACATTGACGGTTTCTTCCGAAGGAGGCATGTCAGGGCTTCCGATGCCCAAACTGATTACATTCTTACCTTCGGCATTCATTTGTGCCACTTCTTTCAGTTTACGGCTGAAGTAGTATTCGCTAACATTCGCCAGACGGTCTGCCGGCTGAATATTATATGGTTGATGTTCCTTCTGCATATTCTCCTAATATTTTAAGTTCTTTTGTCAATGGTGAAACGGCGTCGATAGACTGCTTGTATCTTAAATAATCATTGAAAATTACGTCTACATAGAACAGATATTCCCATTCGCGGCCTATAATCGGTAATGATTGAATCTTGGTCAGATTTATTTTATAGAAAGAAAAGATAGAGAGCACTTGAGACAGGCTTCCTTCGTTGTGGGGGAGGGAGAAGACGATGTTGGCCTTGTTTACTTTCGAACGTTCACGTAAGTCATCGGCTTTCCATGGGTCGGCCACTACAAGGAAACGCGTGAAGTTGTGTTTGTTTGTTTCGATGCCTTCTTCCAATACTTTCATTCCGTATAGATCGGCGGCATATTTGGAACAGATGGCGGCATGACCTTTCAAGTTTTCCCGTTTGATGGTTTCTGCACTTCCTGCTGTATCTTCCGTTTCTACTATCTTCAGTTTCGGATGTTGCATCAGGAACTCTCGGCATTGTGCCAAGGCAACGGGTGGGAGTTTACTTCGGTCAATGTATTCCAGTCATCGTCGGGCAGACACATAAAACTGTGCTTGATGCGTAGTTTGTGTTCTCCGATAATGGTCATTCCACTTTCGCGCAGCAACTCATAGTTATGCAACAAGCTTCCTGCAATGGTGTTCTCGATAGCAAGCATACCAATGACATTGCTATCCTGTTTCATATTCGAAAAGATTTCTTCGAATGTGGAGCAGCAGATTAGTTCGATTTCTTCACCTGGGAAGAATTTGTGGGCGGCAATGTCATGATATGAGCCCGGTACACCTTGTATTGCTATCTTTTTCATTCGCTATTGTATTATAAAAAAATCCCGCTTCTGCCGGAAGCGGGATTTCGTTGTTATTATCACATTGATTTATTCGTTGTTTAACGTATACATACAAATTCCCGCTTCACTTTGTTGCTAAAGTAAAAGTAATAAAAGAAGAAAAAAGTATGTATTGTATAATGCTTTCATTTTGTTCTTATTGTTATTGAATACGCTGCAAAAGTAATATATTTCTAGCAAAAACAAATAAATAAGAAGTTTTTTTTCAATTTTTTTTTAGACAGTGCCTGTTTGGCTCCTGCTTTCCATAATTCCCGGCATCTGTTGTAAAGCCCAATCTACTAATCCTTCTATATGTGGTATTAAGCTTTTCCCTCTTTCTGTCAGTTCATATTCTACTCGCGGCGGAACTTCGGCATACACCTTCCGGCTCACTAGTCCGTCAGTTTCCAGTGTGCGCAGAGTTACAGTCAGCATACGTTGTGAGATATCGGCTATTGTCTTATGAATATCGCAAAATCGCATGGTTCCGTTAGCATTTAATGTGATAAGAACTAGCATAGACCACTTATCACCAAGCCTGCACAATACATTCCGTACAGGACAATTATCATCCGGATGATAATTTTCATTTTTTA
>ENA-OQDW01000750-OQDW01000750.1-human-gut-metagenome-genome-assembly--contig:-NODE-750-length-13022-cov-5.031640_pt1 | contig 13022 bp, 15 predicted proteins | sample MGYA00242784_ERZ504613 | MGnify/ENA primary metagenome ERZ504613 (study PRJEB26092, sample SAMD00036330) | human gut metagenome | host: Homo sapiens | study: EMG produced TPA metagenomics assembly of... | reverse complement strand
CCGCTCCATCACCACGCTCGAGGGCCTCAAGGCCGAGTCCGAGGCGCTTGCCCGTGCGATGCTGCCGAAGGCGCCGAGCAGTGCGGTTTTTGTGCCCCCGGCCTTATCATGAACGTGCTGGCGCTTGCCCGCGCCGCCAAGGAGGACCCGAGCCTCGTCGCCACGCGTGAGGAGCTCTCACGTCAGCTTGCCGGTAACCTTTGCCGCTGCAGCGGCTACGAGAGCCAGCTGCGCGCTATCGTGCGCTTCCTCAACGAGTCCGGCGTGCAGGTTGGCTTTGAGATGCCCGAGCTGCCCGTCAACGACACGAGCTCTGACGGCGTCTCCTACAAGCAGATCACCCACAAGCAGCCCAAGAAGGACTCGAAGGCCCTGCTCGAGGGTCGTCCGGTCTACACCGGCGATATGGTGCCCGCCGGCGCCTGATCGTCAAGCTCAAGCGCAGCCCCTATGCCCGCGCCAAGATCCGCTCCATCGACACGTCTCGCGCCCTTAAGGTGCCGGGCGTCGTGGGCGTCTACACCTACGAGGACGTGCCCAAGCGCCGCTTTACCATCGCCGGCCAGAGCTATCCGCAGCCGAGTCCCTACGACCGCCTGATTCTCGAGAACCTCGTCCGTTACCAAAACGAGGAAGTGGCGATCGTCGCCGCCGAGACCGAGGAGGCTGCCGACAAGCGCTCAAACTCATTAAGGTCGACTATGAGGTGCTCGAGCCGCTGCTCGACTTTACCCAGGCACTCGATAACGACATCGTTGTCCACCCCGAGGGCGACGTGACCTTTATGTTCCCGCAGCGGCGACGTTGCTCGTAACCTGGTGTGCAGCGGTACCAGCGATTTTGGCGACTTGGACGAGGCCTTCGCCCAGAGCGACATCGTCTTTGAGCGCACCTACACCAGCCAGGCCACGCAGACTGCGCCCATGGAGACCTCCCGCGCCTTCGCGACGACCGACGCGTTCGGGCGCATCTCGGTGACCACCTCGACGCAGGTGCCCTTCCACGTGCGTCGCATGGTCGCGCAGTCGCTCGACATTCCGCAGTCGCAGGTGCAGGTCATTAAGCCGCGCATCGGCGGCGGCTTTGGCTCCAAGCAGACGGGCTGCTGCGAGATCTTCGTGGCGTTCGTGACCCAGCAGACTGGCCGTCCGAGCTACTGCTGCTACACCCGCGAGGAGACCATCACCGCGGGCAATTCGCGCCACCAGATGCAGATGACCGTTAAGCTGGGCGCCATGAACGACGGCACCATCACGGCCATCGATCTGCATACGTTGTCCAACGCCGGTGCGTATGGCGAGCACGCTACCACGACGATCGGCCTGTCGGGCCACAAGAGCCTGCCCATCTACAACCACGTAAAGGCGAGCCGCTTTAGCTGGGACGCCGTCTACACCAACACCAACCGCGGCGGCGCGTATCGCGGCTACGGTGCCACCCAAGGCCAGTTTGCCGTGGAGAGCGCCGTCAACGAGCTCGCCGACATGCTGCACATGGACCCCGCCGACCTGCGCCTTAAGAACATTGTGCGCGAGGGCGAGACCATGCCGCAGTACTACAACGAGAAGCTCAACGCCTGTGCGCTCGACCGCTGCCTGCTGCGCGCGATGGACATGATCGGTTGGCGCGACAAGCCGCTAGCCGTGGACCTGGGCGACCGCGTGCGCGCCCTGGGCTGCGCGCTCACCATGCAGGGCTCAGGCATTTCCAACGTGGACATCGCCGGCATCGACATGCGCCTGGAAGAGGACGGCTTCATTACCATCGGCACCGGAGCCACCGATAACGGCATGGGCGTCGACACGATCCTGGCGCAGATTGCCGCCGAGGAACTGGGCGTGGAGAGTTCGATGATCGTGGTGCGCGGCGTGGACACTGATGTGTCGCCGTTCGACGCCGGCTCGTACGCGAGCTCGGGTACGTACGTGACGGGCCTTGCCGCCAAGAACGCCGCGACCGAGCTGCGTGAGAAGATTTGCTCCAAAGCCGCCCAGATGTGGGACGTGGACGCCGCCGATGTGGTCTTCGATGGTCAGTACGTGCGTCTGTCCGACGAGCGTGCCGCGCGCGAGCAGAACCGCTACCTCACGCTGCGCGACTTTGCCAACCTGTGCGTCAAGAACATCGCGGGCGGCGACGCGCTGACCTCGCATGCCTCTGCCTGCCTGCCCGTTTCGCCCCCGCCGTTTATGGCCGGCATTGCCGAGGTCGAGGTCGACAAGGCCACCGGCAAGGTGACTGTTGTGGACTACGCGGCGGCTGTGGACTGCGGCACCGTGATCAACGAGGCGCTTGCGCGCGTCCAGGCCGAGGGCGGCATTGCCCAGGGTATCGGCCACGCGCTCTACGAGATTGTCGAGCACGATGACCGCGGCCGTCTGCGCACCGGCAACTTTATGAGCTACAAGCTACCCACGCGCCTGGATATCGGCAGCATACGCGTGGCCTTTGAGCCGAGCTACGAGCCGACGGGTCCGTTTGGTGCCAAGTCGATCGGCGAGGTCGTCATCAACACGCCGCTCGCCGCCGTGGCCTCGGCCGTGGCACACGCCACCGGCCACCAGGTGCGCTCACTGCCGATCACGCCCGAGAAGGCCCTGCTGGGGGAGTAGCGGGTCTGCGAACAAGTCGTAATTTGCGGGGCGGGGCAACTCGCCCCGCCTTTTGCACTCGTGGTGAGGTCGTGAGCCTGTAAAAGGTGTGCGTGCGCTTGCCGCTCGTATCTGCTATCATTCCTAGTCTGTGCGCTCATGCGGGCGTGGCGGAATTGGTAGACGCGCCAGATTTAGGTTCTGGTGGGATTCCCGTGAAGGTTCGAGTCCTTTCGCCCGCACCAACGCACCCGCGTCGGCTTATGCCTCGCGACGCTTGTTGCATAAAGGTACCAGCACCTCAGATAAGCTGGGCAGTATGAGGAGGAACGTGTTGAACATCACCGCTTCTGACGTCAAGGACGCCAAGCTCACCGCTACGGTCACCATCCCGGCCGCCGACGTCGACGCCGCGATCAAGAAGGCCTACAAGGACACCGCCAAGAAGTACCGCTTCCCGGGTTTCCGCGCCGGTAAGGCCCCCCGTCCGGTCATCGACTCTGCTCTTGGCGCCGAGGCTACCCTCGCCCAGGCCACCAATGACCTGATCGCCGCCAACGAGCCCGCCGTCCTCAACGAGCTGGACATCGTCCCCACCAAGAACGGTGACTACAAGGACCTCGACCTCGCCAAGGATCACGAGGACTACACCTACACCGTCGAGTTCTCCCTGCGTCCTGCCGCTGAGCTCTCCTCCTTCGACGCTGTCGAGATCGAGATGCCCCCTGCGGAGGTCACCGAGTCCGAGATCAACAACCAGGTCGAGATGCTCCTCAACTACCGTGCCACTTTCGAGGACGTCGAGGGTCGCGCCGTCGAGGCCGAGGACTACGTCACCGTCGACCTCAAGGCCGTCGAGAACGCCGACAACTTTGCCGCCGAGGGCCGCATGCTCATCGCCGGTAGCGACAGCAACCCCAAGGAGTTCAACGAGGCCCTGATCGGCGCCAACGTTGACGACGTCAAGACCGTCACCTGGACCGACGAGGTCGAGGAGGGCGAGGAGGCCGAGACCCACACCGTCGAGGTCACCGTCAAGGGCATCAAGGTTCGCAACACCCCCGAGCTCACCGACGAGCTCGTCAAGTCCGACTTTGGCTTTGACAGCATCGACGCCATGCGCGACGCCATCAAGATCGAGATCGAGCAGGACAAGCTTCCCGCCTCCCGGCCGAGAAGGAGAACCGTTGCGTCTCCGCTCTCGCCGAGCGTCTGCAGCTCGACGAGATGGACGCCGACTACGAGCAGTCCGTCTTTGAGGAGCTTGGCCAGAACTTCCTGTCCAACCTCGCTGCCCGCGGCATGACGCTGGACACCTGGCTGCCCGCTTCCGGCCTGACCATGGAGCAGTTCATCGGCGACCTGCACAAGCAGGCCAACGACGTTGCCCGTGAGTCCCTGGCTCTCGACGCCCTCGCTCGTGAGCTCAAGATTGAGGTCACCGAGGATGATATTAACGCCGAGTTCGAGAAGGCCGGCGTCAAGGACGTCGAGGCTTCAAAGGCCGAGTTCATCGCCGATGGCCGCATGCCTGCCGTCCGCGAGTCCATCCGTCGCTCCAAGGCCGTCGACCACCTGGTCGAGAACGCCAAGGTGACCGAGGTCGACGAGACCGCCAAGGACGCCGAATAATTCTCGCCACCTTGCCCGCGAGCGCATGCGTGCGCCCGTGATGGGGTAAAGTTATACACCGGTTATCCGGTAGCTTCGTACGGTGCCAGCCAATGCATAGCATGCGGGCACCGTACGTTTATCTAGAACCAATTTGGTCCGCAAGAGAGAAATGGAGATGCGTATGATCGCTAAGTTCGATTCCGCCCTCGTGCCATACGTTATCGAGCAGACGCCGCGCGGCGAGCGCAGCTACGATATCTATTCGCGCCTGCTCAACGACCGCATCATCTTCTTGGGCGAGGAGATCAACTCCGTCAGTGCCAACCTGGTCGTTGCCCAGCTGCTGCATCTTGAGAGCCAGGATGCCGAGAAGGATATCTCGCTCTACATCAATTCGCCCGGCGGCGAGGTCTACTCCGGCCTGGCGATTCTGGACACCATGAACTTCATCAAGCCGCAGGTTTCTACCATCTGTGTGGGCATGGCCGCGTCTATGGCCGCCGTGCTGCTTTCGGCCGGCGCCAAGGGCAAGCGCTTCTGCCTGCCGCACTCCAAGGTTATGATTCACCAGCCCAGCGGCGGTGCCCAGGGCCAGCAGACCGAGATCGAGATCGTGGCCGAGGAGATCAAGAAGACCCGCCGCGAGCTCAACCAGATCCTGTCCGACGCCTCTGGCCAGCCCATCGAGAAGGTCCAGGCCGACACCGAGCGCGACAACTACCTGACCGCTGCCGAGGCCCTCGACTACGGCCTGATCGACCGTATCGTCACCTCGCGCGACCTTGCCGCGAAGGACGCCTAGGATGGCCGGTAACATGCAGGACAACTTTGACGAGAACGGCAACCCCATCCGCTGCTCCTTCTGCGGAAAAGAGCAGGGGCAGGTTCGCCGCCTTGTAAAGGGTCCGACCAACATCTTTATCTGCGACGAGTGCGTCGCCGCCTGCTCCGAGATCTTGGAGGAGTCGCTGGCTTCGGACTTTATGGACGCTGCCCGCAACGGCAAGCTGCCGGGCTTTCTCAACGATCACGGGCAGGCTGCATCTCAGCCCGCCGTGGACCCCGAGGCCGAGGGCTTTGAGCTCGAGGACGACGCCCGTCAGGTCATTACGCATGTGCCGACGCCGCACGAGATTTATGACGAGCTTTCGGCCTATGTCATGGGCCAGGAGGACGCCAAGCGCGCCATGTCGGTTGCCGTGTACAACCATTACCGCCGCGTGATCGAGGGCGGTGCTGCGCTTTCGGCCTTTGACGACGGTTTGGACTCGCAGCTCGACGATGATATGGATGAGGTGGAGCTCGCCAAGTCCAACATTCTGCTGCTCGGCCCCACCGGTACCGGTAAGACGCTTCTGGCGCAGACGCTCGCGCGCATCCTCGAGGTGCCGTTTGCCATCGCCGACGCCACCGCGCTCACCGAGGCCGGTTACGTGGGCGAGGACGTGGAGAACATCCTGCTCAAGCTCATCAATGCCGCCGATGGCGATATTGAGCGCGCGCAGGTTGGCATTATCTACGTGGACGAGATCGACAAGATCGCCCGCAAGGCCGAGAACCTCTCCATCACCCGCGATGTTTCGGGCGAGGGCGTTCAGCAGGCGCTGCTTAAGATTCTTGAGGGCACGGTGGCAAGCGTTCCGCCCACCGGCGGCCGCAAGCATCCCCAGCAGGAGCTGCTGCAGATCGACACGACCAACATCCTGTTTATCTGCGGTGGTGCCTTTGTGGGTCTGGACAAGATCATCGCCGATCGCGTGGGCAACAAGGGCGTGGGCTTTAACTCCGAGATCGCCGGCCCTACCTCGGTCGACGAGAACGACCTGCTGCGCCAGGTGCTCCCGCAGGACCTCAACGCCTTTGGCATGATCCCCGAGTTCGTGGGACGTACGCCCGTCGTCACCCAGACGCAGGCGCTCGACGAGGACGACCTGGTGTCGATCCTGACCGAGCCCAAGAACGCCGTGGTGCGCCAGTACCGCAAGATGTTCCAGCTCGAGGATGTCGATCTTGAGTTTGAGGACGCTGCCCTGCACGAGATCGCCCGCATGGCGCTTGCCCGCAAGACCGGCGCCCGCGGCCTGCGCTCCATCTGCGAGGACGTGCTGCAGCAGACGATGTTCGATCTGCCCAGCGAGGAGGGCGTCGCCAAGGTCGTCGTAACCGAAGCCTCCGTAAAGGGCGAAGAACAGCCCCAACGCATCTACGGCTAAAACCTGTCAAAACGTTTTGTCGATAGCCTCCGACCATCCGCGGTCGGAGGCTATTTTATATATACGCAATAACCCCAACTACCTGTGTTATTCTGTGTGTTTGTTTAAGCATCAGCGAAGTCGTATCAGACTGAAGTAATCGATACCTAAGGGGAGGAATGTAGCCGATTTTCGTAGATTCCGCACGAGCCGAAGACCACTTAATGTGGTCTTCGAGCGAGCCCAGGACCTGACCGAGCGAAAATCGGGCCTACATTCCTCCCCGGCGGGACGGGAGAGATATATGGAAGAGATGCCCAAGAACTACGATCCGTCGACCAACGAGCCGGCGATCCTGCAGAAGTGGCTCGACGGCGGCTACTACAAGCGCCGTGAGGGCGTGGGCGACTGCACCGTCACCATTCCGCCTCCCAACGTGACCGGCAAGCTCCACATGGGCCACGCCACCGACGACTCCATCCAGGACGCCATCATCCGTATGGCCCGCATGCGCGGCAAGTCCACGCGCTGGGTGCTGGGCACCGACCACGCCGGTATCGCCACGCAGACCAAGGTCGACAAGAAGCTCAAGAGCGAGGGCATCAGCCGCCTGGAGATCGGTCGCGACAAGTTTGTCGACGCCTGCTGGGATTGGACCCACGAGTACGGCGGCATTATCGTCGAGCAGATCAAGCGCATGGGCTGCTCCGTCGACTTCGACAACGAGCGCTTCACCATGGACGAGGATTACGCCCAGGCCGTGCGTAAGGTCTTCTGCGACTGGTACCACGACGGTCTGATTTACCGCGGCAAGCGCATCGTCAACTGGTGCCCCAACTGCACCACCGCCATCTCGGACGACGAGGCCGAGTACAAGGACGAGAAGGGCCACCTGTGGCACCTGCGCTACCCGCTGACCGAGCCGGTCAACGGCCAGGATTACATCGTCGTCGCCACCACGCGCCCCGAGACCATGCTCGGCGATACGGGCGTCGCCGTCTCCCCGAAGGATCCCGAGAAGGCCGCCTTTGTGGGCAAGACCGTCAAACTCCCCATCGTCGACCGCGAGATTCCCATCTTTGAGGATTGGCATGTCGACGCCAACTTTGGCTCCGGCTTCGTTAAGGTCACCCCTGCCCACGACCCCAACGATTACGCTATGGGTCAGGCTCACGACCTGCCGCAGATCAATATCTTCGATGAACACGCGGTGGTCGTCGAGGGCTACGGCGAGTTTACCGGCATGACCCGCGAGGAGTGCCGCGAGGCCGTCATCAAGTGGTTTGAGGAGCATGACCTGCTCGACCACGTCGAGGAGCACGACCACTCCGTCATGCACTGCTACCGTTGCGACGCCGCGCTGGAGCCGTGGCTGTCCGAGCAGTGGTTTGTGGCCGTCGACAAACTCAAGGGGCCGGCGCTCGACGCCGTCAACTCCGGCAAGGTCACCTTCCACCCCGCGCGCTGGACGCAGACCTACACCACCTGGATGGAGAACCTTAAGGATTGGTGCATCAGCCGCCAGCTGTGGTGGGGCCACCGCATCCCCGTGTTCTACTGCGAGGACTGCGGCTGGGAGGACGCCCTGACCGAGGACACCGACGTGTGCCCCAAGTGCGGCGGCCATCACGTGCATCAGGATGAGAACGTGCTGGACACCTGGTTCAGCTCGCAGCTGTGGACCTTTGCCACGCAGGGCTGGCCGCAAAAGCCGGAGCTGCTCGAGGGACATCACCCCACGACGGCGCTGGTCACCGCGCGCGACATCATCGCGCTGTGGGTCGCCCGCATGGTTATGAGCTCCCTGTACTTCCTGGACGAGGTGCCGTTTAAGGACGTCGTCATCTACCCGACGATCCTTGCCAAGGACGGTAGCCGCATGTCCAAGTCCAAGGGCAACGGCGTTGACCCCATGGACCTCATTGGCATGTACGGTGCCGACGCCATGCGTTACAACTTGCTCACGCTGTGCACCAACAACCAGGACGTCAAGTTCGACGCGAACATCGACAAGAAGACTAAGAAGCTCATCGACAGCCCGCGCACCGAGCAGGCCAAGTCGTTTGTGACCAAGATCTGGAACGCCAGCCGCTTCCTGCTCATGAACATGGAGGGCTACACGCCCGGCGAGCCCGTCGTGGAGACGCCGGCCGACGCCTGGATGTTCAGCCGCCTGGCCAAGGCCGTGAAGATGGTCACCGAGGGCATTGAGAGCTACACCTTTGGCGATATGGCTCGCGGCGTGCAGCAGTTCTTCTGGAACGAGGTCTGCGACTGGTACGTCGAGGTCACCAAGGCCCGCTTGAAGGGCGAGGACCGTCTGCAAGCTCAGCGCAACCTGATCTTTGTGCTCGACACCTCCATTCGCCTGATGCACCCGCTTATGCCGTTTGTCACCGAGGAGATCTGGGACAACATGCCGGCGAGCGTGCTCGACCTGGACGCCGAGGGCAACGTGGACCGCGCCGAGCGCTCATGATCGCCAAGTGGCCCGAGCCCGCCGACTACGCTAAGTATGTCGATGAGCCTGCCGAGCGCGCGTTTGAGCTGTGCCGTACCGTCGTTTCCGCCGCCCGCGCCACGCGTTCGCGTTATCGCCTGAGCCCCAAGGCCGAGCTCGACGTGGTCGTGCGCGCCGGTGCCGAGGACATCGAGAAGCTCGAGAGCCTGCGCTCGACCATTGAGCCGCTGGCCAACACCGCTTCGCTGGTCATGGGTACCGACGTTGAGAAGCCGGCTGCGAGCATTGCCGTGGTCGACAGCGGCGTCGAGGTTTTTGTGGTGCTCGAGGGCAAGGTTGATCTTTCGGCCGAGAAGGCGCGCCTGGAGAAGGAGATCGCCACGGCTCAGAAGGAGCTTGCCGGCTGCGAGAAGACCCTTGCCAACGAGGGCTTTGTGGCCAAGGCCGCGCCCGCGGTGGTGCAGAAGAAGAGGGACCGTGCAGCTGAGCTCAAGGAGATCCTGGCGGCGCTGACTGCTCAGGTTGCTGACTTCTCGTAAGGGTCACTGGGGGGGGCGCGGTTTGGGGCATTGCTCGCTACTGCGAACAGTCCTGCTCGCACGAAGCCACATTAAGTGCCTTCGGCTCGTGCGGAACTTGTATCGAGCAAAGCCCCAAACCGCTCCCAGTTCGTTTACGTGGTTGTCTGCGCCCGGAATGTTAGGGCCACTGGGTTGTGCCTTGAGGTCGCTGCAAAGCGGTGTTTGGCTGATTTTTTGAACGCGAGGGGCTCATTCTTTTTGGTGGGCCTCTTTTTCTGTTATGGGGGACTTTGAGTTATGGCTAAGCGTTCTGGGTCGTATGTCGTTCCGTTCTCGTTTGAGTTGCTTTCGTTTGATGAGGCTGTGGGACTTGCTGCTGATACGGGGCGGATTTCTGGGGATGCTGGTCCTCTGCTCGAGACGGTTGTCGATATGCTCGATGAGCTGGGACGTCCGGATGAGTATTTCGATTGCATTCAGGTTGCCGGTACCAATGGCAAGACTTCGTCCACGCGTTTTTCGGCTGCTATCTTGCGTGGTGAGGGGTTAAAGACCGCGCTGTATACGTCGCCGCAGCTGGTGCGCTATCCCGAGCGCATGGAGGTCGATGGGCGCGTCGTGAGCGATGAGGCCTTTGCCCGTGGCGTTTCCGCCGCTGTTGAGGCGGGACATCGCGTGAATGCCCGTCGTGTGGCGGCGGGGGAGCGTGCCTATGCCATCACGCCGTTTGATCTGCTGACGGCTGCCGCACTTGTCGTGTTTGCCGAGGCGCGGTGGATGTTGCTGTGCTCGAGGTCGGCATGGGCGGACGCTGGGACGCCACGAGTGCGACCGATCCCGTCGCCGTTGCCATTACGGGCATCGGGCTCGACCATACACGCATTCTGGGAGATACGCTCGAGGCCATTGCGGTGGAGAAGCTGCGGTTATTAAGCCTGGGCGCCTGGTTGTTTTGGGCGAGGGTACGCATGAGGCAAGTGTTCAGCGCGTGATGGATGCACGTTGTCGCGAGTGCGGCATTGTGCCGCTCGTAGTGAACCATGCCACGACCAAAGTGCCGGAGCACGTGGCAATACGGTTGAGTTTAGCTGCACCACGCCGCGTGCGATCTATACGTCGAGCATGGTCAAGCCGGCCTATCAGCCGCAGAATGCCGCGTGCGCGATTATGCTGTGCGAGGGGTATCTGGGTCGCGAGCTCGATCATGACAAGCTCGATGCGTCGCTTATGGCTGCCCCACGCCGGGCCGATTTGATGTGCTGGGAACTGATCCGCTTAAGCTGATTGACGCCTGCCATAACCCTCAGAGCTGCGAGAACTTTGTGAGCGCGCTGGACGAGATCGATCCGTGCGTGGAGAACCGCCCCACGTTGCTGTGTGCCGCGCTGGCCGACAAGGACGTGGCTGGCATCGTCGACGTGCTGATTCCGGCCTTCCCCCGTGTGGTCGTGACGCAGACCGATTCCGATCGCGCCCTGCCGGCAGAGGAGCTCGCCGCCCTTGTGGACGCTGACAAGCTCGCGGGCGTGTACCCCAGCGTATCCGAGGCCCTCGCAGCTTTCGAGGCCGCGGGCGAGCCCTTCGTAGCAGCCGGCACCATTACCCTAGCCGGCGAAGTGGCAGGCTTGCTGCGCTAACCCATCCCCTCATCAGTTGCGGTGAAATAGGGACTGTTTTATGGGCTAGAAGCCTTAAACAGTCCGTATTCCACCGCAACTTCTAGGGGAGCTTTGGTGGCGTGCCTAGTCTAGGCGGACCGGATCGTGGAGGTAGGCGTTGAGAATCTCGACGCCGTTCTCGGTCACCAGGGCCAGGTCCTCGATGCGGACACCGGTGCGGCTGGGGAGGTAGATGCCCGGTTCGATGGAGAACGTCATGCCCGGCTCCACGACCTGCTCGTTGACGAGCGAGACGTCGCCTGGCTCGTGGTCCTGCAGGCCGATCGAGTGTCCCAGGCGATGCGTAAAGTATTCGCCGTAGCCCGCGTCCTCAATCACGTCGCGCGAGGCACGGTCCAGGTCGCACATGCGCACGCCCGGTGCGATGAGCGCCTCGGCGGCCTCGTTGGCGCGGCGCACGATATCGTAGATGCGCGCCGTCTCCTCGTCCGGCTCGCCCCAAAAGAACGTGCGCGTCATGTCCGAGCAGTAGTTGCGATGCGTCCGCCAATGTCGAACAGCACCACGTCGCCGCGTTTAAGCTCGGTATCGTCGGGCTCGTGATGCGGGTCGCCGGCGTTGGCGCCAAAGCTCACGATGGCGGAAAGCTAAAGCCTCGCAGCCGTGCTTGCGATACAGACTGAGCATCTGGTCGGCAATTTCGCGCTCCGTCACGCCCTCGTGGACGAGCTTGATAACATCGGCCATCACGGCATCGTTAGCGGCCGAGGACGCGCGCATGAGCTCCTGCTCGGCGGCATCCTTGTAGGTGCGCGCGGCGGTGACGGCAAAGTCACCCAGGAAAAACTCGCTTGCGGCGTGGCGCTCCATGAGCGGCATCAAAAAGCCGGAACGCATGACGGTGTCGATGCCGAGCGGCTTGGTCGGATCGATCTCGCGAGCGATAGCGTCTGTCACGACTTCGGTGTCGGTGTGATAGGCGACGCGGGCATTGTCGTACTCCGGCAACTGATGCAGCGCGTTGACCAAGATCACGGGCTCGTCATCGCGCGCGAGCAGCACGCCGCAAAAACGCTCGAACATATCGGCATAAAAGCCGGTTAGGTAATAGATCGACCACGGGTCATTCACGAGCAGCTGCGCACCGGGGTGCTGAGCCTCGAGCGCATCGAGCACGCGCGCCACGCGCTGGTCATCGACATGTGCCATGAAACATCCTTTCGCTAGGTTGCCACCATGGTATCCCATGCCCGGCACATAGGGACGTTCCTTTTATGCCGGCACCTTGGGACACTCCTTGCAAAAGCAGCCAAAAGAGCCCCGTCCCAAATTAGCTGCTTAGGTTGGATCGATGTTCATGCTGGCGACTAGGTCAATGTTGGTGCCGAGAAGATCTTCCAGCACGACGTCGCCCATGCGGATGGGGGCGTTGACGACTAGACCTCGGATGAGGGCCATGGCTTGGGCGTGGAGTGCCAGCGGGATGGCTTCGGCCGTGCGCACGGGGAGCAGGGCTTCGTCGCCGCCGGATACAGCCACGGTGGTGGTGAGCACGCGCATGGGCAGGTGAGCTCCTGATGTGCGAACTTGTCGCCACGCGGGCAGTTGTTGCCGGTTACGGAGCGCACCTCTGCCACGGCGCCGTCTGTGTCGCGTTTCACCTCTACGGTCAGGAGGCACTCGGATGGCAGGTGGTGCAGTTGAACTGCAGCGTTTCGATCGCGTTTATGCTCATGGCCTTACGCTCCTCAACGGGGTCGACGGACAGGACAATCTCGCTGGCACCCAGGTCGAGTGCGCGCTGAATTACCTTTGCCGGCAGCGGGAAGTTTTCCATGACGCTCGGCTTAAACGGGCGGACCTTGCCGGCAAACAGCTCCTCGCCACCTGCCAGAATGCGTACGCGGGCGCGTCGACCGGTCGGTGCACGCGGAAGTGAGCTTGGTGAGCGCCGTCGTCGTAATGCGTCCTGGCAGCGCGTATCCGCAATGCCTGCAGGGGAGACCGTGAGCTCGCAGCTCGTG
>ENA-OQDW01000749-OQDW01000749.1-human-gut-metagenome-genome-assembly--contig:-NODE-749-length-13030-cov-2.133147_pt1 | contig 13030 bp, 12 predicted proteins | sample MGYA00242784_ERZ504613 | MGnify/ENA primary metagenome ERZ504613 (study PRJEB26092, sample SAMD00036330) | human gut metagenome | host: Homo sapiens | study: EMG produced TPA metagenomics assembly of... | reverse complement strand
CCCTTGCCTTCTCCTTCTGATCCTCGCTTGACCAGAATAAAGTCCATATTGGAATATTTTCTTTTCAGTTTCTTCATAATACTTTGCCGCTTTTTCGCTGAGTTTCGGATTGCCGATCGTTCTTCCAGTCACCGTTCCGGTTTTACCTGTCCTGTCTGTCTTGTCCGCCTTATTGGCTTTCCCGGTCTTCTCTGACGATGCGTTTCCATCCGTCTTTTCTTTTCCTTTTGTGTCTGCCGCCTTACGGTTATAGGACATGGCAATTCCCACTGCATTTGCATAATCCGGTATCAAACTCATACAAATCTCCCCTTTCGCCATTTCCACCTGCCGAAATCCGTTTCGGCAGGTCTGCTCTCTTTACTTTATATATCGGTCAGATATGTCCATCTTGCCATTGCAAATTTAAAAAATCAAAGGTAAGATAAAAGGAGTATCTTTTCGGGAGGTCTCTTTTCATGAACCCTACAGTAAGCATTATCGTACCTGTCTACAATGCAAAAAATTATCTGCAGCGCTGCATTGACAGCATTCTGCATCAGGAATATACCGACTACGAACTGTTCTTAGTTGACGACGGAAGCACAGACGGCTCCGGTGACATCTGCGATGCTTACGCCGCCGCAGATGCCCGCATTACAGTCATCCACAAAGAAAATACCGGCGTATCGGACAGCCGTAATCTCGCCATCAGTCAGGCTCGCGGCACTTACCTGCAGTTTCTCGACAGCGATGACTGGATCACACCGGATGCGACAAAGCTGTTCGTGCGCGCCGCCACAGAGCATGACTGCGATCTGGTGATCGCCGATTTCTACCGCGTCGTCGGAGAGCGCGTCTCGCACAAGGGCGATATTGAGGATGACGGTGTCCTCACACGCGAAGAGTTTGCTGCGCATATGATGGAGAATCCTGCCGATTTTTATTACGGCGTTCTCTGGAACAAGCTGTACCGGCGTGATCTTGTGGAAAAATATCATCTGCGCATGGATGTCTCGGTGAACTGGTGTGAGGACTTTTTGTTTAATCTGGAATATATTTTACATGCCAACGTCTTCTACGCCCTGCAGGCGCCGGTCTACTATTATGTCAAGACAAAAGGTTCCCTTGCAAGTCAGGGATTAAGCATCACAAAGACCGTCAAGATGAAATTCATGGTCTTTGAATATTACAATGAATTTTATAAGAATGTCTACGACGAAAAAGCATACGAAAAAAAGCGGCTGTCCGTCTACCGCTTTTTCCTGGATGCCGCCAGTGACGGCACTGTGCCGCCGACGCTTCTGCCGGGTGCAAAAAAGCTCGGCACAGAGCGCATCCCGGTCTGTCCTTCCGCGATCTCCGGAGAGGGTATCCTATCGGAGTTCTACCGGAGCCGCAAGCTTTTGGACCGCTGTCTGGAGACGATCGCCCTGCGCAATGATCTGACGCTTGGCGAGCTGTCCCTCCTGCTGTCCTTAAGCCAGATGCATACATTTTGCAGCCGCACGGAACTTGCCGATTTGCCGGATTATCCAAAAGCTCGCTCTCGCGCACCTTACAAAAGCTTTCCGCCAAAGATTATATCCGCGTCAGCAGTACCAGAAAATACCTGCACGTGGATCTGCTTCCGGCAGCGACCGCGCTCCTCCCAGAGCTCGCCACCGCACAAAACGATTTTGATGCGGCGCGCTTTGCCGGATTAACGGAAGAAGAACTGATCTGCTATGCCAGAGTTACAGAGAAGATAAAAGAAAATACGAGACGGGTGCTCGGCGTCTAAAGCTTCGGCAGGAATCCACCTTCAGATGCAGTAATCACTCCATCCACTCTCCTCGACAGGTGCACAGCTGTCCCGTATCATCAGCTTTCCCTCCAGTTCAAGCCGCACCACGCTCCTGTGTCCGCCCCTCAGGCGGTCCAGCAAAAGCTGCATGGCATGGAAGCCTTCTGTCTCTGTCTGATGTGTCTGAATGATCATCGATGGATCCGGCTCTATCTCGTGCCTGCGCATCGTCTCCAGAAATCCGGCATATCTTGCCTCGTTATAGCACTCTCCCACATAACCGATATTCCGGTGTCCCAGCGAAATCAGATATTCCACCGCCATGGATGCCACCTTTTTTCCGTCACAGAGCACTTCATCCACCTCATAATTTGTAGAGTTGCGGTTCACGGACACCACACACTTATATTTTCTGTTCAGCTTTTTTAGCGCTTCTTTATTGCACTTTCCGATGATAATGAGACCATCACAGGCACACGTTGTCTCCAGATACATTTCATCAATCATCCGGTCCAGATTTGCATTTTCCGTTCTCGTCATCAGCACACCGATATAATATACCTTTTGTTCTGCCACAATTCCCAGCTTTAAATTTCTGGCTGCCTGATTAGGCGTATAGCGAGCTGCATCGCCGCCTTCCAGATCCGCTCCCGCACCGCAGGCGACTGACATTTATATTCCGGATGATTCAGTACACGGGATACCGTTGCCGGAGACACGCCTGACAACTCCGCAATTTTCTTAATGGACATTTCATCCCTCTTCTCTGTGGTATTCTTTTCATATTATTTCTATATGATTTATATGTATTTTGAAGCAGCAGCGGACATTTGTCAAGATTTTCTATGCTATTGCATAAAATTCATAGGACGTAGTTTCCTATGAATTAAAAAGACAGGTACAAATCTCGTACCTGTCCTTTTGGGATTTCAGAAAAGCTCCTCTCCCGCTACGCGCCAAGAATCTCCTTTAAGTCTTCCTCCGGAGTTGTGATCGGTGCAATATGGTAATGCTCCACCAGATATGCTAACACATTCGGGGAGATAAACGCCGGAAGTGTCGGTCCCAGCTTGATGTTCTGGATGCCCAGATGCAGCAGCGTCAAAAGGATACAGACCGCCTTCTGCTCATACCAGGACAATACCATGGATAACGGCAGTTCATTGACCGAGCAGCCGAATGCCCCGGCAAGCGCCACCGCAACCTTGATCGCGCTGTACGCATCGTTGCACTGTCCCATATCCATCAGGCGCGGCAGACCGCCGATCTCCCCGAGATCCAGATCGTTAAAACGGTATTTTCCGCATGCAAGCGTTAAGATCACGCTGTCCTTCGGGGTCTGCTTTACAAATTCCGTATAGTAATTGCGTCCCGGTCTGGCACCGTCACAGCCGCCCACCAGGAAGAAATGACGGATTGCGCCGCTCTTTACCGCATCCACCACCTGATCCGCAACGGAGAGCACCGTGCCGTGTGCAAATCCGGTCATCACCTCTCTGCCGCCGTTGATGCCGGTGAACTCCGTATCTTCCTTGTAACCGCCGAGCTCTAACGCTTTCTCGATCACCGGCGTAAAGTCCTTGTCCGCACCGATATGCACCATCTGCGGATAAGAAACCACCTCTGTTGTGAATACACGGTCACGGTAGCTCTCCTTCACCGGCATCAGGCAGTTCGTTGTATACAGAATCGGCGCCGGAACCCCGTCGAACTCCTTCTGCTGATTCTGCCATGCCGTTCCAAAGTTTCCCTTTAAATGCGGATACTGCTTTAACAGCGGATACGCATGTGCCGGAAGCATCTCACCGTGCGTATAGACATTGATTCCCTTATCCTTCGTCTGCTCCAAAAGCAGTTTTAAATCGTAGAGATCGTGGCCGGTGATGATGATAAATGGTCCTTTCTCCACGGTAAGCGGCACCTTTGTCGGCTCCGGATTGCCAAACGTCTCTGTGTTGGCGCGGTCTAAAAGCTCCATACACTTTAAATTCACCTCGCCGACTTCCAGAACCACCGGAAGCAGGTCTCCCATCTCCAGATCAAAGCCCAGGAACGAAAGCGCCTTATAGAAAAATGCATTGACCGTCTCATCCTCATAGCCGAGCACCGCCGCATGATAAGCGTAGGCAGCCATGCCCCGGATGCCAAATAAAATCAAAGACTTCAGCGAACGGATATCCTCATCCGCCTCCCAGATCTCCTTCATGTCGTAATCCGAGGTATTGCCGCACGGCGATGCGCAGGTGGCACAGTTTGGAACCACGCGTTCCTTCTCCGCATGAACCTTTGCGATCATCTCACGCAGTGTCTCATCATTAAAGTTGACATTCGTGATCGTTGTGAATAATCCTTCTATTAAAATATGTGTGGTGTCCTCGGTGCGCGGATTGTTGCCGCACGCCTTTGCAAGCCCGATCAACGCGCCGGTCAGTTCATCCTGCAGCGCTGCCGTCGCACTGCTTTTTCCACAGACGCCTGCATTCCCGGTGCAGCCGCTGCATCCCGCTGTCTGCTCACACTGAAAACAAAACATTTTATGTTCCATATTGATCTCTCCTTTGATTTTCTGATTGATTACCTACGCATTGTATGAAATCTCCGGAGATTTTTCTGTTGTTTTTCCAACAAAACAATTCTTTTCGCTTTTATTTTTCGCAAAGCTCCGACAGGGGATGAAACGTGTATCCCATTTCCTCCCATTTGGTCAGCAGTTCATCCAGAATCTCCCCGTTCGTCTTCGAGGTGCTGTGCAGCAGCACAATCGCCCCCGGATGAATTCTTCCCAGCAGCTTTTCAAACGCCTCCTCCTTCGTCGGCTGTGCATCGACATTCCAGTCCACATAGGCAAGACTCCAGAAAAAAGTGTGATAGCCGAGCTGTTTTGCCATCTCGAGATTCTTCGTGCTGTATTTTCCCTGCGGCGGTCTGTAATAGTTCGCCATCTTCTGCCCGGTCACCTCGGAAAAAAGCGCGGCGTTGTCGTCCATCTCTTTCTGGAACGCGGTAAGATCCGCGATCGACGACATATCGGATGATGATAGGTATGGTTCCCCACCGTATGTCCCTCCGCCACCATCCGCTTGGCAATCTCCGGCGCGCTCTCCAGAAAATGTCCCACCACAAAGAAAGTGGCAGGCGCCTGGTGCTTTTTTAATGCATCGAGAATCGGCTCTGTATTCCCGTTCTCGTATCCGCAGTCGAAGGTCAGATAGAGCACCTTCCCGGACGGATCCCCGACATAGTGTGCATCGTACTGCGCCAACTCCGCAGAGGTTGCATTGCCGGTGGGCTGGGTTCCCTCCGCGCCAAAGCCGAGCCCCCAGTTGCCCGCCTCGTACGCGACCGCCGCCGTCTCTTTTGTCTGTCTGCTCCGCATCCCGGCGATCTCCCACCCGGTTAAAAACATTGCGGAAAATAAAAACGCGAGGCACAGGCCCTTTTTACAATTCTGCTGCATAACAAGATCCTGTCTGTTCTCTTGTTATCTATATATATCGGAAACCGCCCTGTCCCATGACAGAATCAGCCGTTATTCTGATAGCCGCACTTCGGGCAGACGCCGCCGCCCTTATACTGGTAGCCGCAGCGGAAGCAGCAGATCGTATCGTGCTTCTCGCTCGCCAGATAGGTAAGCTTTCTGGACTCCGGCTTCTCCTGCAGATAATGAATAAAATCATTGAGTTCCCCGGCATAGTCCGGCAGCTCCTTCGTGCCAACCGCATAAGGGATCTTTAATTTGGTTCCGTTCTTCTGGTGCACGTAAAGTCCCTTATTGAGCAGTCCCGTAGACGCCGTGACAGACGCAATCGAGGCGACCGGGATTCCGTAGGAGGTAAATGCCGTGCTGTAATAGAGATGCTCCGGCGTTAAAATCATCCCCTCTTTTCCAGACGCATCGCGCGCCACATCCACCACCAGAATCGGGTACTCAAACAGACCTCTGCCGGCCGCATAGGATGCCATGGCATATTCGATCACATCCGTCTCCTCCGGCGTCGCCTGCCCAAGCAGCACTTTCCTCGCCGGATAAAAATGATGTCTCGGATTCTCCCCGACACCGTTCTCCTCCAGTTCTTTTTTCAGCTTTCCCACCAGAAGCTCACACTCGTCCGCCTTGATTTTGGAGAGCCGCTTTTCGAGCGTCTTAAGCGCATCCGTCTTAAGCTCCGGGAGAAAATCTCCCTCCTTGATCTTCTGGTATGCCTCTATGCCCTCCTCAAAATTCATCTGCATCGGCGCCGGACAGATTGCTGCGATGGCATCCGCATCCAGCTCCCTGATCCGGTCGTTGACCTTCTCCAGATAGGGTGCCACAAGCCCCGGAAGAAAATCTCCCTCCCTAAGCCGCTCTGCAAGATCCACGTAGTCCTCCCTGCTCACTTTTCTTGCGCGCCGGATCATGTTGGAGAGTTCCTGCTTCTCCGCTGCCTCTCTCCCCGCCACAATCTTCTGTTCGTAGGTGTCAGATCCACTCCGTCGTAATCGTGCAGCCGGTCGACATAGAGCCGGTACTGCTTCCGGTCGAGATTCGCCGGCATCTTTGCCACCATCGCCGCCACTTCGCGCTCCGCCTGGCTCTGTTTGAGCTGCTGCAGCTTCTCCCGCAGCGGATGCTTCTGTTCTTCCGGAAGATCCGCAGTTTCCACTTCCTCCAATACCCGTTTGGTCAGCGTGTAGTTCTTCCCCTCACAGGCATCCGCTTTTTCCTGAAGTTCCCGGACACGCCCTCATAAATCCGGTCCTGTATCTTCTTTATATATGGCTTCTTCTCGTCCTCCGTCAGCTTGCGCTCTCCTTCCAGCTGCCGCTTTAACTCCTGCAGCTGCCGGTCGGAATAGCGGTCCATGACCGCCAGACGCGCCTCATAGTGCTCCTGCACGCCTTTCCGTTCTTCCGGTGTGACAATGACGCCGTCCACGGTCATTCCTCCATCCGGCGTCTGCGTTGCCGCATGGATGTCTTTTCCGCCTGTCCGCTCCTTAGCGGCGGGCCTGCCCGCTCCCATCCGCGTCCGGACGCAGGCTGCTTCCTGCCTCCGCCGCTCTGCGGTCTGCTCCATGCATTTCTGCCTCCGCCGCTCTGTGGTCTGCTCTGCGCGTTTCCGTCTCTGCAGCCATGCCGCGTCCGCGGTCTGCCGGTCGTCCACTCCCTACGCTGTCTGTCTCCTTCCGCCCCGCTGACTGCTTCGCCGTCTCTTTCGGTGTCCGCGTTCCAGACTGCTTACCCGGTTCTTCCGCTGCCTGTTCCCGCTGCGGCAAAGAGCGTCCCTCGTCGTGCCGCTCTCTCTCCCGGCTGTGCACTTTTGCCTCGTATTTTTCCACGGATTCTTCCGGATAAAAGCCCTCCTCCATCGCGCGGACAGCTTTTTCACCTCAAGATCCGACAATTCCGGCAGTGCGTTGCAGAGCTCCTCCAGGGATTCCTCCCCGTCCTCCTCCGTATCCGGCCGTCTTCCGTCGGCATAGACATTCGTGTGATAGTTGGACACCCGATCCGCATTTCTCCCCAAAAGTTCCAGATAGTCCTCATACGCCGCGGCGTCCGTCGCAAAATCCAGCGTGTAAATATCGCCCTCCGAGAACAATCTGCCGGGACGCGGCGTGTAAAACCGCCTGCAGGCATTGCAGGTCGCGGCTCTCGCCAGCAGCACGCCGCCCTCCTCCGTCTCGATCTTAAATTCCTTTCCAGCCGGATAGACCGCCATATGCAGCTTGCCGCAGCATGCCGGGCAGAGATACCCCACGAGGTAAAAATTATTCCCGATCCGGCTCTTTCTCCGCTCGCTCACCGTGATGTCCGCCCGGGCGAACTCCGCCTGGGCGCGTTTCCAGACGACCTTGTGCCAGAGTCCGCCCTCGTTCGTTTCCTCATCCTCCGGCTGGGTCTGCTCCTCTTCCTGCGCCGTCTGGATAACATCCTCATAGGTGATCCGCATTCCGCTCCGGTAGAAACGCAGATAGGACGGCGTGTACTCCGGTTCGACCTGCATCTCCTTCATAATGTCCGTAAACAGCGTATTTAACTGTTCAAAACTTTTGTCTACGCGGACGCCCTTGATCGTCCCCCATTTTCCGAATGCATATAAAATCAGGTTGATGGCATTCTGCACCCGCATGTTCGTGCCGACCTCACCGATCTCGTCCTCTTTTACCGGTATGTCGATGATGTTCGTCGCCACATTGCGCGTGTCAAAATGGAAAAACAGGGAACGCACCTCCCCCTGTAAAATCATGTAATTATCAATCACTACAAATATGCCGTTCCATTTGACCGGAACTTTCATCGCCTCAATCAGGCGTTCAAATGTCTGGTGCAATTCCGTATTTGCTCTCAACAGTATCATAGACGCAACCTCACTTCTCATCCATCGCTTTCTACCAACAGTATACTCATATATGCGCCGTTTTTCAAATCTCGCGTGCAAAAAATTCTTTTTTCTCAGAAACTGTCCCCTCACTTTATAAACTTTTAATAATTCCGCTGTTTCCCTGTTTTTCAGCCTTCCGGGAATATTGTTAGCACTCATGTGAAAAGAGTGCTGATTTTGTATTGACTTTTTGGAATGACGGATATAAACTCTTATTTAAAAGGGAATGACGATGTTACTGTCGTCTTCCGTTCTACCGTACATATTTTATTTTTAGATAAAGGAGTGTTTTATTATGGCAAACAAACATGGAAGTCTTTCAATTGACAGCGATAACCTGTTTCCGATTATCAAGAAATGGCTGTATTCCGACCACGACATTTTCTATCGTGAGTTGATCAGCAACGGCTGTGATGCCATTACCAAATTAAAAAAGTTAGACATGATGGGCGAGTACACGCTCCCAGCTGATTTCAAGGCAAAGATCAGCGTCACCGTAGACCCTGAGGCTAAGACCCTGACATTTACCGATAACGGTCTTGGTATGACGGCAGACGAAGTCGAGGAATACATCTGCCAGATCGCATTTTCCGGTGCGACCGATTTCATTCAGAAGTACAAGGACAAGTCCACGGACGATCAGATCATCGGACATTTCGGACTGGGCTTCTACTCCGCTTTCATGGTAGCGGACGAGGTTGAGATCGATACCTTATCTTATAAGGAAGGCGCCACACCGGTACACTGGGTCTGCGACGGCGGTACCGATTACGAACTGACCGACGGCACCAAGACAACGATCGGTACACAGATCACGCTTCATCTGAACGAGGACTGTCTCGAATTTGCAAACGAGTACCGTGCACGCGAAGTGATCGAGAAATACTGCTCTTTCATGCCGACCGAGATCTACCTTAGCAAGGCAAATGCCGAGCCGGAATACGAGACCATCGACGCTGCTGACAAGCGCGATACCGATACGGTCGTGGAGGAGATTCACGAGGAGGCAAAGACCGAGGAAAAAGAGAACGAGAATGGTGAGAAGGAGACGGTCGAGATCTCCCCTGCCAAGGATAAGTTAAAGATTTTAAAACGCCCGGTTCCGCTCAACGACACCAACCCGCTGTGGCTTAAGAACCCGAACGACTGCACCGACGAGGAATACAAGGCGTTCTACCGCAAGGTATTCTTAGATTACAAGGAGCCGCTGTTCTGGATTCACCTGAATATGGATTATCCGTTCAACTTAAAGGGTATCCTTTACTTCCCGAAGATCAATACAGAGTACGATTCCATCGAGGGAACTATCAAATTATACAACAACCAGGTATTTATCGCCGACAATATCAAGGAAGTCATTCCGGAATTTCTGATGCTCTTAAAGGGTGTGATCGATTGTCCGGATCTTCCGCTCAATGTCTCCCGCTCCGCTCTGCAGAATGACGGATTCGTCAAGAAGATTGAGGAATACATCACGAAGAAAGTGGCTGACAAGCTGATCGGCATGTGCAAGACAGACAAGGAATCCTACGAGAAATACTGGGATGACATCAGTCCGTTCATCAAATACGGCTGCTTAAAAGACACCAAGTTCTGCGACAAGATGAACGACTATATCCTCTTTAAAAATCTGGATGACAAGTACCTTACCCTTCCGGAGCTTCTCGTAAAAGAAGAGGAGAAAAAGGAAGACGCCGATGCTGCTTCCGATGTTGTTGACAAGGACGGCAATTCCGTCACAGAGGATGCTGATGCAAAGGACGATTCCGAAGAGGAAAAGGACGAGCGCAAGGTCATCTACTACGTGACCGACAAGGTACAGCAGGGACAGTACATCAAGCTCTTCAAGGAGCAGGGAATGGACGCTGTGATCTTAGACCACAACATCGATACCTCCTTCATCTCCCAGTTAGAGCAGCGCAACGAGCATTATAAATTCATGCGAATCGATGCGGATGTCACAGACTCCTTAAAGGATGCAGACGATGCCGCTGATTTAAAGGAAGAGACCGACACACTGACCGACCTGTTTAAAAAGGCACTTGGCAACGACAAGCTGACCGTCAAGGTGGAGAAGTTAAAGAATGAGAATCTTGCTTCCATCATCACTCTCTCCGAGGAAGGCAGACGTATGCAGGATATGATGAAGATGTACGCTATGGGCGGCATGGGCGGTATGGACCCGAATATGTTCGCCGCAGACCAGACCTTAACCTTAAACGCGAACCATGCACTGGTCAAATACATTTTCGAGCACAAGGATTCCGAGAACGTTCCGATGTTCTGCGAGCAGCTCTATGACCTGGCAATGCTGTCCAACCAGCCGTTGTCCGTCGACGCCATGAGCAAGTTCGTGGAGCGCAGCAACAAGATCATGATGCTTCTTGCCAAATAAATCAATTCGTCTTCTCACAGACAGCAGGACGGGGCAAATTCAACTCCTATGCGGGTGGAATTTCGTCGCCCCGTCCCTGCTGTTTCTATCGGAAAATCCCTTCTCTTTCACATAATCTTCACACTGTTAATTGAAGTGCGCAGCTATGAGGATCTTGCAGCATCTGTCTCCTATCTGAAGGAGCATCATCTCCATCCGTTTGATGAGATGCCCTGACACGCAGGGCGTCTCATTTTACGAGACAACAAGGGCAAAATATCCCCAGTCCCAGATCAGCCGTTCAAAACTGTTCTCCAGGTATTCCCAGATATCCTCGTCTTCATATCCCAGCATGCGCGACAGAATTACCATACAGCTGCGCATGGTCTCATAGGAAAGTGCGCCTTCCCTGTGCCAGCACAGAAAAGCCGCATGCCGGATGGCTGCATACTCTAATGCAATCCACTGCAGCTTTACCGTCACATACTCGACGTCGTCCGGCTCCCCCAGACACTCCGAAAAAATCTCTGACTGCAGATAGCACCGCATCAGTGCCTCATATGGAGAAAATGCCTGCGCAAATGCATCGAGATCTTCCTTACGGATCTTCCCGTAATCTTCCGCGATCTGTTCCGCTTCCTCTGCCGCCGGTGTTAAAAAAGCACGGTACAGCCCTTCCTTCCGGTAGTTTTCCGCCAGATCCAGAAACAGCTCATTGCGCTCCACAAATGCCGCCCGGCAATCCGCCCCGGCATGCTCCACCGCATCGGCAAGTTCTTTTCTAAAAGGCGCATCCCCGTACTTAGAGACTTCCGCCTTCCATGAAGTTCCCGCGTCGCACAGATCAAGCGCCATGTAAAACAGCATGCAAAGACTCTGTGCCGGCCGGTACGCACGGTCTGACATGATTGTGAGGAAACGTTTTCTCACCCCATACACCGCTTCATATGCGCCGTAGGAGGCACTGTCTGCCTCATCCGAAAATCGGATGCACTCCCGTCCCCAAAGCAGATCCACGACCGCCGGACAGCAGGCATCAGAGAATATTCCGTGATCCCCGCCGCCACCTCATGTTTCTCGCGCGGAAACAGCGTACAGGTCTCCGACAAAACCGCATCCCCGTAGGTTAAAACCAGCCGGCAGAGCTTTCTCTCATCCAGAAACGGACAGCGCATTTTTTCATCAAGCGTAATGATTCGTCCATCCCCGCATTTTTTTGTATAATCAGATAAGGTCCGTCTTTTCGGACGGACCCCTTCCGGCGTTTCTGTTTTTTTCCATGCGGCAGCCGTCTTACGGTCCACCGCAATCTTCCATTCCTGACAGCATGTCAGACTGCACGCATCCGCGATGCATTGAAACTCATCATAATAATCGGGCTTCATTTCGTTCCCCCTCATGTCATTCTGCCGGTCTCTTATCAGAGAATCTTCGTCGTCCACTTCGAGCAGTCCCAGACCTCTCCCACGATATCCTGGTAAAACTCCGGCTCATGGCAGATTAACAAAACCGTTCCGCGGTACTCCTTCAGCGCACGCTTTAATTCTTCCTTCGCGTCCACATCCAGATGGTTGGTCGGCTCGTCTAAAAGCAGAACGTTGGTCTCTCGGTTCATCAGTTTACACAGCCGCACCTTCGCCTGCTCGCCACCGCTTAAGACTCTCACCTGGCTCTCGATATGCTTTGTGGTCAGACCGCATCTTGCAAGCGCCGCACGCACCTCATACTGGGAAAATGCCGGGAACTCCTCCCAGATCTCCTCAATGCAGGTGCGCTTGTTCTCCCCCTTGATCTCCTGCTCAAAGTAGCCGACCATGAGGTTCTCGCCCTGCTCGACACCGCCGCCAAGCGCGGGAATCAGACCTAGTAGACTCTTTAAAAGTGTTGTCTTGCCGATTCCGTTTGCACCGATCAGCGCCACCTTATGTCCGCGTTCCAGTGCGATCGAAAGCGGCTTCGAGAGCGGCTCCTCATAGCCGATCACCAGATCCTTCGTCTCAAAAATATATCTGCCGGGCGTGCGTCCCACCGGGAAGGAAAACTCCGGCTTCGGGCGCTCCGCCGCAAGCTCGATGACGTCCATCTTGTCCAGCTTTTTCTGCCGCGACATCGCCATGTTGCGGGTGGATACGCGCGCCTTATTGCGCGCCACGAAATCTTTTAATTCACTGATCTCCTGCTGCTGTTTGCGGTATGCCGCCTCAAGCTGTGCCTTTTTTACCGCGTAGACTTCCTCAAACTTGTCGTAGTTGCCGACATAGCGGTCGAGGTGCTGGTTCTCCATGTGGTAGATGATATTGACAACATCGTTCAAAAACGGAATGTCGTGCGAGATCAGGATAAACGCATTCTCGTACTCCTGCAGATAGCGTGTCAGCCACGCGATATGCTCCGCGTCCAGATAGTTCGTCGGCTCGTCCAGCAGAAGAATGTCCGGCTTCTCCAGAAGAAGCTTTGCCAGCAGCACCTTCATGCGCTGCCCACCGCTTAAATCGGTCACATCATGGTGCAGCCCGAGTTCTAA
>ENA-OQDW01000748-OQDW01000748.1-human-gut-metagenome-genome-assembly--contig:-NODE-748-length-13031-cov-1.603379_pt1 | contig 13031 bp, 20 predicted proteins | sample MGYA00242784_ERZ504613 | MGnify/ENA primary metagenome ERZ504613 (study PRJEB26092, sample SAMD00036330) | human gut metagenome | host: Homo sapiens | study: EMG produced TPA metagenomics assembly of... | reverse complement strand
CCACCTGTAACTCCGGCTGGAAGATGTCTCCTGCGAAATCCAATGAATGATGGTAGAGAACATGTTCCCCTTCTATCCGCTGGGCGACCTGAAGATAAATAATCATGCTAAAGACAGAAGAACAATGAAAGAAGAAATCATTATAGCAGGCTTCAGAGGACGGAGAGGATGAGGCTTTGGGTGCGGATACCGTCGGTTTGCCTTCTTGTGTGTTCCGTACTCTCCGCGTAAAACCAAGACGATAGCGCTGTGTCAGATAGATATAAAAATCCTTGTTACGGTTGGAGCTCTGTTCCAATTTGACCGGGATAGTGGTGGACTCGTATTCTTTCTTTCCTCCGGACATGTTTTCGGGGCGGGTGATGTATTGGTCATCTGCAATACCGCCGTTCTCGTTCATCTTCAGGAAAAAGTTGTTGTAGACTGCTTGTACCTGGTATTTCTCGCCGATATAGCTACCGAACAGTCCTGCATTGAAGTGCGAGGTGGACTGGTTCTGGTAATAACCGCGCCCGTACAGATAGTCGATGTTGAACCAATGCCAACTGCTTGTTGACGTTGACGGAGAAATAGGACTTGAAGCGTTCTTCACCGTTCACTTTGTTGCCGGCCTTGTAGTAGGTTAGATTGGTGTAAGGCACGTTGCTGTTGGTGAAAAGCACCTGGTCGGGACGTGTGAAAAAACTGGAGAAGGGAGCCATGAAGATGGTCGGCTCGCTTTCTTCCCGTTCAAAGAACAGGCGTGAAAGGCGTGGAGAGCCTAAATTTCCCAAGTAGTTGTAATGGCCGAACATTCCTTCCACCAGATTGGTGCTCTGGAAGTTGAGGCTGGCTGTGTCGGCAGGTATGATGGTACGGTTGCCCAGTGTCTCACTTAGTTTCCACATGTAAAGCTTGGGTGGAAGACTTTGAATCTCAGTATTGGTACTGTCTTCCAGATTGTCCGGCTGGGTATTCGGGTCAATCTGGTTACCGAACCGGTCGCGATTGTTCATCGGGTTTAAGGTGTTTTGCGCCATAGCCCCCCATATCCCTATAACGGACAGAAATATATATGTCAGTACAATTCGTCTCATAATTAGGCGCAAAGATACAATAAAAAATTATTTGCTTACTGAATTCAGCCTTTTTTGCTTCTTTTAAACTGTCTTGTTTTCTGTTTTGTTCTATACTGCTTCCGGTTCTCTGCCCTTGAATCCATACTTTTTCCGGCTTGAAATGAAATAAGCCCTTGCAATAAATCAATATCACAAGGGCTTATCCGTTTTCCTTTATCTCTTATTCTGGCGTAAAGTTCCTCCTCTTATGGGGAGTGGCTTTACATAGCCTTTCATTTCATTTCCTGAATAAGTTCCATTCCTTTCTTGATAGCTTCTTCGTTCATCGGTATCAAGTGGTGGTGGCGTTCGGGCAGTGTCTTCTTCAATCCTCTGAGTACACTGTCCAGTGTAACCATCGGCTTGATTTTCAATAATCCACCCAATACAATCATGTTGAATGCCTTGGCGTTGTTCATTTCATTGGCGGCATCCATGGCGTTGATGCGGTAAACGTGGATGTCCTTACGCGTCGGCGGGTTGATGATGCCGTAACCGTCGTAGATAAGTACGCCTCCGGGTTTTACCTTGCTTTCGAATTTCTCCAGTGACGGCTGGTTCAGGATGATGGCGGCATCGTACTTGCTTAAGATGGGTGAGGATATTTTCTCGTCACTTACGATGACTGTTACGTTGGCTGTACCACCACGTTGTTCCGGTCCGTAAGCCGGCATCCAAGTCACCTCTTTGCCTTCCATCAATCCGGAATATGCCAAAATCTTTCCCATGGACAATACACCTTGTCCACCGAAGCCTGCTATAATGATTTCTTCTTTCATTGTTCTTCTGTCTTTAGCATGATTATTTATCTTTCAGGTCGCCCAGCGGATAGAAGGGGAACATGTTCTCTACCATCCATTCATTGGATTTCGCAGGAGACATCTTCCAGCCGGAGTTACAGGTGGAAACGATTTCCACAAGGTTGGAACCTTTGCCTGCCATAGAGTTCTCGAATGCTTTGCGGATAGCCTTTTTCGCTTTGCGGATGGCGGGAACGGACTGTACGCTTTGGCGTGTCACGTAAGCGGTTCCTTCCAATTGTGCAGCAATATCGGCCATCTTCAGCGGATAGCCGTGCAGATGCACGTCACGTCCGTAAGGGCTGGTCGATGTCTTCATGCCTACAAGGGTAGTGGGAGCCATTTGTCCCCCGGTCATACCATAGATGGCATTGTTGATGAAGATGATGGTGATGTTTTCGCCGCGGTTCAAGGCGTGGATGGTTTCGGCAGTACCGATACAAGCCAGGTCGCCGTCTCCTTGGTAAGTGAACACCAGGCGGTCTGGCCAAAGGCGCTTGATGGCAGTGGCAAGTGCGGGCGCACGTCCATGGGCGGCTTCCTGCCAGTCGATGTCTATATAATTATAGATGAACACGGCACATCCCACGGGGGAGATGCCTATTGCTTTGTCTTCCAGTCCCATTTCTTCGATAACTTCGGCTACGAGTTTATGAACTACGCCGTGACTGCATCCCGGGCAGTAGTGCATGGGATTGTCGTTCATCAGAGTCGGTTTCTTGGCAACCAGATTCTCGGGCTTTATAATATCTTCTTTTGTCATAATCACTTCTCCTATCTGTTGGTGAACCGTATGAAAAACTCCATCAACTTGACGAATATCGCCGCGCCGCAGACGTAGATGAACAGCTTGAAGTCATCTTTTGCAGCAAAATATATAATGATAGCTGCCAAGCAAGTACCATGAAGAGAATGTTCAGTACGTTTCTTATTTTATCAGGATTCATTTCTTAATCAGTTTTTCTTTCAATGCATCTACTATCTCATCCGGATCGGGAACAATGCCGCCGAGGCGTCCGAAATGTTCCACTTTCACTTTACCGTTCACGGCAAGGCGGACATCTTCCACCATCTGTCCGGCATTCAATTCTGTAACGAGCATACCTTTCACCTTGTCGGCATACGCGGCAATGGCTTTGGTCGGGAACGGCCACAACGTGATGGGGCGGAGCATACCTACCTTGATTCCTTCTTCGCGTGCCAGCTCCATTGCTTTCTGTCCGATGCGTGCCATAGAGCCGAAGGCTACAATCAGGTAGTCGGCATCATCGCAATGAATTTCCTCGAAGCGAACCTCATTCTCTTCTATCTGCTTGTATTTGGCCTGGAAACGGATGTTGTTCTTTCCATTTCTTCCGGTTTCAGTTCCAATGAGGTGATGACGTTGGGTTTGCGGCCATTGGTTCTGCCGGTAGTGGCCCATGGGCATTGTTCGATGACTTCCGCATCGGTGCGGCGTGGCTTTTGTACCGGGAGCACCACTTTTCCATCATCTGGCCGATGACACCGTCGGCAAGGATGATTGCCGGATTACGGTATTTGAAGGCAAGTTCGAATGCCAGTCCTACGAAATCTGCCATTTCTTGTACGGAAGCCGGAGCAAGGGCAATCAGACGATAGTCACCGTGGCCGCCTCCTTTTACTGTCTGGAAATAGTCGGCCTGGCTCGGTTGGATGGTTCCCAGACCGGGACCGCCGCGCATAACGTTTACAATCAAGCAAGGCAGCTCGGCACCTGCCAGATAAGAGATACCTTCCTGCTTTAGGCTGACACCGGGGCTGGAGGAGGAGGTCATGACCATTTTACCACTTCCGGCACCGCCGTACACCATATTGATAGCTGCCACTTCACTTTCTGCCTGAAGAACCACCATCCGGTCGTCTCCCAGGTTTCACGTTGTCGGCAAGAGTTTCCAATACCTCCGATTGCGGAGTAATGGGATATCCGAAGTAACCGTCTGCACCGCAACGGATGGCTGCGTGGGCGATGGCTTCGTTTCCTTTCATTAATACAACTTCTTCTGCCATATTCTACTGATTTACAGATTTATTCTACTTTTATTTTATATACTGAGATACATCCGTCCGGACATACTGTGGCGCACGAGGCGCAGCCGTTACAAGTATCTTCCAATATCTGGTGGGCATAGTTATACCTTTCACATTCACCTCCTTGGTGAGGGCTATTACGTTGAGCGGACACGCTACCACACACAAGTTGCAGCCTTTGCAACGTTCGGTGTCTACTACGATTGCTCCTTTGATTTTTGCCATAATTTACGTTCTTTATTTATTGATTGTACATATCCTTGTTGTAGAAGTTCAGGATGTCCATAGCCATTTGATAGGCATGTTGTGCCGGGCTTTCGGGGTTCAGGTCGATGGCATACTGATAGTTGTTCAGTGCTTGTTGCCAGTTGCCTTGTTTCCGATAGGCATTTCCCCGCAGGTAGTAAGCTTCGTCTTTGCCGGGAAAGTCTGTTTGCAGTATTTCGTCAAGCTGCTGGATGGCTTGCTCTACATTTCCCTGGTTGATAAGCTCTTTTATGGTATTCAGTCGTTCCATATCTAAAAAATATCCGGGTTATCGAACCACAAAGATAGTTTTTATTTGAAGACAATGAGCATCTTCACTGTGAAAAATAAGAAAAAGGGGCAAATAAAAAGCCCGAAGTTTCTCACGATTCTATCAGAATGTCAGAGCTTCGGGCGGATATCATAAAGAATGTGATTCTACTGCTTTACAAGTGTACCGGTATCTTGTCCACTCTTCGTTGGTGGCGTCCGCCTTCGAATGGTGTACTGAAGAATTCCCTCATAATCATGTCGGCTTCTTCGGTACTGATGAATCGCCCTGGCATGACAAGCACATTGGCATCATTGTGCTGGCGTGCCAAATGGGCTATTTCTGCCGTCCAGCAGAGGGCTGCGCGGATACCCTGATGCTTGTTCAGCGTTATGCTGATACCTTCACCGCTTCCGCAGATGGCAATTCCCGGATAGCACTCTCCGGCTTCAACGGCCAGTGCCAAAGGATGTGCAAAGTCGGGATAGTCGCAACTCTCGGTTGAGTAGGTCCCGAAGTCCTTGTAAGCCCAGCCTTTGGCTTCCAACCAGCCGCGAACATATTCCTTCAATTCGAAGCCTGCATGGTCGGAACAGATTCCTATTGTTTTCATGATGGTCAGTTAATATACCAATGTGCCAATGTGCTGATGCCTGCAGCTTGTAGGGCGCGGGCAATCAGCACATCAGCACATTGGATAATGATTATAACATTGCTTTTACTTGTTTGTAAACGTTCTCTGCGGTGAAACCGAGCTTTTCGTCCAGCACTTTATAAGGTGCCGAGAATCCGAATGATTCCAATCCCCATACTTTACCGCGGGGACCTACCAGCCCTTGCAGTGTGACGGGCAGACCGGCTGTCAGGCCGAATACCTTGGCACCACACGATAATGCCTTCTTGATATCCCGGAGCTTGGCTACGGAACAGACCTTCGGAAGGAACGGACACGATACGCACCTTGATGCCATCCTTGCGCAGCAATTCAGTACCGGCTACCAATGTGGCAACTTCCGAGCCTGAAGCAACGAGGATTATATTTGGATTTTCATCGGAGCCGGCTACAATATAAGCGCCTTTGGCAGCTTGTTCGTAATCGTTGCCTTCGGGCAGGTTGGCGATGTTCTGGCGGGAGAAAATCAAACCGGTTGGGGTTGTGGTATTTTCCATTGCCAGTTTCCATGCCACAGTTGTTTCTTCTGCATCTGCCGGGCGGAGTACCAACATGGAATTATGTCCCTTGTGGTTTTTCAGTTTTTCCATCAGGCGGATTTGGGCTTCCTGCTCTACCGGTTCATGGGTAGACCGTCTTCACCTACACGGAAGGCATCGTGTGTCCAGATGAACTTCACGGGAACTTCCATCAGGGCTGCCATACGTACGGCAGGTTTCATGTAGTCGGAGAATACGAAGAAAGTTCCGCAAGCGGGGATTACACCGCCATGCAGTGCCATACCGATACAGCAACATGCCATAGTCAGCTCGGCAACACCGGCCTGGAAGAATGCACCGCTGAAGTCACCTTTCTTGAAGGCATGTGTTTTCTTGAGGAATCCGTCTGTCTTGTCGGAATTGGAAAGGTCGGCAGAAGCAACAATCATATTTTCTACTTGAGTGGCGAGAGCACTGAGCACAGTGGCAGATGCTGCGCGGGTGGCAACGCCTGCTTTCTGTTCGATGGCGGCCCAATTCACTTCGGGAGCCTTGCCGGAGAAAAACATTTCCAGTTTGGCAGCCTTTTCCGGATTGGCTTTTGCCCATGCGGCTTTGGCTGCATACTTTTCAGCCATGATTTTCTTCAGCTCAGTTGCACGCTTGGCATATAGTTCGGCACTTCGGGGAAGATGACAAACGGATTTGTCGGGTCACCACCCAAATTCTTGATAGTGTTTATATAAGCGTCGCCGCCCAGAGGAGCACCGTGCGTGGCACAATCAGCCTCGTAGCTGCTGCCGTCTGCCTTGCGGGCACCTTTACCCATTACGGTATGACCGATAATCAGCGTCGGACACTCTTTCTCAGCTTTGGCTTCGTTCAGTGCACCGCGGATGGCATCGGGATCGTTACCATTGATTTTAATGACTTTCCAGCCCCAAGCTTCGTATTTCTTGCCGGTATCTTCGATGGTCACATCCTTTGTCTCGGTAGAAAGCTGAATGTCGTTGGCATCATAGAACATGATGAGATTATCCAACCCTAATGCTCCGGCGATACGGCCTGAGCTTGGGAGATTTCTTCCTGGATGCCACCGTCAGAAATATAAGCGTAGATGGTCTGTGGCATTACTTCTTCGAAACGTGCCTTCATGAACTTGGCTGCGATGGCTGCACCGACTGCAAATGTGTGTCCCTGGCCGAGCGGTCCGGAAGTGTTTTCGATGCCGCGCATGATGTCACGTTCGGGATGTCCCGGAGTAGGGCTTCCCCATTGGCGGAACTCTTTCAGTTCGTCCAGCGTGAACTTGCCGGTCAGGGCCAATGTAGAGTAAAGCATCGGTGACATGTGTCCCGGGTCGAGGAAGAAACGGTCACGACCTTCCCAAGCCGGATTTTCAGGGTCATATACCAAGAACTCTGAGAAGAGTACATTTACAAAGTCAGCACCACCCATGGCACCGCCCGGATGCCCGGAGTTGGCTTTCTCAACCATGGATGCAGCAAGGATACGGATATTGTCCGCCGCACGGTTCATAAGTTTGTTGTCGTTCATATTGAATCTAATTAATTTTGAATATTATCAATAGGTTATTTGGTCCTTGTAGGTTTTCCAAGGGCAAAGATAACTCTTTATGCGTAATTCACAACACTCGAAGAGTGTCTTTTTTATCAGTATTACTGCCTTTTTGCTGCTAAAATGATACTAAACGTATTTAGCTGATTTTGTGCGGTGCACGGTAGTTTTACTGTAACTCAATAGTAACGATTGATTTGGCCGGAAGTTTAATCTTGAGAATATCTTTATTGATTTTTACCTCTTTGAACGGAACGGGTTTCACATTGTCGGGATTTTCAAATGAATTGTAGTCCGTCAGATTGGTGGAAGTCAATATTTCACCAACTGCTTTCTTGGCTTTCGTTCCAGACAGATTGATGGTCACTTCCTGTGCATTGTCTGCATCTACGTTGGACATGGAAATGTGTATCTTGCCGTTTGGGTCTTTGGAGGCGGTAGCGCTGACCATTGGTATTCTGCGGTTGTCGCGTACATCCATCATGTCGCAGCTCAGCTCAAGAGGAATGTAGGTGGCATCCTGGTGTACATTGTACATTTTGAATACATAGTAAGTGGGGGTGAGCACCATGTTTTTTCCGCTGGTCAGAATCATGGATTGCAATACATTGACGATTTGGGCAATGTTTGCCATTTTCAGACGGTCGGTATATTTATGGAAGATGTCGAAACTGAGGGAGGCGACAAAAGCATCACGCAATGTATTCTGCTGGTACAGATGTCCGGGATTGGTACCCGGTTCAGTATCCCACCAGGTTCCCCATTCGTCAAGCATAAGAGCTACGTTCTTTTGAGGGTCGTATTCATCCATAATGGTACAATGCTTCTTGATGACATCTTCTATTTCGCGGCATTTGCCAGTGTCCAGTAATAGTCGTCTTTACTGAATTGGGTGGCGGCGCCTTTACTGCCGTTCCATCCGCTGACGGTATAGTAGTGCAAGGAAAGACCGTGCATACGGCCGCCTACGCGGTCTATCAGTACTTTGGTCCAGTTATAATCGTAGTCGCTGGCACCGCTGGCTATCTTGAAGAGGCTATTGCCGTCATAGTTGCGGCAGTAGGTGGAGTAGCGGCGGTAGAGGTCGGCATAATATTCGGGACGCATGCTTCCACCGCAACCCCAGCTTTCGTTACCCACACCGAGGTATTTTACTTTCCAGGCTTTGTCGCGACCGTTCTGGCGGCGCAGGCGTGCATGGGGGAGTCTCCTTCGGAGGTCATGTATTCCACCCATTTGGCAAGTTCTTCTACGGTACCACTGCCTACGTTTCCACTGATATAGGGCTCACATCCCAGCATTTCGCAGAGATTGAGGAACTCATGGGTTCCGAAACTGTTGTCTTCGATAGTGCCTCCCCAGTTGTTGTTCACCATTTTGGGGCGGTTTTCTTTAGGGCCGATACCGTCCATCCAGTGGTATTCATCGGCAAAGCAGCCTCCCGGCCAGCGAAGGACGGGTACACGGAGCTCCTTCAGTGCATTGAATACGTCGGTGCGATAACCGTTGATGTTGGGAATATCGGAGTTTTCACCTACCCAAAGTCCGCCATAGATACAAGTTCCCAAATGCTCTGCAAATTGGCCGTAGATTTCTTTGGGAATGATTTGCTCGCTTTGGTCTGTATGTAAAGTGATAGTGGCACTTTTCTGTGCGAAGAGTGACAACGAGGCGGAGAGAAATATGCTACTGATAAATAACTTTGTGTTCATAGTTTTTTAGTGTTATTAAATACTTAGTTCTTGAATCTTACTGCTGCTTCTTCGATGGGCAAACCAGCTTTATAGCTTTCGATGTAGGTGTTGAATCCGCTTACATCTTCGGCTGTCGGTGAGATTTCAATACCGGCATCTCCGGTGAATACATGCTTGTCCAGGAAGTCGGCAAGGGATTGGCCGTTTCCATTGTTTGCAAGGTAGGAAGCGAGGAGGGCAATACCCCAGGCACCACCTTCGCCGGCTGTTTCCATAACGGAAATGGGTGAATTGATGGCAGCTGCCAGTATTCTCTGGCCTACTCCTTTGGTTTTGAAGAGTCCTCCGTGACCGGTGATTCTGTCTACTCTGATTTTCTCTTCATTGAAAAGGATGTCGTTGCCGATTTTGAGAACTCCCACTGAAGCATACAGATGGGTGCGCATGAAGTTGGCAAGGTTGAACTTGTCGTTTGCCGAACGTACAAACAGTGGACGTCCGTCTGCCAGTCCCGTTATAGGTTCGCCTGATATGTAGTTGTATGAAATGAGGCCTCCGCAGTCTGCATTGCCTGTCAGGGCGTGGTTATAGAGTTTTCCGTAGATTTCGTCCATATCGTACGGGGATGCCCATCAGTTCCTGGTATTCTTTGAAAATATTGATCCAGGCATTGAGGTCGGAAGTGCAGTTATTGCAATGCACCATAGCTACGAGGCTTCCGTCGGGGGTGGTTACCATGTCAATCATTTCGTAGGGCTTGGACAATTCTTTCTCCAATACAATCATTGAGAAAGAGGAGGTGCCTGCCGATACGTTTCCAGTGCGCTGCTTTACGGCGTTGGTGGCAACCATGCCGGTTCCAGCGTCACCTTCGGGCGGACAGACGGGAATTCCTGCTTTCAGATGTCCCGATACGTCGAGGCGACTGGCTCCTTCGGGAGTAAGGAAGCCTGCGTTTTCACCGGCCGACAATACCTTCGGCAGAATATCTCGAAGCTTCCAGTCGTATCCTTTCGGAGCAATAAGTTTGTCGAACTTATCCACCATTTCAGAAGAATAGTTTTTGGTGATGAGATCGATAGGGAGCATACCGGAGGCATCTCCTATGCCCAGTACCTTTTGGCCGGTTATTTGCCAGTGGACAAAACCTGCAAGGGTAGTCAGGTAATTGATGGATGGAACGTGCTCTTCATTATCCAGGATGGCTTGGTAGAGGTGGGAGATGCTCCAACGCAGAGGGATGTTGTAGACAAATAGTTCGGATAGGGCTGCGGCAGCCTGGCCGGTATTAGTATTTCTCCAGGTACGGAAGGGTACAAGGATTTCTTCTTTTTCATTGAATGCCATATAGCCGTGCATCATGGCACTGACACCGATGGCTGCCAGGGTTTCTATCTCTGTATCGTAGAGGCTCTTTACATTGGTACGAAGGTCTGCGTAGCATCCTGCAACCCATACCAGACAGCCTCGACGCTATATGTCCACAGTCCGTCGACTAACTGATTCTCCCAAGTATGGCTTCCCTGGGCGATGGGGTTGTTTTCCTGGTCAATCAAAACCGCCTTGATTCGTGTGGAACCGAGTTCTATACCAAGGATGGCCTTACCTGCCTCAATGGTTGATTTTGCATCTAATTTCATGGTATTAATGATAATTTACGGATTTATAGTACGATTATAAACAACGGATTACTAATTGCAAACTACTAGTTACGTTTGTGGTACGTGTAATTAGTAGTCCGCAATCGGTAATCCGTAATGATTATCAGCAAAGTGCCTTGTTCAGCATATAGTAGACTTCATTCATGCGCAGTTCTTTTTTGAACTCGCTGATGGTGGTATTTTCATCGATGACTACCATTTCGATGCCGGCCATTTCGGCAAAGTCTTCCCAATATTCCACCGTCAGGTCGTAGGAGAAGCTGGTATGATGTGTACCTCCGGCCAGAATCCAGGCTGCAGCGCACCTCGAGGTTGGGCATTGGAATCCACAGTGCGCTGGGCAACGGGCAACTTGCAGAGGCTTGCTCTTGATGCATTCTACTTTGTTCACAATGAGGCGGAAGCGATTGCCCAGGTCTACGATGGTAGCGGCTACACCTTCACCTTGCTTGCTGGTAAATACCAGGCGGGCTGTTTCGCTGTCGATACCGATGCTCAGACGGTGCACTTCCAGTTTCGGCTTCTGTTCGGCAATCAGTGGACAGACTTCCAACATGTGTGCCTGCAGGATGGCGCTCTTTTCTCCGTCGAAGTTCAGCGTATAGTCTTCGAGGAAGGAGCACCCCTTCGGCATGCCTTGACTCATCACCCAAGTGGTACGGTATAGTGCCGCAGTTTTCCAGTCGCCTTCGGCACCGAAGCCGTAACCTTCCGCCATCAGTCGCTGTGAGGCCAGTCCGGGGATTTGGTCAAAGTCGCCCAAATCGTTGAAGTTGGTGGTGAAGCCTTTGGCACCCGTGTCTTTCAGCACACGGCGAATGGCGATTTCGGCCTTGGCGGAGTTCCATACTTTGGTGTAGGCTTCCGTACGTGCGTCTTCCAGTTCGGGAGCGTGGTCGTAGAGCTTGAAGTATTCTGCTACGAGTGCCTTCACGTCCTCGTCGCTGACAGCATTGTAGTGTGTCATCACATCATTGATGGGATAGTAGTCCACATGATAGCCCAATACTTGTTCGGCACTGACCTTGTCACCGTCTGTCACAGCCACGTTGTTCATCTGGTCGCCGAAGCGGATGATGAGCATATCTTGCGCATCAGCATGCGGCAGCTACGCGCATCCATGCGGCAATCTGGTTTTGGGCTTTTTCGTCCTGCCAGTGGCCTACTACACTTTGCGGTTCTTTCGCATACGTGTCACGATGTGTCCAAATTCGCGGTCGCCGTGAGCCGATTGGTTTAGGTTCATAAAATCCATGTCCATCGTCTCCCAGGGAATTTCCTTGTTGAACTGTGTATGGAAGTGTAGTAATGGCTTCTTCAGTTCCTGCAAACCGTGAATCCACATTTTGGCAGGAGAGAAGGTGTGCATCCAGGTGATGACCCCGATACACTTTTCGTCGTTGTTGGCGGCCTTGAAGGCAGCAGTTACTTCTTTGGATGAATTGACCGTACCTTTATATACTACCTTTACGGGCAGTTTCCCGGAATCATTCAGACCTTTCACCATTTCATTACTATGTGCGTCTACTGCGATAACTGCGTCACCTCCGTACAAGAGCTGTGCTCCGGTTACGAACCATACTTCATATTGTTCAAATGCGTTCATACAATTTATTTTTATAGTTTATATTTAAAGAATGATAGTTATTTCTGTCCATAATAAGCGTTAGGGCCGTGCTTGCGGCTGAAATGTTTTTCTATCAGCAGCGGATTCATGGTCAGATTGGGGTTCACGGCATAGGCTATACTTGCCATTTTTGCCACCTGCTCCATCACTACGGCATTATGTACGCCTCGTGTGCGTCTTTTCCCCACGAGAAAGGACCGTGGTTCTTTACCAATACTCCGGGAGTATGTACCGGGTTCAGCCCCTCAAAGCGTTTTACGATGACATTTCCCGTTTCCAGTTCATACGCTCCTTCCACTTCCTCCTTCGTCATGTCTGCTGTGCAGGGTATGGCGTCGTGGAAGTAATCGGCATGTGTTGTCCCGATATTCGGGATGTCACATCCGGCTTGTGCCCAGGCTGTGGCGTAAGTAGAGTGCGTATGCACCACACCGCCGATTTCGGGGAATGCCTTGTAGAGAACCAGGTGGGTCGGTGTGTCTGAGGAGGGCTTTAACCGTCCTTCCACGACCTTACCGTCAAGATTCACCACTACCATATCTGTAGCTTTCATGTCATCGTAGCTTACACCACTGGGCTTGATGACTACCAATCCCGTCTCACGTCGATGGCCGAAACATTGCCCCAGGTGAAGATAACCAGTCCATGCTTCACCAACTCAAGATTGGCATGGAATACTTTTTCTTTCAGTGCTTCTAACATAACTCTATTTTACAGTTTAAATTTCGGTGCCTTACGATATAGATTCTCGTTGAACTGATATAGTGCAGCTCCCCGTTTGGAGCCGGTTTTGTCTATTTTGTCCGTCTTTTCGATACAGTCCAGTTCGGCTATCCGCTTACGGAAGTTGCGTTTG
>ENA-OQDW01000747-OQDW01000747.1-human-gut-metagenome-genome-assembly--contig:-NODE-747-length-13036-cov-2.490046_pt1 | contig 13036 bp, 15 predicted proteins | sample MGYA00242784_ERZ504613 | MGnify/ENA primary metagenome ERZ504613 (study PRJEB26092, sample SAMD00036330) | human gut metagenome | host: Homo sapiens | study: EMG produced TPA metagenomics assembly of... | reverse complement strand
TTCTGCTTCATGTAGTTGCCGCAGATTGCCATCACCTGATCGCCGTCTACCAGATTGCCCTTTTCATCGACCGCAAGCATACGATCCGCATCGCCGTCAAACGCGATACCGGCATCCGCCTTCTCGTACACAACGCGTGCCTTCAGCTCATCCATGTGGGTAGATCCGCAGTTCGCATTGATGTTGGTTCCGTCCGGGTCGGTGTGAATCGCCACCAGTTCCGCGCCAAGATCGCTGAGCGCCTTGACGGACGTGTAATACGACGCACCCTCCGCGCAGTCCACCACGATCTTTTTGCCGTGCAGATCGACCGGAACACATTTTTCCATAAATTTCACATATTCATCCTTCAGATCAAAACGGTATTCGATCTTTCCCACGCCGGATCCGATCGGAAGTACCACGTCCTTCATGTTGTTGCGGATCAGCGCTTCAATCTCATCCTCCAGTGCATCGGAAAGCTTGTAGCCCTCGCCGTTGAAGAACTTGATTCCGTTAAATTCCATCGGATTGTGCGATGCCGAGATCACAACACCCGCATCTACTTTATGCTTTCTTGTCAGATAGGCAATCGCCGGCGTCGGCATAACCCCCACAAAAATGGCGTTTGCACCCACGGAACAGATTCCCGCCATCAACGCGCTGGCAAGCATTCCTCCCGATATTCTGGTATCGCATCCGACAATGATTGTCGCCTGATGTTCCGTCTCTTTCGTCAGCACATACGCGCCTGCCTGCCCAAGCTTGGTTGCCAGTTCGATCGTCAGTTCCGATCCCGCCACGCCGCGCACGCCATCCGTGCCAAACATTCTAGCCATGTTCTATTTCCTCCATGTTTTCACTTTTTTACGGATTGTTGCTGCTTCTCTCCGCATCACTTCCAGCTGCACCGTTCTCAGTGGCTGTCTTATCCGTTTTATCGGTTTTATCGGTTTTATCCGACTTGTCAGCCGCATCGCCTGCAGCGGCGGTGCCGGCTGTATCGTTCGTCTTGCTCTCACTGTCTGTCGTACCCGTATTATCCGAAGTACCCGTTTCGGCGGTGTTGTGGTCGGTAATTGTCACCGGCAGTGTCACTGTTCCAGTCACCCAGCAGTGCTCCTGCTCCAGCGTGATCTCCACATTCAGGTGATGCTCGCCCGCTCCAAGGTTGGATGCGTCCGCCGTTCCGGTAATATCTTTTGCAGAGATTCCCGCAAGCTCGCTCTCCGCTCCGCTGATCTCTACCGCGACCGTGCTCTCCATGTAATTTGCATTGTAACCGTCGCGCACATTCTGAATGGTAAAGTTTGCCACTGGCACCTCGTAAGTCGCCTCGACAACCGGCTCCACCTTCGCGGTCACCTCTACTTTTGCATCCGAGTTCAGCACAAGTGCCGTTCCACCCGGCAGATAGGAACTGATATCCACCGTTGTGGTCAGATCCTCGGTGATACCGGAAATGTCTAGCACCTCCTGCGGAATGGTGATCTTGCTGACGGTATTGAGCGTTGCCGCCTCGCCTTGATACGCACAGTATCCAGGCTGCTTTCCACGCCGGTAAGCACATAGCCGTCCGCCGGTTCGCCCTTCGCCTCAAACTCCAGCGGCACATCCTTGGTATTTAAGATCTGTGCCGAAATATTGACTGTGGACAGACTGAGTGTCAGCTTTGTCGTGTCGATCACGTTGCCGTCGGCATCATATAACACCGGCACAACGGAATCCGTCACATCCGTGGACATCCCATCCACATTGATCGTCGCCACCGCCGTATCAATCTGGCTGACGATGGATGCCGGTCCCGAAACCTTTAACAGGTTGGAGCCCACGATCTGTACCGTGCCGAGTGCACAGCCGTCCATCACGGTTCCCTTAGTTGCCGCCGTAATCGCCTTCTGGCAGGTGCCGCGGTCTTCCAGCGCCACTTCCAGATAGAGCTGTTTGGAGACGACAGAGACTTTATTGCTATACCGCTTCGCGTGATCGTCACCGGCACGCGGTAAATTCCGCTTCCCTCATCGTACTCAATATTCTCCATGTCCGCCGTTGCGGAAAAATCAGCATTGGATAATTCATCGTGCACGCTGCGCGCAGCCGACACGCGGAATGACACTACGTTGCTGCTGTCCAGCGGTTCATAATATTTGTTCTGCGATGTGATATAGTCCGTATTCTCCGCTACAACATTGGTGGTATAGGTCTTTGACGTCGTCGGGTCGTCAATGTTAATCACGACTACCCACAGCACAACCGCCAGTATGACCGCCAGTATTTTGAGGCTAAAATTATTTGTTATCGTTTTTCCGAGCCGTTTTAGCATCTTTCAGCCTCCTCTTCCACAATGCAATCTTCGATAATTCCCGTTCCCGCCTCTGGATGTACGTCAGCTTGTTCTTCAGAAACTCGGCATCTACATTGCGGTAAAGTTCACCGCCGAGCGCAATCGACACTCTTCCGGTCTCCTCCGACACAACGATTGTCAGGGAATCGCTCACCTCGCTGATTCCGACAGCCGCACGGTGTCTCGTTCCCAGATCCTTGCTGATCGACAGGGAATCCGTAAGCGGCAGATAGCAGGTCGCCGCCACGACTCTGTCCCCGCGCACAATCACGGCGCCGTCATGGAGCGGTGTGTTTTTTTCAAAAATATTGATCAGAAGCTGGCTTGTCAGAATACCGTCCACCGCGATTCCGGTGCGCTCATATTCCGAGAGAACAATCTCATCCTCCACCACAATCAGGGCTCCGGTCTTCACCTTTCCCATCTCGTAGCACGCCTTGACCATTTCATTGATGGTCTTATCCGAGAACTTCCCCGTATCCTCCTTTGAGGAATCAAAGGAAAACAGGAACGCCAGAACGTTTTTCCGTCCGAGATTCTCAAGCGCCTTGCGCATCTCCGGCTGGAAGATTACAACCAGAGCTATCACCAGGACGTTTAACGTATTCCTTGCAATCCAGATGATCGTGTTCATCTGGAACAATGCTGCCAGCAGAACGAAGAGCAGAATCACCATCAAACCGCGCAGCAGCATCCATGCTCTGGTATTCTTGATCCACACCAGCATATAGTAGATCAGAAACGCTATGATTATGATCTCCACGATATCTGTTATGGAGATTTTTGGAAGATTCATATAAAGAGACGCCTTCTGCCAGAAAGCATCGAGGGTAGCTAACATGTTCTGCACGCGGTCCACTTCCTTAATCTAATAATTCTTCGTCGATATCCATCTCTTCCGCAAAACGCTTCTTCGTGAGACGTTCCTTTTCGTCCTTCCCGCTGAAACGCTTTACCTGCTTGTTGGTGCCGGATACCACAGCCTTCGGCACTGCTTTTACATAGTAGTAATATTCATCATCCTCAAACTGCAGCCGCTCTGTTCTTGAGTAGTCGAGGTTAAAGAACAGGAACTGTATCACAAATGCAATCAGAAGTGAAATCACATTGCCGACCAGCACGCTCACCGTCTTACCGGAAATTCCAAGCAGCATATAGCCCGCAATCAAACCGATTGTCTCGAACAGAATACCGGATGCAATCGCAATCTGCCATGCATTCGCGATAGACATTCTGCGGATCAGATATACAATAATCAGCGTCACAGCCATGATGCCGAGCACGAGGTACATTTCCTTGTTGCCGAGAAGCTGGTTTAACGCCACCACGATCTTGGAATTCGCCTCCGCACTCTCCTCCGCCGCACTGCCGAGCAGCTTTTCATTCTGCCGGACTCCGTCGAGGAAAAAGTAAACCACCGTACCGCAGATCACTGCAAATACAGAATATGCCTCCTCCAGCAGTCCCATTCCAACCGGAATCACATACGGGATATTCAGCCGGAAGCAGATCGGCGTCAGCAATACGCCCATTCCCTGTCTGGGAGCAAAACGAAAATAGATAAAATAGATCAACACAAACAGAAGAAGTGCGACCAGACATACCTCAATCGATAATGCATACATATCCGCCAGTATGACGACCGCCGCAATAAAGATCGTGCCGCCCACAGGCAGGATGGCACAGAGCAGTCCTAAAATCAGCGCCACCGGTGTGGAGCTGACCAGTTCCATGTAGCCGATGTTCCTGTCAATCGTCATCAACGCCGCAAACGCCACGATAAACTTGACGATCGGTGTAATGTACACTTCGTATTTTCCGTAGAAGCGTACTAATTTTTCTTTGAGTTCCAATAAGGTTGTCATTCCATGCCTCCCGCTCTAATCCCAGTCTTTATGATCGGATGTCCGGAGCGTTCTTCCCTCTCATACATCTGATTCACCTTTTTCAGGTTGTTGTAATACTTCTTCACCTTGCGGCGTCCCTCTGTGTATTTCATGTTAAATATTACCCACGTGGCTCCGAGGTAAATCACCATAAACACCAGATACGGCACTACCGCTGTCATGACAAGCCCCTGGATATCGAACTTGTTCAGCTTTGCAAGCAGCTCTTCCGTCGCATACAGCCCCCACATTCCCATCAGAAGCCCGTAGCAGATGGTTCCTGTCACGAAGCTCCCCAGCAGACGCATGGAAACATAATCTTTTCTCGCATACTGCGTCATCGGCTTACACTGTTTCCCGTCATTTGTATCAAACTGTGCCATCTTAATCAGGTGGCGCAATCGTTCTTCATTTACCATACAGTAGTTATCCTTTCTCCGCCCTGCCGTTCCAGCCTGCGCAGGTCAAAATTGCACGCAATTATGCATTCTTTTTTTATTATAACACAGCACTATTTATTTTCAAAGCAAAAACAGAGCCCGATACCCAGGCCCTGTTGATTCTCTTGGTATTATTTGAGAAAACGCATGCGGTTTTTATCCCGCTCTGTCTCCTGCGGCTGAGGCGGCTCCGGCTTATGAATCGACTCTGCAAGCGCGTTCGCCATATTGTTCTTGCACTTCTCGCAGAATCTTCCCGTGCGGATCGGCTTCCCGCAGGTCTCACAGACAATGCCGTCTGCTCCTGCCACGGAAAGCGACAGACGCTCCTCGCGAATCCACTGTCTGATCTGCTTCACCGACACATCCAGCTCCTCAGCGACCGTCTCCACACTTGAATTCGGATTCTCCTCCAGGAAAGCCTTTACCTCCTGGAACTTCTCCTCAAGCTTTTTCTGACACGCCGGACAAAGCGGCGCTCCCCCCATATAGTTAAACAGGCGTCCACAGCTCCTGCAATTTCTCACTTCCATACTTCTCAATCCTCCTGAATTCCCCTGTCAAAATCCCGCACCGATGCTGACGCAAATATAATAGATCCGCTCTGCGCCGCCCTTCCGCAGGACCTCCGAAACGGTATCTATCGTTGTTCCCGTCGTATAAATATCATCCACCAGTAATATTTTCTTATATTTTACTATATCTGCTGCTAATTGAAAAGCATTTTTTAAATTTGCCGCTCTTTGTCCGCCATTTAACTCCTTCTGCGGCACCGTGTTCCGCACACGGCGCACAAGCCCGGCGTCCACGGGAAGCCCCAGTTCCCTGCCAAGTGCCCGCGCGAATGTCTCGGCCTGATTGTATCCGCGCCGCCGCTTTTTCCACCGGTACATGGGCACCGGAACGATCACTTCGATTTGATTTTTAAAAACCCAGTCCTGATAAAGCGCTGCCGCCTCCCTCGCATAATACGCCGCATATTCGCGCCGGTTTGCATATTTAAACCGGTACATGGACTGCCGGATATTTCCCTGATACACAAACACGGCTTTCCCCTGGCAGTACGCATGCCTGCGCTTTCCGCAGTCCAGACAGAATTCCGCCCGCTCGCCATCCAGCGGCTTGCCGCATCGCTTGCACACCGGTTCCTCGGCAAGCCGTACAGCATCCGCGCACCTTCTGCACGGGACACATTCCGGCACCGTCACGCGGTCGCAGATCGGACATCTCGGCGGATAGATGAGACCAACGATCGTCTCCGCCACCCACCGCAGTCCGCGTCCTGTTTTTTCTTTTCCTGTTGCAAAATCAGCCTGCATTGCATTTCCCGCTCTCCCACCGGTCATCTGATTCCGCTTTATCCTAGCATGTCCGCCCCTTTTTTGCCATAAACATTTTCTTAATTTTTTCTTTCTTTATTTTAAGGAACGGTTGACGAATATACTTTTCCTCATTATAATTTTGTCTATTAAAAGCATTAAAGCTTTAACGCAATAAAGGAGGAGATGCTTATGAAAAAAGCACACAAACTAGTTTCGGCAGTATTAGTCTCCACGATGGTCTTATCCATGACCGCGTGCGGCAGCGGAGAAAAAACGTATAAGGTAGGTATCCTGCAGCAGCTGGAGCATCCGGCACTGGATCAGGCAACGCAGGGATTTCAGGATGCCCTGACCAAACTGATGGGCGATTCCGTCACCTTCGATGTGCAGAACGCACAGGGCGAGCAGGCGAACTGTTCCAGCATTGCCACCACCTTTGTCTCCAACAATTACGATCTGATCCTCGCCAATGCGACGACCGCCCTGCAGGCTTCCGCGGCGGCCACCAGTACGATCCCAGTACTCGGAACCTCCGTGACGGACTACGCGACCGCGCTCGACATTGACGATTGGACCGGCGCCACCGGAAAAAATATTTCCGGTACATCCGATCTGGCTCCGTTAAACCAGCAGGAAGATATGCTCGTGGAACTGTTTCCGGACGCCAGGAATGTCGGCATCCTCTACTGTTCCGCAGAACCGAACTCCGTGTACCAGGCAACAGAATTCGGAAAGTATCTGGATGAGGATGGAATCTCCCACAAGGAGTACACCGTGGCGGATTCCAACGACATTGCCTCTGTCGTGCAGAGTGCTGTCGGCGAAGTAGACGTCATCTACATTCCGACTGACAATACCATGGCAGGCAACACCGAAGCGGTCGACAATATCACACGCCCGGCAGGCATTCCAGTCATCGCCGGCGAGGAGGGAATCTGCTCCGGATGCGGTGTTGCAACACTCTCCATCAGCTATTATGACATCGGATACAAAGCTGGCGAGATGGCTTATGACATTCTGGTAAACGGCAAAGATATTTCCACCATGGATATCGAATACGCCCGAATGTCACCAAAGAGTACAATGCCGCAATCTGTTCCGATTTAGGCATCACGGTTCCGGATGATTACGTGGCAATCGATGCCGAATAATATTTTTCCTGACAAGGGGGTTTTTCCTGATGAATTATTTTATGTCGCTTGACCCGCTTGCCCTCTTCCGTTCCATGCCCGGCGCTTTCGCCCAGGGCATGGTCTGGGGGCTGATGGCACTCGGCGTCTATATTACCTACCGTCTGTTGGATTTTGCGGATCTGACCGTGGACGGTTCTCTTGCAACCGGAGGTGCGGTTGCCGTCATGCTGATCCGCGGAGGAATGAGTCCGTGGGCAGCACTTATTTTTGCCTTTCTGGCAGGCATGGCCGCCGGTTTCATCACCGGCATCCTGCATACCGCTCTTGGCATTCCGGGCATTCTGGCAAGCATTTTAACCCAGATTTCCCTGTATTCCATCAACTTAAACATCATGGGCTGTTCCAACCAGGCCGTCAGCGTTGACAAGTATCCTCTGGTGGTCTCGCTCCGCTACCTGTCCGACTCCAACAGCACCCGTGTACAGATTTTTGCGACATGCATCCTGTTCTGTTTTGCAATCGTTGCGATTCTCTACTGGTATTTCGGCACGGAGCAGGGACATGCCATCCGCGCAACCGGATGTAATCAGCAGATGGCGCGTGCGCAGGGAATCAACACCAACCTTCACACCGTCATTGCGCTCATGATCTCCAACGGTCTGGTCGGTCTCTCCGGCGGTCTGTACGCCCAGTATCAGGGTGCGGCAGATGTCAACATGGGGCGCGGCGCCATCGTCATCGGTCTTGCTGCTGTCATTATCGGAGAAGTTATTTTCGGCAGACTCTGCGCCGGGAAGAATCTCGCTTTCGCCTACACGCTGTTTTCCGTAATCGGCGGAGCGATCATCTATTATATTGTAATGAATGTGGTTTTATGGTTAAAGCTTCCTTCCGACGATCTGAAGCTTTTCTCCGCGATCGTTGTGGCAGTATTCCTTGCCATTCCTTATCTGAAATCCACACGCAAAGGAAAGGAGCGGTAACACCATGGCAGAAATGTTAAAAATAGACAATATCAAGAAAACGTTTAATCCGGGCACCATCAACGAGAAAGTGGCATTAAACGGCGTGAACCTCTCTCTCGAGGAGGGCGATTTCGTCACCGTGATCGGCGGAAACGGCGCCGGAAAATCCACCACCTTAAACGCCATCGCAGGCGTGTGGCCGGTGGATTCCGGAAAAATCTATATCGGCGGCGATGATGTGACACGCCTTTCCGAGTACAAGCGCGCCAAATATCTCGGACGCGTTTTTCAGGATCCTATGACCGGCACCGCGACGACGATGTCGATCGAGGAAAATATGGCGATCGCCGCCAGACGCGGACAGAGCCGCGGGCGTCTCCTGGGGCATTACGAAAAAGGAGCGCGACGTCTACCGTGAGATGCTTGCCACGTTAGATCTCGGTCTGGAAGACCGGCTTTCCAGCAAAGTAGGGCTGTTGTCCGGCGGTCAGCGCCAGGCAATCACGCTGCTCATGGCTTCCATCCAGAAGCCGAGGCTTCTGCTTTTAGACGAGCACACCGCAGCGCTCGATCCGAAGACAGCCGCCAAAGTGCTTGAGATTTCCGACAGGATCATTGCCGATCACCACCTGACTGCATGATGGTCACACACAACATGAAGGACGCCATCGTGCACGGTAACCGCCTCATCATGATGCATGAAGGCCGTGTCATCTTAAACATTGCCGGGGAAGAGAAGAAGAAGCTGACGGTGGAAGATCTCCTCCATCAGTTTGAGAAGGTCAGCGGCGAAGAGTTTGCAAACGATAAAGCGCTGCTGTCGTAACCGCTGGAAAGAGGCATAACGCGGTCGCAGGATATTTCGGGAGGAGAAGCTGTCCGGATGAAGTGAGCGCAGGCGGAAGCCTTTTGTGTTTCAGGATGCAACGGGCACAATCCCTTCTAATCGCAAAATCGTGTATTTCTAATCCGTGCGGCCGTTGCCTTTGCGATGATCCGTGTCTTTCCAAGTTTGGAGCACCCCCGCGGAAGCTGTCCGCAAGCTACAGACAATTTTAGGACTTTTGTACAGTTAGTGCTGCCAGAAAGTCCGCTCATTGTCTGCTGCTTGACGGACAGCTTCCGTGGGGTGTTCAAACGTGGCAAAGACACGGAACCTAAGACAACGATCGCACGGAAGAAATACGGGATTTTGCTCCAAAGAATGGACTGTGCCGTTGCATCCCGAAACATGAAGGGCCTCTCGCCTGCATTCGTTTTCCCCGGATATCTTCTTCCTCCAAAATATTCCACGGCAGTGTTATGCCTCCTTCAGTCGGTCACACAGCCCGCTGTATCGTTTTTGCTGCGACGTGTTCTGTACCATCTGTGCAAATGTTACTTCATTGCCGACCAGCGTCACGCATTTCCGCGCACGGGTGACCGCTGTGTACAGCAGATTCCGGTTCATAAGCATCGACGGTCCGGACAAAAGTGGAATGACGACCGCCGGGTATTCGCTTCCCTGCGATTTATGTATGGTAATCGCATACGCCAGTTCCAGCTCATCCAGCAGTTTGTACGGATATTCCACCATTCTGCCCTCATCAAATTCCACAGTCATCGTCTCCGCGAAATCGTTGATCTCCCGGACAATTCCCATGTCTCCGTTGAATACTCCCGTTCCTTTATCCACAGACAGGCCGTATTTTGTGCGGATTTCCCACTCTAACTGGTAGTTGTTCCGTGTCTGCATGATCTTGTCTCCTTCACGGAACAGAATATCGCCGTGTTCCTTTTCACGCTTCTGCGGAGACGGCGGATTCAGATAGCGCTGCAGTATTCCGTTTAACCGCTCTACGCCCAGCAGTCCCTTGCGCATCGGCGTCAACACCTGTATATCGTACGGCGTCGCGTCCACAAATTTGGGGAGTTTCTGCTTGATCAGCTGCAGTACCACGCTGATAATCACATCCGCGTCATACCGCTTCAGGAAGAAGAAATCCATGCTTTTGTTGTCCAACGTCACTTCTTCGCCCTGATTGATTTTGTGCGCATTCACAATGATGTCGCTCGTGGATGCCTGGCGGAAAATCTTCGTCAGCATGACCACATTGCACTCGTGCGAGCGAATGATGTCCCGCAGAACACTTCCCGGTCCCACACTCGGCAGCTGATTGACATCTCCGACCAGAATCAGTCTCGTTCCAACAGCAACCGCCTTTAACAGTGCATGCATCAAAGAAATATCCACCATGGACATCTCGTCGATAATCACAACGTCCGTCTCAAGCGGATTCTGCTCATTCCGCTCAAACCCTGCCGCACCGTCCACACCGCCGTTCAGTTCCAACATGCGGTGTATGGTTCTCGCCTCAAACCCGGTCGTCTCGCTCATGCGCTTCGCCGCACGTCCGGTGGGCGCCGCGAGAAAAATATCAAGTCCTTCCATCTCAAAATACTTGATGATCGTATTGATCGTCGTCGTTTTTCCGGTACCCGGTCCTCCGGTGATAATCAGAAGTCCGTTGCGCACCGCCTCTTTGACCGCTGTCATCTGGTGCTCATCCAGTTCCATTCCGGTCTGCTTCTCAATTCTGCGAACACGCTCCTCGATTTCCAGATCCGGAACATCATAGCTGACATTGAGCTGTTTTAACATGGTTGCCGTATTTGCCTCCATGTAGTAAAAGGACGCCGCATAGATCTGCGTCTGGTTTTCGCCCTGCTTCATGATGATTTTCCGCTCGATCGCCAGATCCATATACTGCTTCTCGATCTGCTCCTCCCCGACCTCAAGAAGCTGTCCAGTTCTTCTGGTCAGTTCCTCCTCCGGCAGGTAGGTATGCCCCTCTGTGGATGCCTGAAGCAGCACATATAAAATTCCGCTCCGGATCCGGAAATCAGAATCCATGCGGATTCCTACCCGGACAGCAATCTCGTCTGCCGTGCGGAATCCCACACCCTCAATGTCGTCCGCCAGCCGATACGGATTCTCACGGATAATCCCGTATACCTCCTGTCCATACTGCTGATATACTTTCACTGCCAGGTTCATCGTGATGCCGTACTGCTGGAGGAAAATCATCGCCTGCCGCAGATCACGTTTTTCATTCACCTGATCCGCAATCTCCATCGCCTTGCGCTCGCTGATTCCCTTTACTTCCGCCAGCCGCTCCGGCTCCTCCTCAATAATCCGAAAGGTATCCACCTTGAATCTGCGCACAATCCGCGCTGCCAGCGCCAGACCGATTCCACGGATCGCCCCGGAACCGAGATAGCGTTCGATGGCTTCCTCATCTTCCGGCGCTTTCTCCTCAAAACTTTCGACCTTAAACTGTTTGCCGTAAGTAGGATGATCGGTATAGTCGCCGGATGCCTCGATGTTCTCCCCCTCTGCGATCGCCGAGAAGATTCCCACGCAGGTAATCTCCTCCTCCCCGCTCACCAGATTGAGAACCGTATATCCGTTGTCTGCATTTCTGTATATAATATGTTCCACATATCCTGCTAACTTTTCCAAATCATTCCTCCCGCCGAAAAAAGCAGAGAACCAGTCACCTCTAACGTTGACCGCCCTCTGCCTCGTTCACTCTTAACTGCCGGCATCTATTCTATGCCATAGTTCCGCTTCATCTGCTCATAAAGCTGCTGCGTATAATTTTCTCCCACCTGATCCACAATCTCATCTGCCATCAGTTCGATCGTGCTGTCCATGTGAAAATCTGTCAGCGTACTGAGAGAAGAATCCTTATCCTCGTCATCATCCGAAATGAGATTCTCCTTTACTTCCTTTAATACCTCTTCCACAAAGTAGGACTCAAAATCCTTGCAGACCGAGAGCAGTTCTTCCTCGCTCGAGCCGGAGGACACACTACTGATCGAATTCTTCAGCGCCGACGCGCTGCCTGCGGCTGCGCTGTTCTGTGCATTGCTGACCAATGATGAAATACCATCTATCGAAAAACTCATCCTTTACGCTCCATTCCGCTTATCATCCGCTTGCCATTCGCTTATCATCTGCTTATCGTTTCAGGTTGTTCGCCATCTCCAGCATCTCATCCGATGTCGTGATTGCCTTGGAGTTCAACTGATAGGCACGCTGTGCGATAATCATATTGACCATCTCGTCCGCCACCTGTACATTGGACGCCTCCAGATAATTCTGGCGAACCTGGCTTCTGGTAAGACCTGCTGTCGTATTCTCATTCATTGCCGCACCCGAAGCTGCGGTGACCTCCAGAAGGTTGTCACCCGTTTTCTCAAGGCCGCTCGGGTTGTTAAACTGGAACAGTCCGATCTGACGGTTCATATTCACATAAGTTCCATTTGCTGTCGTGTAACCGATTCTGCCGTCGCTCGAGACTGTCACACTGCTGGAGCTTATATTGGCCGGAAGAACGATCTGCTGGTTATTGCTGTCCAGCACCGGATAGCCGTCCGGATTGGTCAGTGTAACGCCGTTGGTTCCCACTGCCCACACAAAATCTCCCGCTCTGGTATAGCGTGTCTCGCCGTCTGCGCAGCGCACTGCAAAAAATCCGTCTCCGACGATTGCAAAATCGGTATCATTCTCACTCGCCTGCAGCGCTCCCTGTGTGTACACGGATGTGACTGCCGCAACTCTCGTTCCGAGTCCCACCTGTGCCGGAATCGGTTTCTGCTCTCCGTTTGCACTCGTTGTCTTCGTCTGAATGGTCTGGTAAAGCAGCGACTTAAACTCTGCCTTCTCCTGCTTGAATCCAACCGTATTCACATTGGAAAGATTGTTTGAAATATTGTCCACGTTCGTCTGCTGCGCAAGCATACCGGTTGCCGCAGTATAAAGTGCCCTCATCATATGTCAGCTACCTCCGTCTATACATTTCCGACCTGATTGACCGCCTTATCAAGTGTCTCATCAATCGTGTTAATAACCTTCTGTCCTGCCTGATATGCTCTGGAAATCGTAATCATATTGACCATCTCAGAAACAACATTCACATTGG
>ENA-OQDW01000746-OQDW01000746.1-human-gut-metagenome-genome-assembly--contig:-NODE-746-length-13055-cov-2.832843_pt1 | contig 13055 bp, 12 predicted proteins | sample MGYA00242784_ERZ504613 | MGnify/ENA primary metagenome ERZ504613 (study PRJEB26092, sample SAMD00036330) | human gut metagenome | host: Homo sapiens | study: EMG produced TPA metagenomics assembly of... | reverse complement strand
CAGCTCCCCTTTCAGGGGAGCCTCATTTGTCAAACTTCATAATTTGACACAATTTAAATCAACATATTTTTTAAAATTGATTTCCGTGTGCACGCAGATTTCGTGAAAAGCCGTCAGGCAACAGGCTGACCGCCGCAAAAAACAGCCGTCCGGAATCCGAACGGCTGTTGCTGTTATGGCAATACCGCACAAAGATTGTGTGGTATTGCCTTAGAGCTCGTGTTCATAGGCGTCTATCTACGTCTTTTCGGCAAATTTTGTTGCATACTGCGTTAAAAATTCTTGCCATACGAAAGTATGCCTGCAAATTTTTGCCTTGTCTGCAAAAAAATTTGCTCGAAAATCCGCATATATTTCCTACGAACACAAGCTCTGAGAAACGCTGCATAAAGTTCGCCTGACGGCTCTGCACACAATCTGCGTACAGTCTTCTTTATCCAGTGTGATTACTCTGCATTTTCATAAGCGGCAAAGCCGTTTTCGTTGACTTCTTCAATCAGGGAACTGTCGGAGGTCTTGACGATCTTACCGTTCACCATGATGTGCGTATAGTCTACCGGCAGTGCTTCCAGAATCTTGGTGCTGTGGGTAATGACCAACAGGCTGCCCCTGGACTGCTTGCGGTATGCTTCGATGCCCTTGGAAACGGTGCGGACAGCATCAACGTCCAGACCGGAGTCGGTTTCGTCCAGAATGACAAATTCCGGATTCAGCATCAGCATCTGAAGGATCTCAGTCTTTTTCTTTTCGCCGCCGGAGAAGCCCACGTTCAGTCACGCTCTGCATAGGACGGATCCATCTGGAGCAGTGCCATTTTTTCTTCCAGTTCCTTTTTGAAGCTGAACAGACGGACACGCTTGCCGGTCTTGGCTTCCAGTGCACTGCGGATAAACGCACTGACGGTGATGCCCGGAATCTCAATGGGGTTCTGGAACGACAGGAAAATGCCGTTCTTGGCACGTTCGTTATCCGGCATTTCGTTGATATTCTGTCCCTTATAGATGATGTCGCCGCCGGTGACGGTGTAAGCAGGATTGCCCATGAGTGCAGCACCAGTGTGGACTTACCGGTGCCGTTCGGTCCCATCAGGACGTGTACTTCATTCTCGTGAATGTCCAGATCGATGCCGTGAAGAATTTCTTTTTCTCCGGCACATACTTTCAAATTCTGAATACGCAGCAGATCATTATGACTCATGTTACATCTTCTCCTTCATCTTTATAATTTACCGCATCGGCAAGGGTAATGGAATTCAAATAGTTATTGATCAGTGCAGAAAGCCCTTTCCAGATCGGCAGTGTGGAACAGGAATCCGCAGTTTCGCAGATCGGCGTTCCGTTTTCAATGCACTTTACCGGTTCGATGGATTCTTCCACCGCCCGCAGAATTTCTCCCACGCTGTATTGCTCCGGCGGACGGGACAGGCGATAGCCGCCGCCCTTTCCGCTTGCCGCTTCCACAAACTTTTTCTTGGAGAGCATCGAGGTGATGTTTTCCAGATATTTGAGAGAAATATTTTGCTGGGCAGAGATGACTTTCAGCGGTGTATACGCTTGGTCGTCCACCTGTGCCAGACACATCATCAGCTTCAGGCATTTCGCCCTTTTGTGGACACAATCATAGTTACCACTTTCCTTTGCTCTGTTTGATTTCATTATACACCTACTAACCTAGTATGTCAATGGGACAGGCGGCAGGTTTACAAAAACTTCATGGAGAATTTTCATGATGCTATGCGGAAAATTCTTGGAGATTTTGACTGGAAACGACATTGTCCACGGAAATCAATTTTCATCTCTGTTATATCTGTAAAGTACCAACCCATGCAAAAACCTCTCCGCCAGCTTCGGCAGCTTCTCCCTGTTGCCAATTTTTCTTTCGTTAGCTTTGGCAGTTTTTATGCCATTTATACCACATAACTGCACCGAATGCAGCGGATCTGCATACACTGGAATGCACCGGATTCTCGAAAGCGGTGCAGAAAGGAGTTTTGTAATGCAAAGTTCTATGGATCACATGCCGCAGATGGCAGGCATGCAACGGAACTTCCTGAGGGAATTCCAGCCGGCTGATGCCCCGATGTACGGCATGCAGGAAACAGAACCATTCCAGCCCACCACGCCGTTTCCGGAGCAGACACCGCCGGGCATGGCATATGTCCCCTATCAACAGTGGGAGGAGCCCTATAATGCAGACACCGCCTTCCCTGTCGGAACCATTTTTCCGGCACTGGACTATCCTATCGGGGAGGTGGTTCCTGTGCATGAGAAACAGAAGCTGCTCTCCATGATTCGGAAATATGATTTCGTCCTGTACGAATTACAGCTGTATCTGGACACCCACCCCCGCTGTCCGGAGGCTCTGCGAATGTGGAAAAACTATCAGGCAATGCGACAGAAAGCGGCAACGGCATATGTCCGGCAGTACGGTCCGCTGCAGCTTTGCAGACCAGCGGAGACAGCCCCTGGGCATGGAATCAGGCCCGTGGCCGTGGGAAAAGGAGGCGAACTGAGATGTGGACCTATGAAAAAAAGCTGCAATACCCCGTTCGTATCAAAACACCCAACGCCAGAACGGCGAAGTATATTATTTCACAGCTTGGCGGCCCAGACGGAGAGTTGGCTGCTTCGCTACGGTATATGCACCAGCGATACACGGCAAAGCCTGACAAAGTAAAAGGAGTTTTGACAGATATTGCCACAGAAGAACTAGCCCATGTCGAAATGATTTCCGCGATCCTGTACCAGCTGACCGACGGACTGACACCGGAACAGATCAAGGAAGCCGGATTCGACGCGTACTTCGTAGACCACACCCTCGGACTGTACCCCCAGAGTGCCGCCGGCGTACCGTTCACGGCTGCCTATTTCCAGTCCAAGGGGGATCCGATCACCGACCTGACCGAGGATATGGCAGCAGAGCAAAAGGCACGGAGCACCTACGACAACATTCTCCGGCTGTGCGATGACCCCGATGTCCGCGACCCGATCAAGTTCCTGCGGCAGCGGGAAATCGTGCACTTCCAGCGTTTCGGCGAAGCCCTGCGGCAGGTGCAGGACGACCTGAATTCCAAGAATTTCTACTGCTGCAACCCGTCTTTCGACAGCAGCTGCGGCAAAACCGCCTGCCGGAGAAAAATGCGGTAACACACTCCCCATAAAGCAATGCCGCACAAAGATTGTGCGGCATTGCCATAACTTTCAGATGCTGCTCTGTTTCCGGAGCAGCATTTTTTCTGTTTCCCTGAAAAGTTCACATACCACTCCTTGACTTTTCCCATATTTATGGTATACTAGCATACGGACAGTGTGCTTTTCGCCTGTCCATAGAAGAAGGGAGAAGTGGGTATGATACAACTCATTGCAACAGATATGGACGGAACGCTGCTGGACGAGGAGAAGCAGCTTCCGGCACAGCTGCCTGCACTGCTGGAGGAATTATATCGCCGCGATATTACATTTGCCGTGGCAAGCGGCAGGTCGCACATGATGCTGACCAACCTGTTCGGAGAACTTGCCGAAGAAATCATTTTCATCTGTGACAACGGGGCATGCGTCATGTATCCCCATGAAGCACCGCTGCTGCACAGTCTGCCAAAAGATGTCATTCGCCAGATTCTGGACGCATGCCGCAGCCTGTCTGCCGGTGTACCGGTGCTGTGCGGATTCCACCACATTTACTATCCGGAAAACGACAACGCTGCCATGCAGCACGAAATTCAGCGGTATTACCGCGATCCGCAGGTAGTTCCCTATGACGACCTGTACGCCATTGATGAACCGATCCTGAAAGTTGCCCTGTGCGATACCAACGGGCCGGCAAAGGAAGCCTACCCTGTGATGCACGAAGCACTAGGCGATGCCTATGAACTGCTGATCTCCGGTGACTGCTGGATGGATATTATGTGCAAGGGTGTGACCAAAGGTGCCGCCTTGCAGGGATTGCAGGAGCGTATGGGCATCACACCGGCGGAAACCATGGCATTCGGTGACTATGACAACGACATTTCCATGCTACAGCATGCGGAATTCAGCTACGCTATGGAAAACGCCTCGGAGCGTGTCCGCCAGCAGGCAAAGCACATTGCTCCGGCAAACACCCAAAACGGTGTGGTGCGGGTGCTCTGCGAAACACTGGGGATCCATATGGAATCGCTGTGAGAGTGCGGCTTCCCATAAACCAAAAATGAAATTCTTAGGGCAATACCGCACGCAATCTGCTTGCAGTGTTTCCCTTATAACAGAGGGACGGTGCCGGCATCGTCCCTCTGCGTTTCTTACACTGCAAAATTTTTGGCAATACCGCACAAAGAGCGTCTGGCGACTTTGCACGCCATCTGCTTGCAAATTTCCCTTCAGAGCCTGTTTCGTATCTTCCCGCACGCATCTGTCGCACAATCTTTGTGCGGTATTGCCTTTTCATTTCACCTGTTTTTTACCGGCACTTTGCAAAAAAAGCTTTACAAAACCACAAAAATATGCTATACTGTTCTTAACGTTCTGATGATATGGAACGTGAAGGAAACACTACATGTCAGACCGCAATCCGGCATGCTGTTTTACGTTTCCTGAAAGCACTTTTTGCATTTGTCGTCACTGACAGAAAGGAGTTTTGGAATGGAAGCATCTATGCCATTTCTGCTGTGGGGCGGCTTGTTTGTGCTGACGGTTCTGGCGGAATTCGCCACCCAGCAGCTGGTGAGCATCTGGTTTGCTGCCGGTGCACTGGCGGGCTTTCTCGCAGCCTGTTTCGGGGCTTCGCCGGTGGTGCAGATCGTCTTGTTCGTGGTGATCTCTGTGGTACTTCTGATCTTCACCCGTCCTATCGTCCGCCGGATTTTCTCGTTCGGCATCAAGGACACCAACAATCAGGAGATCGGCAGGATCGCCGTCGTCATTCAGACGGTAGACCCCATACACAACACCGGACGCGTCCGGCTGGACGGGGTAGACTGGATCGCGGTTTCTCAGGACGGCACGGTCATTCCGGAAAACACCAGCGTCCGCATCGAAGCGATCAGCGGCACCAAGCTGCTGGTCAGCCGGCTGCCGCAGACAGAAGAACAAACTGTAAACAATTAAAGGAGAACACACATGGGACTGATTATTTTACTTCTGGTTATTTTCATCATTGTGATTTTTGTCACACGAATTCGCATTGTACCGCAGGCAAATGTCTACGTAGTAGAACGTCTGGGTGCATTCTATAAGGCGTGGGGCACCGGTATCCACTTTCTGGTACCGTTCATCGACCGCGTGGCAAAGCGGGTTTCCATTAAGGAACAGGTCGTAGACTTCAAGCCGCAGGCTGTGATCACCAAGGACAACGTTACCATGCAGATTGACACGGTCGTATTCTTCCAGATCACCAACTCGGTGCAGTTCGCCTACGGTGTGGAACACCCTATCGCAGCAATCGAAAATCTGACTGCAACGACCCTGCGTAACATCATCGGCGAACTGGAACTGGACGCAACGCTGACTTCCCGCGACCTCATCAACACCCGCATCACCGAAACACTGGACCTTGCCACAGACCGCTGGGGCATCAAGGTCATTCGCGTGGAACTGAAAAATATCCTGCCCCCTGCTGAAATCCGTGACGCCATGGAAAAGCAGATGAAGGCAGAGCGTGAAAAGCGTGAAAAGATTCTCCGTGCACAGGGTGAACGGGAATATCAGGTCACTGTCGCACAGGGTGAAAAGGACGCAAAGATCCTCCGTGCAGAAGCAGAAAAGCAGACTGCGATCCTGAAGGCAGAAGCGGACAAGGAAGCCGTGATCCTGCGAGGTGAAGCGATCAAGGAACAGAAAATGCGTATCGCTGTCGGTGAAGCACAGGCAATTGAACTGGTGCAGAAGGCACTGGCAGACAGCTTGGTCAAGCTGAACGCAGCAAATCCCAGCGAGGCTGTTCTGAAGCTGAAATCGCTGGAAGCATTCGAAAAGGCAGCAGACGGCAAGCAACCAAGATCATTATCCCCAGCGAGATTCAGGGGCTGGCTGGTCTGGCTGCCGGTCTGAAAGGTGTCCTCTCTGACAGCCCTGTAACCGCACCGTCTCCGGCTGGAAAAATGGCTCCGGCAGCAGAGGCTCCGGCGGAAAACCAGTAAGGCAATACCGCACAAAGTCTGTGCAGATTGCCTTGATTTTCCATGAAAATATTGTGACTAAAAAGGACGGCTTCGTGCCGTCTTTTTTTGTGAAAAAAACGATTTTCCGCGAATGCGAATTCTTGGGGCTGTTTCCCTTGCAATCCTGTCGCAAATTGTTGTATAATAGGAGTTACGAGAGAAACGCGAAACAAAAGCATGCCCGCCATGCGGCGTTTCTCCAAAGTAAACGATACTGAATCATATCCAATATTCTGACAGAAACAGAGGTTATACACATATGGTTTTTTCCCGATTGTTTTTCATTTACCTATTCTTCCCCATTTGTTTTCTCTGCTATTTTGCGACAAAGAAAACCTCTTACCGCAACGCAGTGCTGATCGTCTTTTCCCTGTTGTTCTACGCCTGCGGGGACATTTCCTTTTTGTGGCTGGTCGTCGCCAGTGCACTGGTCAACTTCGTGCTGGGGCGTGGCATCGACAAATTCCGCGACAAGGCTCCCGCAAAGGCATTCTTGGCTCTGGGACTGGTGCTGAATCTGGGTACACTGGTGGGATTTAAGTACACCGGCTTTTTCATTGAGAACCTGAACAACTGGTTCTCCCTTTCCATTCCCGTCCCCGACCTGCCGCTGCCGCTGGGCATCAGCTTTTTCACGTTCCGCACGGTTTCCTATCTCATTGACTGTGCGTGGGGCAAAGTCAAGGCGGAACGAAATTTCTTCACGTTCCTGCTGTACGTTTCCTTTTTCCCGATCACCATTTCCGGACCGATCGCACGGTACGAAATCATGCAGGCAGACCTGCACCAGCGGCGGGTGTCTGCCGACGACCTTAGCATTGGCTTCGGACGCATTGCCGTTGGTCTGGGCAAAAAGGTCATACTGGCAGACCGGCTCTCCGGCATCGTAGACCAGTTCCTGGGGAACGACTTCACCACCCAGACCACACTGGGTGTCTGGTACGGTGTAATTCTCTACGCCCTGCAAATGTACTTCGATTTCTCCGGCTATTCCGATATGGCAATTGGCATTGCCCGCATCTTCGGCTTTCATCTGGACGAAAACTTCCGCCACCCGTTCCTCTGCAAGGACATCACTGAGTTCTGGCAGCGTTGGCACATTTCGCTGGGAACGTTCTTCCGCGACTACCTGCTGTACGTACCGCTGTTCGGCAAACGCCGGAAAATCGGCGGGCTGTTGCTGGTCTGGTTCTGCACCGGTCTGTGGCACGGTGCCAGCTGGAACTATATCATCTGGGGTATTTACTACGGACTGTTCCTCATGCTGGAAATGGGCATCGGCAAAAAGGGCATGAAAAAGATTCCGGCAGTGCTCCGGCATCTGTGCAACAAGATCGTCATCATTGTCGGGTTCGGCATCTTCTACTGTACCGGCGGTATCGACCAGCTGGGGGATATGCTGCTGGCAATGGCAGGACAGAACGGCACCGGCTGGCTGGACACCATGCTGGTCACTTCCGTGCAGAACAACCTGTTCCTGCTGATCGCTGCCCTGCTGTGCTGCTTCCCGCTGCTGGAACTGCCGAAAAAGATCATGGCAAAAATCCGGCTGCCAATGTTGCCTGTCCGTCACCGGCACAGTGCTTGCCGCCGGCCTGCTGGTCATTAGCAGCATTCTCATGGTAGATGCCACCAACACCCCGTTCCTGTACACCAAGTTCTGATCCAAGGAGGGAGAACACCATGGACGAAAACAACAAGCCGCAAAGTGACTTCGATCTGGATGCGGCACTGGCAGAAAAATTTCAGCAGGTACAGCAGGACGCAAACCGTCTGCGTGCCATGAATGACAATACCGATACACTGGCTTCTTCGCCTGTTCCGGAACCGACCGAGGTGCCGCAGGAACAGCCGGAGCCGGAAACCGGATCCCCTGCTCCGGAGCCGGAAGAACCGGCAGAGGAATTGCCACAGTTCGACATCGGGGAAACACCAGAAAAACCGGCTGCTACCACCGAGGAGGACAAAGCCGCAGCCAAAGAGCGAAAAGCCCGCTACAAGCTGAAACGGCAGATCCTGATCACCAATCGCATCGGTGCCGTTGTGCGGATCTTCGCCATAGGAACGATCATCTTCGGCGGCTCGATCTTCCTGCTAGTGGGCACACGCCCCACGGAATCCGCCGAGGAAAACCGAAAGCTTGCCACGCCGCCCAGCTTCTCCCTCGAAGCACTGGGCAGCGGCGACTATGTGAAAGACCTGATGCACTATTACGAGGACACCGTCCCCGGACGCAGCAACTTTAAGCACATGATCAGCAAACTGGAAAGCTATCAGGGCTTACAGGGCGAGGACAAGGTGCAGTTCTACGGCAACATTGCCCCCGTCAAAAAAGAGGAAACCGCCGATGCGGACAGCAAGACAACGACGACTGCACCGGTTGCCAGCGGAAACCGTTCCACAGAAACCACCACGGCAACTACCGTTGTCACCGAGCCGGAGCCGGATCCTGTGGAGATCGGCGATGGCATTGTGCTGGTGGATAAGCGGGCGATCAGCATTTACGGCGGCAGCTTCTCCCGCGGGGAAAAGTATGCGGCAACGCTGAACGAATACAAGAAACAGCTGGGCAGCAAGGTCAATGTCTATTCGCTGGTGGCTCCTACGGCAGTATCGTTCTACCTGCCGGATTCCTACGCGGGCTATACCGGCAGCGAATCCGACAACATCGACCACATTGACGAAAACCTGAAAGATGTCAAGGCAGTTGATGCCTATGCAGCACTGGCGGCACACACGGACGAGGACATCTATGCCCGCACCGACCACCACTGGCTGCCGCTGGGGGCATACTACGCCGCAGAAGCCTTTGCCAAGACGGCAAACGTCAGCTTCGCTCCCCTGTCCGGCTACACCAAGACCACCCTGTCCGGCTATCTGGGCAGCATGTACACGTTCACCAAGAGTGCCGTCCTACAGGAGAATCCGGAGGACTTCACTTATTATACGCCCCACAACCAGTACACCACCCAGTATTATGACACCAACTTCACCAACGAACGGGACGGCAAGCTGCTGATCTCGCTGGACAACGTGGAGCCGGTCAGCTGGTATCTGGTGTTCATGGGCGGCGACGAAAAGATCACCCACGTGAAAACCGATGTCACCAACAAGCGGACACTGGTGATCGTCAAGGACAGCTACGGCAACGCCCTTGTCCCTTATCTCACGCAGTCCTTCTCGGACATCTACGTGATCGATATGCGTTACTTCGACCTGAACGCCGTTTCCTTTATGCAACAGGTCGGTGCAACAGATGTGCTGTTCGCCATGAACACGTTCAGTGCCACCGGCGGCAACAGCGAATGTCTGGAAACAATTCGGACACAATAAGAGGTTTCACAAATGAAAGAACTGGAATATCCCTTTGACAGCAGCTTTCTGCTGCAAAAACGACGCAAACTGAAAAAAGCCCTTCTGGCAGACGGCTCTGCCCGCATGGAAAACGCATTGCCGTGCTGGGCGTTCCACCACCAACGACATTGTTTCCATGCTGGAACTGTTCCTGCTGAACTGCGGCATTCAGCCGGTGTTCTACCAGTCGGAATACGCACAGTACTGGCAGGATGCCATGTTCGATGCTCCGGAACTGGCAGCATTTCAGCCGGATCTGATCTTTATCCACACCACAAGCCGCAACATCACCGAAGCTCCGCTGCCTCTGTCCGCTTCAGAACAGGAAGTACAGGACGCACTGGAACGGCAGTACACCCACTTCACCCAGATGTGGGAACACCTCGCGGCAACATACCACTGCCCCATTTTGCAGAACAATTTTGAACTGCCGGCAACACGCTCATGGGCAACCGCGACGGGTGGGACTGCCACGGTATGGTGTGTTCATCTCGGAACTGAACCGGAAATTCGGGCAGTATGCCGCTGCACACAACGACTTCTACATTCACGATATACACTATCTGGCGGCAAGCTACGGGCTGGACGCATGGCACGACAATTCCTACTGGTACCTCTACAAATACGCCATGACGCTGGACGCGATTCCGGAATTTGCCTACAGCCTGACACGAATCATTCGCTCCATTTACGGCAAGAACAAAAAGGTGCTGGCTCTGGACTTGGACAACACCCTCTGGGGCGGTGTCATCGGCGACGATGGACAAGAGGGCATCTCTATCGGGCAGGAAACCGCCGAAGCGGAGGCATACACCGAGGTACAGGAATACTGCAAGGCACAGAAACAGCTGGGCGTACTCCTCACGATCTGCTCCAAAAACGAACCGGAAAACGCCAGACTGGGACTTTCGCACCCCGATTCTGTCCTGCACGAGGACGACTTCGTGGCGATCAAAGCCAACTGGGAGCCGAAAGACCGGAATCTGGTACAGACTGCGGCGGAACTCTCCCTGCTGCCGGAAAGCTTCGTCTTTGTGGACGACAACCCCGCAGAACGGGAAATCGTTTCCGCCCAGATCGCCGGCATTGCCGTGCCGGAATTTCAGGATCCTGCGGACTGCATTCGGGTGCTGGATCACGCGGGCTACTTTGAAACCACCACATTTTCCGCAGCAGATGCCAGCCGCAGCGAAATGTACCGTGCCAATGCCCAGCGTGCCCAGATGCAGCAGACCTACGCCAACTACACAGACTATCTGCTGGGGCTGGATATGCACGCGGACATTCGGGATTTTGATGCGGTAGCACTCCCCCGCATTGTCCAGCTGACCAACAAGAGCAACCAGTTCAACCTGACCACACGGCGGTATACCCAGAGCGAAATGGAACAGGTGGCTGCCGATCACAAGCACATTCGCCTGTACGGACGGCTGCGGGACAAGTTCGGCGACAACGGCATTGTTTCCGTCGTTATCGGAGAGATCTCCGGCAACACCCTGCACATCGAACTGTGGCTGATGAGCTGCCGTGTACTGAAACGGGATATGGAACTGGCAATGCTGGACACCCTTGTGGCAGAGTGCCGGAAGCAGGGCATCACCGCCATCTGCGGCTATTACTACAAGACCGCCAAAAACGCCATGGTCAAAGACCTGTTCGGGACATTCGGCTTTACGAAAACCGAACAGTTCGAGAACGGCGACAGCACATGGCGTATGGAAATCGCCGGCTATGAAAACCAGAATCATGTGATTCAAGTCAACGAAAAGGAGCATCAGCAAGCATGACACACGAAGCGATTATGGAGAAACTGAACGAAATCTTTCAGGACATTTTTGACGATGACACGCTGGTCATCACAGAAAACACCACTGCCAACGACATTGAGGACTGGGACAGTCTGGAACACATCAACCTCGTCAGTGCTGTGGAAAAGGCATTCGGCATGAAATTCAGGATGCAGGAAGTTTCCGGCATGAAAAATGTAGGCGAAATGGCAGACATTATTGCTGCCCGTGCCGAAGAACCGAAGCCGAAAAAGCGGGGCTTGTTCCGGCGGTAAGCGTTTTTCGCTGCCTGAAAAGCAAAAATTGGAAACAAATAAAACAAAACGCCTGAAATGTGCAGAAACGGCTGGACATTTCAGCGTTTTGCTGTATAATGATGATAGATTTGTATACCATTCGAATCCACTCGGAGGAATCCAGATGCCAAAAGAACAGTTTTTATCTTATCAAAAAGAAAATCATCACCCGTCACAGCCGCCGGTACTGGACGCTGTCGGGTCGGTTCTGAATGCCCTGTGTGTCACCAAAGGATACACTTGGAAAGAGGCGTACTGCAAGCTGATCGCCGTCGCGGGAAAAATCGGGCAGATGCCCCAATATCCCAAAACCATTCGGGAACTGCTGCATGAAGAGGGGTTCTTTTTGCAGGCAAAAACCAATGTCAACAAGTGTATACGGGAGATCATTGCCGATTGCAACCGCAGCTTTCATGACGGCGAAGTGGTCATACTGAATTTGTCCGTCGGACACACGAACACGGATGACGGGGAATATTGTCCCCTCGTGCCCCATGATCTGGGCGGACAGGCAAAGTATGCCCTGCACTTCCCGCAGGACAACAGAGATCGGATTGCCCGTGAAGTGTGGGTTGCCTGGAAAGACGGACAGGATCACAGTCCCCTGCCGCCGCAGCAGAGCCGTACACAGAGAAAGGAACTGAAACTTCACACCGAAGAAAATGAATCGTTGGTAGTCCTGAACGAAAATCCCAACGACAACTACATTGGAGATTGTGCCGTCAGAGCCTTTGCAGCAGTTCTGGAGATCCCGTGGGCAGAAGCCATAAAAAGGCTTGCCGAAGCCCAAAACTACGCGGCGACCATTCTCAATGGGGAAAAAAACATCGAAGCCCTTTTGAAAAAAGAGGGGTTTGAGAAATTCGATGCCATGAAGCGAAACGGAAAGATCCTGACCGGCAAGGAGTTTTGCAGCCTGATTCACGACATGTTTCCGGCGGGAACAAGAATATACGCGTATTCGGGAAGAAGCCATGTAGTTGCCATTCTGGTGTTTGACGGGGAATACAAAATCGTGGACACGTGGGACAGCACCAACCGAAAAATCATAGAATACTGGGCAAAATATCCCCAAAAGCCCAAAAGGCCGAGAAAAACAGAAGCACCGACAGAAAAACTCACAGCACTCTCTGTCGGCATGACCATTCAGCACAAGACCTTCGGGAACGGCAAAGTGACTGCCCTTTCTGATACCATTGCCACCATTCAGTTTGCCGGCGGTGTCGAGAAAAAGTTTGCAGTCGCTTGGGTGCTGGGGAATTGCAGGGGAAACACTGCCTGAACTTCCATCGAAAAAGAAAAAGCTGGTATCCTGTACAAGGGAATACCAGCTTTTTGTATTCAGTGTTTCTTTTATTTTAGGCAATACCGCACAAAGATTGTGCGACAGATGCGTCGTCAAATTTTTCGTCAGATGAAACAAAAAGCGGAGTGAATACTTGATGTATTCACGAGCATTTTTGTGAAATATGACGGGAAATTTGC
>ENA-OQDW01000745-OQDW01000745.1-human-gut-metagenome-genome-assembly--contig:-NODE-745-length-13065-cov-1.833050_pt1 | contig 13065 bp, 17 predicted proteins | sample MGYA00242784_ERZ504613 | MGnify/ENA primary metagenome ERZ504613 (study PRJEB26092, sample SAMD00036330) | human gut metagenome | host: Homo sapiens | study: EMG produced TPA metagenomics assembly of... | reverse complement strand
CTCGGCCAGCGGAAGTGTGTTGCCCACTTCGGGAGCGACACCCGAACCGCTCACGATGGTCTGCCCCACCTTGAGGCCGTTCGGAGCGAGGATGTAGCTCTTTTCGCCGTTGGCATAGACGATGAGCGCGATGCGGGCCGAACGGTTCGGGTCGTACTCGATGGCCTTCACCGTGGCAGGCATTCCGTCGTTGGTCCGCTTGAAGTCGATGATACGGTACATCTGCTTGTGGCCGCCGCCGCGGTAGCGGACGGTCATCTTGCCGTTGCTGTTGCGGCCGCCGGTGCTCTTTTTCGGTTCGAGCAACGACTTTTCGGGAGCGCTCTTGGTAACCTCCTCAAACGTTCCGGCGATTTTATGTCTTGTACCCGGAGTAACGGGTTTGAACTTTCTTACTGCCATCTCTCTTAGATATTACTGTAAAAATCAATGGTATCTCCCTCCTTCAGGGTTACAATCGCCTTCTTGAAGTGGTTCGAGCGCCCTTCGAGGAGACCGCTCTTGGTATAACGGCTCTTCTCCTTGCCCATGTAGTTCACGGTATTCACATCCGTAACCACGACACCGTACATATCCTCCACGGCCTGGCGAATCTGAATCTTGTTAGCCCTGCGGTCCACTATGAAGCGAAGCGGTTGAGCTTCTCGCCCTGCGCGGTCATCTTCTCGGTAAGTACCGGCCTGATAATAATCTGCATTTCCATGATTCTCCTAAGCTAACATTTCGTTGATTACATTGACCGCCCCCTCGGCAATCAGTACGCTCGAAGCGTTCATCACGTCGTAGGTATTGAGGTTTGCGGCAGGGATTACCTTTACGTTCTGAAGGTTGCGTGCCGACAGCAGGATATTCCGGTTCGATTCCGGAAGAACGACCAGTATCTTCTTGTCGCTCACTTTGAGACCATTCATCATGGCTACGATGGTCTTGGTACGCGGAGCTCGATAGCGAAATCCTCCCACGACCTTGATGGCTTCGTCCTTCATTTTATAAGAGAGTGCGCTGCGGCGGGCCAGCCTCTTGAGCTTCTTGTTGAGCTTGAAGCTGTAGTCGCGCGGCACGGGACCGAATACGCGGCCTCCGCCGGGGGAAGAGCGGCGAAAGGATGCTGCCCGAACGGGCGCCGCCGGTACCTTTCTGGCGTTTCAGTTTGCGGGTCGAACCTGCGACTTCGTTGCGCTGTTTCGACTTGTGTGTACCCTGGCGTGCATTGGCGAGATATTGCTTCACGTCCAGTATATAGCGTGGTCGTTAGGCTCCACGCCGAAGACCGTATCCTCGAGGACTACTTTCTTGGCGGTCTCCTCTCCTGAGGTCTTGTAAACAGTTAATTCCATCTCCTACTTCTCGATTAATAAATAAGAACCTTTGCTCCCGGGATTGAACCTTCACGAGGATAAGGTTATTTTCGGGAATTACCTTGAGAACCTTCAGGTTAAGGACTTTAACCTGCGTACCGCCCGCCTGGCCGGGAAGCCTCTTGCCTTTGAACACCCTCGAAGGATACGAAGATGCACCGAGCGAACCCGGTTTGCGCTGACGGTTGTGCTGACCGTGTGTCTGTCCGCCCACACCTGCAAAGCCATGGCGCTTTACGACGCCTGATAACCTTTTCCTTTGGAGATGCCCGTCACATCCACCCATTCGCCGTCGGCAATGGAATCCACCGTGATGGTATCACCAAGGTTCACTTCATGGAAATCCCTGAACTCCGCCACCTTGCGTTTGGGAGTCGTACCTGCTTTCGCGAAGTGTCCTGACAGACTTTTGCTGGTGTGTTTTTCGCTTTTGTCGTCATAGGCAATCTGAACCGCTTCGTAGCCATCCTTCTCCACGGTTTTGATTTGCGTAACTACACAGGGACCAGCTTCGATAACAGTGCATGGTATATTCTTACCCTCGGCACTGAAAACGGAAGTCATTCCGATTTTTTTTCCAATTAGTCCTGACATTTTAGTCGTCTGATTACTTGTTACTTGGTGTTGTTATGAATCTTTTGCATATATTCTCTCTTCCGGTCTGCGGTTTACCCGGACCCGGCACGGCACTCGCGGCGGTTCCGTACGCATGCCGTACGTTTCATGCGAAGCCTCCCGCCAGGCAGGCTCCGCACGTTCCGCCGGCTCCGGTCAGACCTTAATCTCGACCTCGACACCCGACGGCAGCTCCAGTTTCATGAGCGCGTCGATGGTTTTGGGCGTGGAGCTGTAAATGTCCAATATCCGCTTGAAGGTGGAGAGCTGGAACTGCTCGCGTGCCTTCTTGTTGACGAACGTCGAACGGTTTACCGTAAAAATCTGCTTCTGGGTAGCAGCGGTATCGGACCGCTCACCACGGCGCCCGTACCCTTTACGGTCTTCACAATCTTTTCAGCCGATTTATCGACCAGATTGTGGTCGTAAGATTTAAGCTTTATTCTGATTTTTTGGCTCATATCGTTAGAACCTTAATTTTAATTGTTATTCAAATTGTCTGTAAAGGGTTACTCCACGTCTTTCCGGCGTCCGGCATTCTTCTCGATAATCTCCTTGGCGATGTTGGCGGGTACCTCCTCGAAGTGCGAGAACTCCATGGAGGACGTCGCACGACCCGAAGAGAGCGTCCTGAGCACGGTCACGTAACCGAACATCTCCGAGAGGGGCACCTTCGCTTGATGGCACGGGCATTGCCCTTCTGCTCCATACCGGATACCTGTCCGCGGCGTTTGTTCAGGTCGCCTATGATATCGCCCATGTACTCCTCGGGAGTCACCACCTCTACGGACATCACCGGCTCCTTGATGACCGGCCGGCCTTCACGCCTGCGGCACGGAACGCATTACGGGCAGCGATTTCGAAAGAGAGCGAGTCGGAGTCCACCGGTGGAACGAACCGTCGCGGAGAATCACCTTCATGCTGTCCACGCCGAACCCTGCGAGCGGGCCGTTGGCCATGGCAGCCGTAAAGCCTTCTGCACCGAGGAATATACTCCTTCGGAATGTTACCGCCCTTCACCTCGTCGATGAACTGGAGTCCGGTAACGCCCTCGTCGGCCGGACCGAGCTGGAATACGATGTCGGCGAACTTACCGCGACCGCCCGACTGCTTCTTGAACACTTCGCGATGTTCCACGGGAGCGGTCAACGCTTCCTTGTAATTCACCTGAGGCTGTCCCTGGTTGATTTCCACGCCGAACTCGCGTTTCAGACGGTCCACGATGATATCGAGGTGAAGCTCGCCCATACCGCGTATGATGGTCTGGCCGTTCTCCTCGTCGGTCTCCACCGTGAAGGTCGGGTCCTCCTCGGCCAGCTTGCCGAGTGCGACGCCGAGTTTGTCGAGGTCTTTCTGCGTCTTGGGCTCTACCGCCAGACCGATTACCGGTTCGGGGAAGGTCATGGATTCGAGAATTATCGGAGCCTTCTCATCGCAGAGCGTATCGCCCGTGCGTACATCCTTGAAACCGACTACGGCACAGATGTCGCCGGCACCCACCGTTTCAAGCGGATTCTGCTTGTTGGAGTGCATCTGGTAGATACGGCTGATACGCTCCTTCTTGCCCGACCGGGAGTTGAACACGTAGCTTCCCGCATCGAGCTTGCCCGAATAGACGCGCACAAAAGCGAGGCGGCCCACATAGGTCGGTGGCTATCTTGAACGCGAGGGCGCAGAAAGGTTCCGATTCCGACGGATGGCGTACCACCTCTTCGCCGGTAGCGGGATTCACACCCTTGATGGCTTCGATATCGAGCGGCGAGGGCAGGAACGCCACGACGGAGTCGAGCAACAGCTGCACACCCTTGTTCTTGAACGAGGAGCCGCAGAGCATCGGTACGATGGTCATCTCGATGGTCGCCTTGCGGATGGCCGCTTTCAGTTCTTCGGGGGTTATCGAATCCGGGTCCTCGAAGAACTTCTCCATCAGAGCCTCGTCCACGGTAGCGACCTCTTCGATGAGTTTCGCACGGTATTCCTCCACCTCGGCCTTCATGTTGGCCGGAACCTCCTCGTAGGTATAGTTAACGAGTTCGTTCTTCTTGGCATCGTCGTATATGAGCGCCCTATTATATATAAGGTCTATCACGCCAGCGAACTTGTCTTCGGCTCCGATAGGCAGGGCGATGGGCACCGCATTGGCTCCGAGGCGCTCCTTCACCTGTGCGCATACGGCCAGGAAGTCGGCACCGGTACGGTCCATCTTGTTGACGTAACCGATACGGGGCACATTGTATTTGTCGGCCTGGCGCCATACGGTTTCGGACTGGGGTTCCACGCCGCCGACTGCACAGAAGGTAGCCACGGCACCGTCGAGCACACGGAGCGAACGCTCCACCTCCACGGTAAAGTCCACGTGTCCGGGAGTGTCGATGAGGTTGATTTGATAGGTCTTGTCCTCATAACGCCAGAAAGGCGTGGTGGCGGCGGAGGTAATGGTAATACCCCTCTCCTGTTCCTGCACCATCCAGTCCATCGTGGCGGCCCCTTCGTGCACCTCGCCGATTTTGTGCGTCTTGCCGGTGTAGAAAAGGATACGTTCGGACGTCGTGGTTTTACCGGCATCGATGTGGGCCATGATGCCTATGTTGCGTGTAAATTTAAGGTCTTTTGCCATATGATTGCAGCCTCCTAAAATCTAAAGTGAGCAAACGCCTTGTTGGCCTCGGCCATACGGTGCATCTCCTCTTTCCGTTTAAAGGCAGCGCTTCCTGGTTGTAGGCAGCTATTATCTCGGCCGACAGCTTCTCGGCCATGGATTTCCCGGCGCGTTTACGAGAATAAAGGACAAGATTCTTCATCGAAAGGGAAATCTTGCGCTCGGGCCTCACTTCGGTAGGAACCTGGAACGTGGCACCACCGATGCGGCGGGATTTCACCTCCACCTGCGGTGTGATATTTTCCAATGCCTGCTTCCAAATCTCCAGAGGAGCCTTGTCCGCGTCCTTCATCTTCTCGCCGACGATATCCAACGCATCGTAGAATATCGTGTAAGCAATACTCTTCTTACCATCCACCATCAGGTTGTTTACAAACCTTGTCACAAGTACGTCGTTGAACTTGGGATCCGGAAGTAGAATTCGCTTTTTAGGCTTAGCTTTTCTCATTTTATTTAAAAATTCTTCGTTTGTTTGGCGGCGCCTCGTTTGTCGATTCCCTGCGTCACGCGCCCGGCACCGGAAGCCGCGTCCGCATCACGAAAAGTACGGGCCGCTATTTCTTCTTGGCGGGAGCAGCGCCTGCTTGGGCCTCTTCGCACCGTATTTGGAGCGACGCTGGCGACGGCCGTCCACACCTGCCGAGTCGAGCGCACCGCGCACGAGGTGGTAACGTACACCGGGAGGTCCTTCACACGGCCTCCGCGCACAAGCACGATGGAGTGTTCCTGCAGGTTATGCCCCTCTCCGGGAATATAGGCATTCACCTCTTTCTGGTTGGTCAGCTTCACCCTGGCGACCTTACGCATTGCAGAGTTAGGCTTCTTGGGTGTGGTGGTGTACACACGCACGCACACGCCGCGCCTCTGCGGACATGCGTCGAGTGCCGGAGCCTTGCTCTTGTCCTCCATCTGCACCCGTCCTTTCCGAACTAACTGTTGAATAGTTGGCATCTTTAAAACTTTTGTCCTTTAGTTTGAGTAACTTAACTGTTGTTTTCTCGTAATTCCGCAATCAAAACGGAGTGCAAATATAGGCAAAATTTCCGAAACGGTATATGAAGCGACAACTTTTTTCACCTGTTTCGGCCGGATTTACAGCGTTTTTCACGTCTGCCGCCCCTTTGCGCTATTCTTTTTGCTTATCGTTTTTTTAAACGCATAGAAAATACACATTTAAGAAACAGAAACATACAACGTAAACACATGATTGAAAACAACATACCTGCACACAGCATGGAATCCGCACCTGAAAACCGCCAGCGTCCCGCATGAGCGCGCAATGGCCTGCCGGATGTCCGTGTTCGAACGGGGCATAACGTACCGCACTCCTGCGGAATGAACCGATTTCCAAAACGAAAAAAGGATGCAAAAAGAGAGGAGCGACCGCCCACTGCGAAGCAGACGCTTTCCGAGCCGACACAGACCGGAATAACCATCGGCCGCCGCGTCATGTATGTAAATGCGATTACCCTCCGGTAGCGGAAAGCCGGGTACCGGGACTTCTCCGGAATACCCGCTGCGTGATTCCGTTGGGATTCGAACCCAAGACCCACAGCTTAGAAGGCTGTTGCTCTATCCAACTGAGCTACGGAACCTTATCGATAGAACCCCTGCGGCCTCAAGGTCCGCAAAGGTCCACAAAAGTAATGCTTTTCCGCCACTTGTGCAAATAGGGCCGTAATCGGGGCGATGAAGCAGGACACAGGAATACGAAACGACCCTGCCAAAACAAGTAAGGTATCCGTCAAAGCCCCTCTTTCCGGTATTGCCGCGGCGTCATCCCCGTATGATGCCTGAAATACTGCACGAACACCGAGGGACTCGAAAAATTGAGCTCTTCGGATATCTGAAGAACGGTCCGGTCGGTCGTCTTCAACTGCCTTTTGATTTCAATCACCACCACTCGTCAATCCAGTCGGATATCGAACGGCCTGTAATACGCTTCACCGCCCCGGAAAGGTATTTCGGTGTGCGGTTCATTCGGGAAGCATAAAACTTCACGCTCCGTTCCCTGCGGTAGTGACGCGACAGGAGGACGAAAAAATCGTCGGTCAGCTGTTCGTTCCGAGGCTTGGCGACATGCGAGGCCGTCCCCGCTTCCCGACGGTACACTTCACAGAGTTTCAACATCAGCGCATAGAGCAGCGCCTTGGCTATCTCCTCGCGGTAGACGCCCGTTTCGGAGGCATACTGCTTCTCAAGGAAACGGTAATATACCGTCAATCCATCCATCTCCTCCGCAGAAGCCCGCACCACAGGCATGGTGCGGGCCATACTCAGTATTTCGATATCGACCGGCGAAGGAAACTCCAATACCAGTTCCAGCGACATCGCTACCGTGTGCCGTTCCAAATCCTCCGAAGCCCCGCCGTGCTCCACCAACTGATTCGGCGACAGCAGGACGACCGTGCCGGGAACGACGGAATAAGTCTTCCCGTTCACACGGATTTCCTCGCTGCCCCGCAGACAGAGCCCCAGAATAAAGCCGTCGAGAATAAACGGTGTCTCGCCGTGGTAAAAATGCTCCGCTCTGTCGTGCAGGGAGAAGCGGACACCTGCCCCGACCGAAACCTCCTTTTCCTGCGACGGCTCGCCCGCCGCCATTCCGTGCAAATCTCCATCAGGCTCCATATCCGTTCAATCCGACCTTTTACACATTTTTTCTCCCGTAAACATAACGATATTTTTCCATATGTACACCATTTTTGCAGCCGACAAGCAGATTCCGGCCGAACGGAACAGCGTTCCCAAAACGACAGGGGCCGATGCCGGAAGGCAAAATCCCTACCCGACGGCAATGCACCTGCGGAGCGGTACGACAAGCTATCCCGACTCCGCAGTCTCCCGGGCCCGAAAACTGCAAAACGAACCAAACGCACAGAAACGACATGACACAAAACGCGAACGGGCCGCACCTGATCGGCCTGACCGACCGCGAGGTGGAGGAGAGCCGGCGACAGCACGGCCAAAACCTGCTCACCCCGCCCAAACGCCCCTCCATGTGGAGGCTCTATCTCGAAAAGTTCAAAGACCCCGTCATCAAGGTACTGCTCGTAGCGGCCTGCTTCTCGCTGGTCATCTCCGTCATCGAGGGCGAATACGCCGAAACGATAGGCATCTTCTTCGCCATCTTTCTGGCGACGGGCATCGGCTTCTGGTTCGAGTACGACGCCAACCGGAAATTCGACCTGCTAAACACCGTGGGCGAAGAGACGCCGTATCGGTCGTCCGCAACGGGAAAATCCGGGAAATTCCCCGCAAGGATATCGTAGTGGGCGACATCGTCATCCTCAACACCGGCGAAGAGGTTCCCGCGGACGGCACGCTGCTCGAAGCGTCTCGCTGCAGATAAACGAATCGAACCTGACAGGGGAACTCATGGTAAACAAGACGGTCGAGGAGACGGCCTTCGACGCCGAAGCGACCTATCCCTCCAACGCCGTCATGCGCGGCACGACGGTCACGACGGCCACGGCGTCATGCGGGTGGAGCGCGTCGGAGATGCGACCGAAATCGGGAAAGTAGCCCGGCAGGCGACTGAACAGGGAACCGAACGGACACCGCTGAACATCCAGCTTTCGCGGCTGGCGAAGCTGATTGGGCGGGCGGGTTTCACCATTGCGATACTCACCTTCCTCATCTTTACGGGCAAGGACCTCTACGCCTATCTCTCCGTCCACACGGTGACGGGCTGGGAGCAGTGGCTCGACATCGCCAACATCGTCCTGAAATACTTCATGATGGCCGTGACGCTCATCGTCGTGGCCGTTCCGGAAGGGCTGCCCATGAGCGTTACTCTCAGCCTTGCGCTCAACATGCGGCGCATGCTCCGGACAAACAACCTCGTGCGCAAGATGCACGCCTGCGAAACGATGGGAGCGATTACGGTCATCTGCACCGACAAGACGGGCACCTTGACACAGAATCTGATGCAGGTCTATGAAACGCAGCTCGACGAGACATGCCCCGACATCGTCGCCGAAGGCATCGCGGCCAACTCGACGGCCTTCCTGGAGGAGAAAGGCGAAGGGGAACGACCCGCGGGGGTCGGAAACCCGACGGAGGTGGCGCTGCTGCTGTGGCTGCAAGGCCGCGGAAGGGACTACATGGCGCTCCGTTCGCAGGCCCGGGTGCTCGACCAGCTCACCTTCTCCACCGAACGCAAATACATGGCGACGCTCGTGGAGTCGCCTGTTGCGGGGAGCCGCGTACTCTACGTCAAGGGGGCGCCTGAAATCGTGATGAGCAGGTGTACGCTGGACGAAGCCCGGAAAAGAGAGTACGAAGAGGCACTGCTCGCCTACCAGAACAAGGCCATGCGTACCCTCGGACTGGCCTACAAGGTCATTCCAGCCGATGCTCCAACCGACTGTGCGGAGCTCGTCGCCGCAGGAGGGCTCACCTTCCTAGGCATCTTCGCCATCAGCGACCCGATACGTCCCGATGTCCCCGATGCCGTCCGGCAGTGCCAATCGGCCGGGATAGCGGTCAAGATAGTGACCGGCGACACACCCGGCACGGCAACCGAAATAGCCCGCCAGATAGGGCTCTGGACACCGGAGGACACCGACCGCAACCGCATCACGGGAGCCGAATTCGCCGCGCTGAGCGACGAGGAGCGCTTGACCGGTACTCGACCTGAAAGTGATGAGCCGTGCACGCCCCATGGACAAACAGCGCTCGTACAACTGCTCCAGCAAAAGGGAGCGGTGGTAGCCGTTACGGGCGACGGTACGAACGACGCCCCGGCACTTAACCACGCCCAGGTGGGCCTTTCGATGGGCACGGGTACTTCGGTGGCCAAGGAGGCGAGCGACATCACCCTGCTCGACGACTCGTTCCGCAGCATCGCCACGGCCGTCATGTGGGGGCGTTCGCTCTACAAGAACATCCAGCGGTTCATCGTCTTCCAGCTCACCATCAACATCGTGGCGCTGTTGAGCGTCCTGCTGGGCGCCTTCTTCGGCACGGCGCTGCCGCTCACCGTCACGCAGATGCTCTGGGTGAACCTCATCATGATACTTCGCCGCCATGGCGCTGGCCTCCATACCTCCGAGCCCGGACGTAATGGCCGAGAAGCCCCGCAAACAAAGCGACTTCATCATCACGCCCGCCATGCGCAACGCCATCCTCGGCGTCGGCATCGCTTTCATCGTCCTCCTCATGGGGCTGCTGGCCTGGATGAACACCCTCCCCGGCGGCATGGATACCCACCGGCTGACGGTCTTTTTCACCGTATTCGTCATGCTGCAATTCTGGAACCTCTTCAACGCAGGCGTCTTCGGCACCGACCACTCCGTCTTCCGGGACGCTTCGCGGGCGAAGGGACTGCTCTGGACCGCCCTGCTGATACTCGCCGGCCAGATAATCATCGTCACGTTCGGAGGCGAAGTATTCCGGACGGAACCGCTGCCGCTGCACGAATGGATCCTCATCACGGCAGGCACCTCGCTCGTGCTGTGGGCAGGAGAGGCGTGGCGGGCCGTCGCACGGGCACGGCACCGGAAACAGACGGCCCGGTAGTCCCTCTCCGCAACCGGTACCGCAGGAAGTTATTCCCCCGGAGCGTTTGGCAGTTCGGCAAAAACTCCTTACATTTGCAGGCCGTTTCGTGAAAACGGCAGGACAACAACGATTGTTAATCTAACACATTCAAACAAATGCCTGTAAAAATCAGACTTGCGCGCCACGGTAAGAAAGGCTACGCCTTTTATCATATCGTTGTCGCAGACAGCAGGGCGCCACGCGATGGCAAGTTCATCGAAAAGATTGGTACCTACAATCCGAACACGAATCCTGCTACCATCGACCTGAATTTCGACAAAGCCCTGGAATGGCTCCAGAAGGGTGCACAGCCCACGGACACCTGCCGCGCCATCCTCTCCTACAAGGGTGTGATGTACAAGAAGCACCTCCTCGGAGGCGTTGCCAAAGGAGCTTTCGACGAAGCCGCAGCCGATGCCAAGTTCGAAAAATGGATGAGCGAGAAGGCCGCCAAGATATCCGCCAAGACGCAGAAGCTGACCGGCGAAAAGGAGAAGTCCGAAAAGGCACGCCTCGCAGCGGAGAAAGAAGCCAACGAAAAGAAGGCGAAGGCTATCGAGGCCAAAAGGCTGAAGCAGCAGCCGCTGCCGCCGCACAAACCGAGGAAGCGGAGGCTCCTGCCGAAGGGGAAGCTCCCGCCGCCGAGTAAGACGATGAATACGCTGGAAACCGTCGGCAAGGTATCCAAACCGTTCGGCCGCGAAGGCGAACTGATAATCAACCTGTACGACACTTTTCCGGAAGAATTCGATAAAAGGGAACCGCTCTTCGCATCTATCGATGCGTTGGCGGTTCCTCTTTTTATCGAGAAATTCGAGCGACGCGGCCGCAGCAGCGCACTCGTTACATTCGCGGATTTCGACACGCAGGAACGGGCCGCGGAACTTGTCGGTCTGGAACTCTCCCTGCGCACGGACGATGAGGAGGCGGACGACGACATCGTCTATCTGGAGGATTTGGTCGGCTTCCGGGCGACGTTCGACGGTCATCCGCTTCGGGGAGAAATCACGGACTATATCGACAGCGAACAGAACCCGCTGTTCGCAATTACGGCCGAAGGGAGGGAAATCCTCGTACCCGCCGCCGAAGAGATGATATCGGCCCTCGACATCGACGCACGGGAGATAACCTTTGTGCTCCCGGAAGGGCTCCTCGACCTTTACCTGTAATTCCGCCGCCACTCTTCTCCCGCTTCAGTCCACGGTCCGGCAAAATCCGCTGTCCGACTTTTTTCCCGACTGGCCCGCTGCAAGTCTTTCCGCATTCAAACGTCGGCAGCTTCCTATGCGGATACATCCGACGAATCGCTCCTGCCGTGTGCGGCCGCATGTCGCTGCGACGGGATACGACTGCACACAGCAGGCGACACCCCGCCCTTCCCGCCATAAAAATTTCTTCGCACCGGTGCAACATTCCCGCTCCCCCGGTGCATCTTACAGAAAAGCAACGGCATGAAACACTCCATTTACGCGCTCCTCTCCGCCATCTGCTGCACTGCGGCTTATGCCTGTACCCCCCAATTCCTCCTCTACCAACCGCCCGCCCCGCCCGCCTACGATTATGTAGCGGTAGAGACGCCCTGCGACGAAACCGTCCTCCTCGACGGCGACACCCTCCGTTACGGCATGACACCGGAGCGGCTGGTCGAACAGCTGCATCTCCAAAGCGACCGGAAGGAACTCGACAAATTCGCCCAGATAATCCACGACCTGAATCCGCCACAGACGGTTTACGGTGTATTTCCGACGACATCCGAAAGGGTAACGGTCGAGATACAGACCCGCGATTCGACCTTCGTCTTCGCCATCGGGCCGAACGAACGGGACAAAAGGTCACACCGGAAAACAACGGTACAACGTCGGCAGAAGAAGTATTCGCCCGCCCCCGACATCTGCCGCGACGGAGCCGGATACCGCCTCACCCCGAAAAGGGACTTCTTTCCCACAAGGCATCGGGAACAACTGCGCCGTATGCGTTTCGACGGCACATTCCGACCGGGCAGTCTCAACCTCTCCCTGTCTCTTCCGTGGACACACTTCTCCTCCTGCCACCCCGCAGCAGCAGGCGGCGGACGGCGCTTCTGCGGTTTCATCGGGGCAGGAGCCGGCATCGAATACCTCTACCGCGACAAACAGGGAATAGCCGCCGAGTGGAGCGGGATGCTCTTCTCCTTCATCCCCGTCCTGGCACCGCTCGACATTGTATGGAACAGCCCCCACGAGGGGTATTCCGTCATGACGGCCGGCATCTCGGCCTACCATCATCTTCGCCGGTTCACATTCGGCTACGGTCTCAACTGCACCCGCTATCTTTGGGCTTACCATTACGACATACCGGAAGAGGGCGAAATGCCGCCGGCACCGCTGGGACGCGAAAGCTTCCGCGACCATTACTGGGCGGCGGGCGTTTCGGTCGCCGGATACGTCAACATCACACCCCGAATTCTTTTCGGCGTATCGTACAAGCCCACCTTCCTGCGGTTCGGCAATCCCGAACCGTGGCGATACGAACATACGATTGCCATCGAACTGAAATTCTACCTGCTGAGATAGCCTCCGGAGAGAGATGCCGTCCGGATGTTCCGCTACGGGAACGGCAGAGGCGACCCTTCCGGCACCGGAAGAGCGCCTGTCCGAAAAAACGACCGGCCGTGCAACAAAACGACGGGGAGATGCATCTGTATATTACAAACCCCAAAACGCCAATGCCTATGAACCGAACACTCCTCCTGCCGCTCTCCGCATGTCTTCTATTCGCCTCCTGCGTGACGACTTACAGCACCTCCCGGAAATACGTCGCCGTGGACACCCCCGAAGGGGAGACGGTGGTCATGAACGGCGACACGCTCCGCTACGGCCTCACGCCCCGCGACATGGCCCTGGAACTCGG
>ENA-OQDW01000744-OQDW01000744.1-human-gut-metagenome-genome-assembly--contig:-NODE-744-length-13076-cov-2.612171_pt1 | contig 13076 bp, 8 predicted proteins | sample MGYA00242784_ERZ504613 | MGnify/ENA primary metagenome ERZ504613 (study PRJEB26092, sample SAMD00036330) | human gut metagenome | host: Homo sapiens | study: EMG produced TPA metagenomics assembly of... | reverse complement strand
TCTCTTCATTCAAACCGAAATAATCCATGTATTTATCATACTCTGTCATGGTAAAAAGATTTCGTTTCAATGCTTCAATTTTAAATGAACCGTCCGGATGAATGGTCATGAAGTAATATGTACCGTCTACAACTACACCAAATAACCAGTCTGCTTTATATCCGTATTGACTCCAATCCACCAATGTAATTTTACCAATAGCAATGTCCTTTTTAATTACAAGCTCTTTCAGAATATTATAAACTGCCGCTGATGATTGGTGTTTAAAATTCTCTACTGTAATATGCTGAACAACATAATCCTCCATGCTTTCTTGATGCGGGTCCACTTCCGAATCTGAATAGAAGGATTTATCATGTATATATCGTACGTTAAGCTTCTTCTTTGATAATCTTTTACCAACGCTGCATTTTGCCTCTGGAATAATTTTATTAATACCATCCGCTACATCCTGCAAATAATCTTCAGAAGTTTCAGTGTGTACAGCATCCACTATATTAATTCCAGAATTCAAAACTTCCTTTTTAACAATATCCTTATATAACTCCAATGACGCACGCTTATATTCCAAAACTTCGTCAATACTATATTGTTTAAATTTAACGCGAATATACTTACCAAATTCATCATGTAAGGCATTCAAAATATCATATAAAACACCCATCTTGGTACATGAAAACGTTTCATAATCCGTAAAGTCAAAGAATGTAATGCTACCCCTTTCACCATCTACGGGTTTTATAATAAAGTTTTCTCTACGGTCTTTATTTTCATTAGATACTCGTTTTAAAGTATTATTGTTATAACTAAACTCATATTGCGGAAAATCCTGTAACTTTCTTTTTTCAAATTTCATTTGCTTTTTAAGTGCCAGTGATGTCAACCTATGTGCTACCAATTTTACACACATATCATCTCCGATTTTCACCTCAAGGCACTGCATACCCCAAATAAAATTCTCCTTATCCTTATTCAACCATGCAGGTCGAAAACATAATAATTTCCCTGACAGATTATTAAAAGATATCATTTCATCAACCGGACTCGTTAGCGCATTCAAAAACAATTGTGTCAACAAATACTCCGGTATACTGCTACTTGTCATAGATTTTATAGACAAACTATCTCCATCCTCTTTTGCATTCAACAAACGTACAAACTCAGCTCTGGAAATAGCGTTTTTAGGAAGCATAACCCAAAAACTCTTTCCGCTTTCAAATTGCAGAGCTGATATCTTTATATCATCAAATATCTAGAAAAGTAGCTCCACCTTTTATATATTTATCCGATGTTGTAACATAATAAAAATCATAATTCATTTGTCAATGTTGGAATATTCAAACGAAGCCAGGAGTTCATTCGAATAAAGTTTCTTTATACTCATTGCAAATATCCCTCCCGATTTATTTTGCTATGATTTCTGTTCCTATTTCTTTTCTATCCAACCGATATAAATATGGTATCTCAATAATTCTACCATTATCACTAGACGTAATCTGCATATTGTGATCAAGCATAATATTGATTATTACCGCTCTCTTTCCTCCACACTTATCTAGCTTTTCCAGGACGTTTTTCTTTTCTTCTTCCGCAGATATTAACATGGTTTCTTTCCATAACTTGAAATCAATATACACGCCATTACCTAGGGTATAATCAAACAATTCAAAAAACTCCGGTGGCATTTCCTGCAACGTTACTCCTGCATATTGTTCTAAAATATATTTACCAACAACTTCGCCTAAGGCACCTTTATAAATATTATTAAACATAGGTGGCGTCAATATAAACTCACTAGGAACAAAGCTCGTTGCATATCCATGCTTTTCAAACAATGCTTTCACTCCTGGGATTTGCATAATCTCTTTCAAATGCACCTCATCCTCTGACATCTTTTGTGGAAGACTACCGTCAAACTTGATATTTATATTTTTATTATAGTCTCCTTCTTTGCTCATAAGAATAAGCTGTAATTTCTCCCGGCGCACACATATATACAAGCTGATATTGCGAATTCTGTTCTACGTTTTTTCTGCTTAGTGTAGGCCTCATAAGGCATAACTCACGCAATGCTTTCCAATAATCTATACTATCATCAGTCCAATTGCGCTTCAGCTCATTTATAATCTGCATTGCCTTCAGTGCTAATGTTCCGGCACGATTTTCCATTACGGCAATATCCAAATTTTCATTTGCCTGACCATTATAATATGTTTTACCCACTTTAACTAGTTCCGCAAATTCAGGATTCAACATTCGTTGCTCCACAACAGACAAATCGTAATCTGTTAAAATGGTATTATCCACATAAATATATATATCCGGATTCTTAAGACCAGTTCTACATATTCTTCCTACTGCCTGTATTAATGTTCGAATCGCAAAATTATTTACAGAATCTGTTTTATATGGTTCTCCCTTTTTTCCCGAAAAAGTATATCCACCACTGAAGCATATAAATGCATCTTTAATTACTGCAATCCCATCTTTACGAGAAACTTCTCCTCTTTCCATCAAGAATTCCATCTGATATACAAAACGAATTAAATCTTCAGCTTCAATTCCCTTTTTGCTATCCACATTCACCAGAAGATTTGTCGGCTTCTCAAGATATATGCAGTCAAAGTCTTTTTCCATATCTCCTCTATCGTAATCATTAACTGCTACAATAGTAGCATTCCCCGGTGCTTTATATTGCAAATTTTGTCCCGCACCAACTGTATTATAGGAAGATATAACAAAGAGTTTTTCTCCCTTTGACAATCTCTGTATAAACTCCGCACGCTTAGCATCATAATCTTCACTATTTATACTGTATAACAAGTCTTTACCTTTTAATCCCTTGATACCATAAAGCTTAATAATAGCGTCTGCGAATTCCTCTAATAATTTAATATCAAAAAGCCCCTTATTCTCCTGCGGCAATTTATTATTAAGACACAAGAAGGATTTAACCGAATCATTTAAGATAAATGCCTTCATTACCTTTACAACACGAATAAAGTTATTCTTTGCATATTCAACGCGCTCAAATGATATTGATAATTTTTCCGCATACTTCGTTATAAGTGCTTCGTTTCCGTTAAATATCTCTGATAATTCAACTCTATCATCCGCATTATAAGAAACTGGCTCCACATGAATATTTACTTTGTCATAGTTTGCAACAAAAGTTTGAAATGACTCCTGTAATCTACACCTATCTGCTTCTGGCATCACATAATATTTATCCTGCAACATCCTTTGAAGATATTCCAAGTCATAATTGCCAACAACCGTATCAAGTGTTGCGGTAGCTGAAATACCTATAATTTGAGCCTTTTCAGACAAGTGAAGTAAAATACGTTCTGGCGAATCCTGAAAATCAAATAATTGAATCTCCGAACGCATACTGTGATTAGGATCATCTATAAAATCATAATAGCGAAATCCCCTATTATAGACAGAGCGATCAAAATACTTTAACGACATTTTTCCATTGCTGTCTTTTTTATCTTTCTTCGACTTTACCTGGCCTCCCATTACGATAGGCTTCAAATACCTTATCTGTTCTCTTGATAAATGAAACTCTGTCAGCACTGACTCAATTGCATTTTCAAACGTATAATCATCGTCACCCGGCCTTTTATCCTCATCCTTATGATGCTTATAATTAAACGAAAGATTTCTAGCTCCGTTCTGAAAATAAGTCAAGCAGCCTTTAACACTGGCAAGCAAACTTAATACGCCACCTTCTTTCTCTGTTGGTCTTCTTTTTGTAAAACGCAACCAGTTCTGTTTTGCCTTCATATCGGTATCTATATCAATAAAAGCATTTTCTCCCTCAAATACCGAATGAAACTGTAAGTCATTAAAAATAAAATTACGACTTCTATCGCCCTTACCATCTTCTTCTGTTTTGAAGCTATATTGCATCGCAAAACGGTCATATGTTTCATCAAACACACCACCAAATCCTTCAATAATTTCCGTAGGATTTTTCGCGTTTTTGTGTTCATCAAGATATGCTTGTTGTAACTTCGATGCAGTAGTAAGCTCTGCCGGAAAATCTCTCGTCTTCAAAGATGCATATACACGATGAAACAGACCTAAATAATCAATATGATTTTCTAAGCCTCTTGTTATGATCTGATTAAGTAACCTGTCTCTTGTTGCATCAAACTCATCTATAAAAATAATTGCATTTTTTGTAATATCATTATTGTAAAAGCTGTATGTAGGTTCAATAATCGTAGTATTCCCCAAGAAAAACTTGTCCATAGACATAAAAACTATCCGTTTTTCTCTCGTATATACTGCTGGATACAATTCTCCTATCCAATGATAATCAAGATTATTAGCAATATTCTTTAACTTTTCCTTTGGTGTCCTGAACTGCTTCAGCTCACTTTCTATCACCTTACGAAAGGCACCTTCTGCTGCTTGCGAATTGCATCCTCTGCGTTCTTGCATAAAACATTTATAATGTCCTTACTGGTTCCTTTTAATTCACGCTTTTTATCTCTGTATTCGTTTAATAGTTTTACTGAACCATGTAAATCCTTAAATTCTTGTTTCATAGTGATTGCTGCTGGAATTTTTCTGGCACGATATAACTCATCCAATTTTTCTACAACCATATCTGCATTAGCTTCTATTCGCAAACAATATTTATCATAATCATCTGCTTTACCGCGCTTTGCAAAATGTTCACGCAACTCCTTATCCGGCAAATTTTTCTTAAGAGTTGTAACAAAAAAAATCTTCTTATCCTTGAATTCCGGCGAATCATAATAGTCGACCATAAACTCAAGTACACTATATGTTTTTCCGAAGCCGGTCGGCATATCTAGCAAGAACAATCCCGTATCCGTTGACTTGCAAAAATTTACAATCGCCTGTTTCATAGTATCCTCCAAGTTTTTCTTAGTATGGTGTGAAGATTAAAGTCCTTCAAAAGCTTTTCTCTTACCTGTGCTGTTGCACCAGTATCTGTAAGTACACTATCCGGAAGAACTACACCAACACGTCCACCTGTTTTTACAATAGACATGATATGCTGTAAGAAGTTAACCTGATTATCGGATGTTTTTACAAACTCAGGTCTATTAGCTGCAACCTCCACACTTCCTTGAGGTCTTATTCCAAATGGTGGATTCGCTAGTATCACCTTGTACATCTTATCTGATGTATCAATAAGAGAATCCTGATATGCAATAGGGCTCTTGTTTACACCGATATCATGTAAGTAAAGATTCATTGATGCAAGTGTTACTACAAGTGCAGTATTATCTGCTCCAAATAAAGCATGATTCTTAAGGAACTTCTGCTTTTCAATATCCTTGCTCTGTCTCTTCATATGCTCATAAGCTGCAAGCAAGAAACCACCCGTACCACACGCAGGATCGGTTGCCCTTACAAAATTGATACAATCACACGATTTCCCCTTTTGTACTCGTGAACGATGAACACTATGTGCATTATGAACGATACGCACAGTGTGCAAGGTTTGTGCATAATCGAACGATAGCTTTTGTGCGCACATCGGCAGGTCTCCTTTCCTAGGATTTAGGTATTGCAAACTAGAATTTATCAGCCTAATTGCTTTTTGATTTCAGCTTTCACTTTATCCAAATCAAGGTATAGGCTTCGCACAACTGAACCAGAGCAAGGTAACTCTGATAGCTAACCATATCAATAGCGTGGCAAGAGCCAGTTTAAACGGCTGTACCCCATTTAAACTGGCTCAGTTACTGATAGACAGAAAACTATTGGAACTTTGCGATCTTAAAGATATACCCGCGGATCAGGTGATATTAAAACCCACGCTGTTAAAGCACTAAATATCACATTCATTTCCGGCATCGTATTCTCCAGACCGGTGGAAGTTACCCTTGCAAAGAACAGCCAGCGGTCCTTTCGTGATGTTCCAATCCCGTAAAAACACGGTGTTTTCTCCTTATATTATAGTTTTGTTTTGTGTAAATATCTATATCTTGTAGAAATTAATTCTGCAGAAATCCTTTTACTTATCAGTACTAGCACATGGTGGAAGTTACTTTTTCATTCAACCGTTATAAAATGCAAGCAGCCTGTATGCTTCATTACACACAGGCTGCTTAATCAAATTTATTATAATTGATGAAAAATCGGTTGCATTTTGTCAAAAGTACAAAACTTTTTGAAACCAAGTGCTTTTAATTCCTGTTATGATACTGAGGATATCCCAGCAATACTTGCTATCCCTGATACCTTATTCTTTCTACCAGCGTTTCCTTTTTCAGATTACTGCTTAAAACGCAGGAAAGTACAATCTGCAACAGACCGACCAAAAAAATCATAATAAAAATTGGTACGATTGGAACATGATAGATATTCATTCCAAATATTCCATTATGTTTTGCATAGGAAAAAAGTGCATAGCCGAGCGGCAGACCAATGATCAAAGCTACGCATATGGTACCAACCGTAAACATCATTCCCTGTAACTGCAGACATAAATTTAATTGTTTATTTGTCATACCCACAGCCTGTAATACACCATATTCCTGCTTTTTTGTCGTAATATTCATGATTATGGTGTTTGCCATATTCATAAAACCGATGAGTCCTACAACCGCCATAAACAGATAACAGCCAAGCTTCATCATGCGAGCTGTGAATTCTGCAGATTGTAACTGTGCATGATAGGTATCCATTTTTATATGCGAAGTATTAGAAATCAAAGTATTCAGACTCTGTTCCACAGATGCAACATCTTTTTTATCACAGTCCACCCACAGATAGCCATAGGCTGTTCCCCTCGGATTCATGGAACGGTATACACCTTCCGGAATGACAAGATAAGTGTCCGCGCTTACAAAGGATCCTGCAATCTTTCCCTGATAGGTATAGGTTTCACTTCCATTCTCAAAGTCAAATGCAATGGATTCACCCGGAGCATATCCATCTTGTTCCATCCACATCAACCAACCAAAGAAAATTTCACCATTCTTTACCGCCTGATCATAGTCCATAGAGCCAATATCCCCGTCTTGGCGCATAAAATCAAAATCATTTTTACTCACAATATCAGCCGGAAATCTTGTTCCGTTCAGATTTACAGAGACAATCTCTCTCGTCATGACATCTGTCACTCCTGGAATGCTTTTGATTTCTTCAATCATTGAATCATCCAGTGGGTTGTTCTGTAGGATTGTGTCCAGATTATTCTCCGAATAGGCTTCATCATAATTCTGGGAATAATCCAGCTGCAACTCAAATTGTCCATGGTTGATTGCAATCCGCGCCTCGTGCTCCGTGTCAATATTTCCAACATAATTAGAGATAATTACAAACAATACACAGGAAAGCCCCATGGTAAGAATCGTAGCAATGGTTCTTTTCGGATTGCCTGTCACATTTGCCATTGCCATGGAGAAAACGGTGACATCTTTTCTGCCTTTTCGTCTGCCCTGTTTTTGCGTTTTGGAGCCGTCAAGATACCGTGTCGCTTCGATGGGTGAAATCCGGGAAACAATTTTCATGGGTTTGCGCAGAGCCAAAACGACCGTAAGAAACGATACAAAAATGCAGATGAGCATAATTGTCAGTGAAAACAGAGGCACCTGATGGTTCTTGATTCCGGACGATACCAGATTTCCCTGCTCCACCAGCCAGTTGAAACTGACTTTTGCAATCAGGAAACCAAACAGCAGCCCCAGCGGTATCGAAGGAACCGCCAGAAGAATGCCCTCACGAAAGATCAGCTGCTTCATCTGCTTTCTGGTTGCACCCAGCGCCTTGATTTTTCCGTACTCCTGAACCTTCTGGGCGATCCCGACCTGGAAGATATTATAAATGACCACAACGGAAAACAGCACGATTCCGAGGATCAGGGTTCCACAAACCACAATCATTTCATAGCTCGGCTGCAATACCCACTGCAGGTAGAGGTCATTGATGATCACGTTTTTCTGGTCAATGCCGCAGGAATCCGCGATTTCTTTTATAACAGGCGCAACATTATTCATAGATACATTTGCAGAATCGCTCAAGGTAAAATAGATATTATATTGCCTGTCACCCTCCGCAACACGCTCATTATAAAAATCCTGCGAACCGAATACAACATAGGAAGCCTCGATGGTATATTCATCCCGGTCATATAAAATCCCGCTGACAGTAAATTCCACCGGTGCGTATTCCGACTGCATGCCGGACCGGTACTCCAATGTTACGGTGTCTCCGACCTTTACATCATGGTATCCCACTGCATCAAAGAAAGCGCGTCCTGCGGCAATTTCCTGCGCCTTTTCCGGATAGGTACCTTCCTTCAACACATATTCCTGATTATAGGGAAGCATTTTCCTGACCGTTTCATCCGCACTGACAAAGCCGCCATTTTCATTTCCTTTCAGGATGCCCTCCGTACACATGATGCCGATATCAGATATCTCAGCTCTGCGTTCCACTTCTTTTAATTGCGTACCATCTGCGACGATAAACAGGCCGTAGTTGCTTCCGTATGAGCCTGCCGCCTGACTTTTCTGCAAACGTATCATTCCATTTCCCACAGTACTGATAATCACAAGCAGCATCGTAGTCAGACATATGGACATCATAATCAGTATACTTCTTGTCTTGTTCTTTTTGTCATTGCTATATGCAATCCTGCTTATTGTCTTCATCTGAAATCCACCACCTGTCCGTCCTCAATCACCAGAATACGGTCAGCGACCTGTGCAATTTCGTCATCATGGGTAATCATTACAATTGTCTGTCCATATTTTTTTGCTGTCATCTTAAGCAGAGCGATTACCTCATCACTGGTCTTAGAATCAAGATTTCCTGTCGGCTCATCTGCAAATATAATTTCCGGACGATTCACCAGTGCTCTTGCAATTGCTACTCTCTGCTGCTGTCCTCCGGATAACTGATTTGGCAGATTATAAATCCGGTTTTCAATCCCCAGAGTTGCAATAATATCATTTACATACGCTTCATCCACTTTTCTTCCATCCAGCCCCAGTGGCAGTACAATATTTTCCCAGACATTAACAGATGAAACCAGATTAAATGCCTGAAAAACAAATCCGATTTTTCTTCTGCGGAAAACAGCAAGGGCATCTTCCTTCATCCTGTATAAATCTTTCCCTGCTAAAGTAACACTGCCTTTTGTCGGGGTGTCTAGCCCTCCAAGCATATGAAGTAATGTACTTTTACCGGAACCTGACTTTCCAACAATTGCGACAAATTCTCCCTGCTCAATCTGAATGTCCACCTGATTGACCGCTTTGACCTGATTCTCACCTGCGCCATAAAACTTACAAAGCTGCTTGGTTTCTAATATCACACTCATGTGTTGCCTCCTTTTCAATTCTGTAAAGCGTACCTTTTCAGCACGCTTTCTTTGCCTGTTTATATATTTGGTCATTTTTCAACCTACATCCAAATTGTATCAGGACAATCTTTCATTTCACTTTCAAAAAACGAGCAGAAATCTTACAGAATTGTAAGATTTCTGCCCACTTAAAATTTAACCAACATATGGTAATTGAATCACAAACGTGCTTCCTTTTTTCTTTTTGCCGGAGGTACCGTGATCGTACCTGCGTGTTTTTCGATAATTTCTCTCGATAGAAAAAGTCCGATTCCTGTACCACTCTTTTCCATGACCTCCCTGGAACTTCCTCTGTAAAATCGTTGAAAAATTTTGTGATACTCATTCTGCGGAATACCAATTCCCTGATCCTCAATTTCCATTCTTACAAGATCGTTTCTTTTTTGTAACCGGATAAATATTTTTGAACCACACGGACTGTACTTGACCGCATTATCCAGAACGTTGATCACAGCTTCACCAAGCCACCTTTTATCCTGCATAATCGTGCATGTTTCCAGCTCTTTTTCATAGTCAAAAACGAATTCAATTTCTTTCTCATCCGCTTTAGGATAAGTGCGGTTCACAGCAGATATGACAGTATCCATAAGCGGAAGTTTTTTCTTATTAATCTGAATCAGTCCAGTTTCCATCTTGGATATTTCAAGAAGCGACTGCAATAATGTCTCCAGTCCATCCAGAGCACTCCGACAACGGATACGAAACTCCTCCTGTTCTGTGGCACTTAAGTCATTCTGCATCAGCACACTAAAACATGTATCCAAAGCTGCAACCGGTGTCTTTAACTGGTGAGAAATATCAGAAACCATTTCTTTCGTGTTCTCCTTTTCTGCCCTTGCTTCTTCCTTTATCAACTGAATATGATGTCCGATTGCTTCAAGCTGGTCATTCAATTTTTCCAGTTCTGCATGATTTTCCGTTTTCAGTAAATCATCAAATTTATTTTCACGGAATCTGATCAGAATTTCTTCCAACTGGTCTAAAATTTTCTGATGACACGCATCTTCTTTTTTCTTCCAATAAAGTAAAAAAGTCAAAAGAAGCACGCATATCACAGTGCTTACAGCACCGGTCACCATAACCTGATGCCGGAATTGCGAATAAAATGCATTCCCTTTATTCCCCCAGTATCCATATTGCTCCAATAATCGCCTTCCCTGTTCGTTAGTTTCAATATCCTTATCCTTAAGCAATTCCGAAACAGCATCCAGCCCGGAAAATTCTTCCTTTGCAGCAATCTCTGTCATAAGATTCATTTTATATTTATAATCTTCATAAAACACATACGTGGTAAAGCAATTTAATATTGCAAACAATAATATGACAGGTAATACCAAGGAGAGCACTACTGTAATCTTCTTGCGATATCTCTTTGTCACTGCCTTACCTCCTGATTCCATATATACCAAGACCTCTGATATTCTTTATATAGACCGGTGCAGCCGGATTGTCTTCGATTTTCTCACGGAGTCTTCTGATATTGACAGCGATTGTATTTTCATCCACAAAATCCCCTTCCAGATCAAACACATTTTCCAATATTTGTGTTTTTGAAAGAATCTGTTTCGGATTCTGAAGAAAAAAAGTCAGCATTTTCAACTCCGTTTTTGTCAGACTGATTTCACGACTCTTTATCAGGACTTTCATTTCTCCTGCGATAAATACGATATCTCCCGAAATCATCTTTCCGGCTTCCGTTTTCTCCTGTCTGCGGCGGAAATGTGCTTCTATTTTCAAAAGAAGTACCGAAAGACTAAACGGCTTTGTAATATAATCATCTGCCCCTGCTTCATATCCCATGACCTGATCCATCTCCTGATCTAGTGCTGTAAGACAAATAATGTATGTATTATAATTGCATCTCATCCACCTTACAAATTCCAGTCCATTCCCATCCGGAAGATTCACATCACAAATGGTAACATCCACATTATTATCACTTGCAATTCTTTTCGCTTTTTTCACTGATTCTGCTGAAAAAACCTCATATCCGGATTTTTTCAGTGAGAATGTAATTCCACGATTTAAATTTTCATCATCTTCAACCACGAGTATACCTGGCATAGCATCTGCACCTCTCTTTATTTATTCATCTTACAATGCTTCAATGCTCCACAATTGCACTCTCTTTATCTTCTGGACACTGCGGTTGCCTGCTATCTTCATTTTTAGGTAAATTATAATTCTTTCCAACCTCAATTCCGCATTTTCTCTTTACCTGTGAGATATACAGATTGGAAACCTTCATGCCGGCATTATGTTCAGCCACATACTTCTTTATCTCATCATATGTAGCCTTAGTCTCTGCAGATGTTATATCATATCATCAAGTTCAATCGTGACATTAATCTAATCATCCGGCTTTTGTTTCAGTTGGGACAAAAGAACAACCGTCTCCACCGACACCGTATTCGGGAACATATCAACCGGGCAGACTTTCTTCAATTCGTAGCCTCTTTCACAAAGATACTTCAAATCCCGTGCCAGAGTTGCGCTGTCGCAGCTTACGTAAACTACCCGGTCGGGCTGCATTTTGATAATGGTAGAAAGCAAGGTCTCGTCGCAGCCTTTTCTCGGCGGGTCTACTACAATCACGTCAGCACGCTCACCAGTAGCGGGCAAACTGCTCTGGAAGCACTTCCTCTGCTTTTCCCACAAAAAATTCCGTATTATCAAATCCGTTCAGGCGCGCATTCTCTTTAGCATTCTCAATGGCAGCAGGAATGATCTCCACGCCCCTTACCATCTTTGCCTTCTGTGCAAGAAACAGAGAAATTGTTCCAATTCCGCAGTAAAGATCCCACACAGTCTCATTTCCGGAAAGTTGTGCATATTCCAGTGCTTTTCCATAAAGACGCCCTGTCTGGTAAGGATTTACCTGAAAAAAGGACAGCGGCGAAATCTGATAGGAAATCTCTCCGATCTTGTCTGCAATGTATGGCTGTCCCCAGAGCAGCCGCACCTTTTCCCCAAGGATCACATTATTTCGCTTCTTATTCACATTTACCATCACACTGACAGTCTCCGGAATCTGACGAAGGGATTTCACCAGAGCCTCTTCGCCAGGAAGATTCTCCCCGTTAATGATCAGACAGACCATCATCTCGTCCGTAAAAAAGCCATATCGAATCAGCACATGGCGCACTAAGCCCTTGCCAGTATTCTCATCATACGGCTGGATGTGGAACTTCTCCATATGAGCGATCACACGATCCAAAACCTCCTTATTCCGTGTTACCCCAAGAGCACAATCCCGGTTCTCAATAATACTGTGGGTACGGCCGGCATAAAATCCGGTAATAATTCTGCCGTCTTTTGACTTTCCAACTGGAAACTGCGCTTTATTTCTATAGTGGAAAGGCCGGTCCATTCCCAGGATTTTCTCCATAGGAATATCTGTAAAGCCGCCAATCCGCTCCAAATGTCCCCTGACTTTGGAAGTCTTAAATTCCAGCTGCTTCTCATAAGAAAGGGCCTGCAGCTGGCAACCTCCGCATTGTCTTGCGAACTGACACTTCGGCTCCACACGGTCAGGAGATGGGGTGATAATCTCCTCCAATCTTCCGTAACCGTAATTTTTCTTCGCTTTCATGATCTTTGCGCGGACTGTGTCTCCGATTACTGCATCTTTGACAAAAACGGTGAAGCCATCGGCTTTTCCGATACCTTCACCGTCAATTCCGCAATCTTCAATCTTTAACGTAACAATATCATT
>ENA-OQDW01000743-OQDW01000743.1-human-gut-metagenome-genome-assembly--contig:-NODE-743-length-13078-cov-3.665045_pt1 | contig 13078 bp, 18 predicted proteins | sample MGYA00242784_ERZ504613 | MGnify/ENA primary metagenome ERZ504613 (study PRJEB26092, sample SAMD00036330) | human gut metagenome | host: Homo sapiens | study: EMG produced TPA metagenomics assembly of... | reverse complement strand
GTTTCGTATCTGACGTATGCAGATTGCGTCGTCAGATTTTTTGAGAGATGAAGGGAAAAACGGAGAATCCTTCGTGGATTTTCGAGTATTTTCCGAAATATCTCGGAAAATATGCACGCAAGATGCGTGCGGGAAGATACGAAACAGGCTCTCATATTTCACAAAAATGCTCGTGAATACATCAAGTATTCACTCCGCTTTTTGTTTCATCTGACGAAAAATTTGACGACGCATCTGTCGCACAATCTTTGTGCGGTATTGCCCTTGTGCAGAAGATGCCCTGTTTCTGTTTTTGCAGGTGGAAAAAACTGGTCATATTCGCGTGAAGGACATGTGCTTTCGCATGTTTCCCTAAAAAAATTTCTATTTTGACAGATTTCAGTCTTGCAGTTCCCCATAGAATGTGGTAAAATTATAGGGTAGAACAAAAAAACAGGAGGTAACAAAATGGACAACAAAAAAATAAAAGTCCTGATCGGAGATGACAGTGCAGAATATGGCATCACCTGTGCCAATGAACTGCGGTCGCTCGGTCTTTACGTCGTGACGCGGCGAAAAGACGGGAAAGTCATTCTGGACGCGATCCGGAATGACACACCGGACGTGGTTGTGATGGACGCTGTCCTGCCGGGTATGGATGCCATAGAGATCCTTGAGAAATCTCAGACATTCGAAACCGCACCGGCTTTCATCATCACATCTTCTTATGAAAATGCGTTTATCGAGCGTCAGGTCATGGAAAAGGGTGCGGCGTACTTCATGCTGAAGCCTTTCCACATTTCCACTCTGGCAGCCGCATCACCGATCTGGCTGCCAAGGGCATGCCGAACCCGAAAAACTCTGCCAACCGCAATATGGAGGTAGTGGTGACAGAGATGATTCATCAGCTGGGCGTGCCTGCACACATTAAGGGCTATCACTATCTGCGTGCCGCAATTCTGGCTTCGATCGAGAATCAGGCACTGCTGGAAAGCGTGACGAAGCTGCTCTATCCCACAGTGGCAATGCAGTTCGACACCACGTCTTCCCGCGTGGAACGTGCCATTCGCCACGCGATCGAAATCGCATGGGATCGGGGCGATCTGGATACGATCAACTCGTTCTTCGGCTATACTGTGAACAACTGCAAGGGCAAGCCCACCAATTCCGAATTCATTGCCCTGCTGACAGACAAGCTGCGGCTGCAATACGGCAGAAGCACCGTCCGTCACGCCTAAGACAATACCGCACAAAGCCTGTCCGACGGCTCAATACAGCGGGATTCTGTATATTTTTGTATGTTATCGAAAAAAGTTCAACTTCTTTGTGCATTTTCTTCTTGCAGTCTGCCATATACTGTGGTAAAATAAAAAGAGCATGCATTTGTTCCGGCGGGCGGCCTGTCCGCAGACAGCATGTTATTATCTTATGCGAAAGGATCTGATTTTATGACTGACGGAAAAATGTTTTTCAAGAAGATGGACCTGAGTGATCTGCAGTGCAATCCCTTTGATATGATCGGGAAGACATGGTACTTACTGACTTCCGGTACACCGGAGGATTACAACACAATGACGGCTTCCTGGGGGGCAATGGGCGAAATGTGGGGAGCACCCTCGTTCCACTGCGTCGTGAGAACCAACCGTTATACCCTGAACTATCTGGATCAGAATGAACTGTTCTCGGCAACATTCTTTGATCCGGGCTATAAACCCGCACTTCAGTTCTGCGGCACCCATTCCGGAAAGGACTGCGATAAGGCACAGAGAACCGGATTGCAGCCCGTTCTCCTTGAAGGAACTACCAGCTTTGCACAGGCGCGCCGCGTGCTGATCTGCCGGAAACGTTATACGGCAATGTTGCAGCCGGAGGGTTTTCTGGAACCCGAAACTTATGAAAAATGGTACGGCAAAGACCCGATGCACCGGGAATTTGTAGGCGAAGTACTGGCGTATTACGAAAGAATGCACTGATCGTTGGTGCACGCAAAGAGCCTCTGTCATCTGACAGGGGCTTTTTTGGTATCTGTTTACCGTTGCCCAAAGTGCATTTTTTTCACGAAAGCACAATAATATGCAAAAATAACTGCATATTATACGTGAACTGTTGCAAAAAGAAAAAAATTCCGTATATTTATGCAAAAACGCTTGACAATGCCGGAAAAAGGTGTATAATAAAAAACAAGAGCATTTGCAGCGGATCAAAAAGGGCGGTACAGATGCGATAAATTATGCTGATGGAGGAGTTTGCATCATGGCAAAGGCAAAAAAGGACATTAAGAAAGTCGTTCTGGCATATTCCGGCGGTCTGGATACTTCGATTATCATTCCGTGGCTGAAAGAAAACTATAACAACTGCGAAGTTATCGCAGTTTCCGCAGACGTAGGACAGGCACAGAACTGGACGGTCTGGAAGAAAAGGCAGTCAAGACCGGTGCTTCCAAGCTGATCGTACTGGATCTGAAGAAGACTTTCGTAGAAGACTACATTTTCCCCACCGTACAGGCTGGTGCGGTATATGAAAACCGTTATCTGCTGGGTACCTCTTTCGCTCGTCCGATCATCGGTAAGGAACTGGCTCGGATCGCACTGGAAGAAGGTGCAGATGCGATCTGCCACGGTGCAACCGGTAAGGGCAACGATCAGGTTCGTTTCGAACTGGCGATCAAGGCATACGCTCCGGATATGGCGATCATTGCTCCGTGGAGAGAATGGACCATCAAGAGCCGTGACGAAGAAATCGACTATGCAGAGGCTCACAACATTCCGCTGAAGATCAACCGTGAAACCAACTACTCCAAGGATAAGAACCTGTGGCATCTGTCCCACGAAGGTCTGGATCTGGAAGATCCGGCAAACGAGCCGCAGTATGAAAAGGAAGGCTTCCTGGAACTGGGCGTTTCCCCGATCCAGGCTCCGGACAAGCCACTTATGTGACCATTCACTTTGAAAAGGGTATCCCGACTGCTATCGACGGCAAGGAAATGGGTGCTGTAGACTGGTAGAAAAGCTGAACGAACTGGGCGGTGCAAACGGCATCGGTCTGGCTGATCTGGTAGAAAACCGTCTGGTCGGCATGAAGTCCAGAGGCGTTTATGAAACTCCGGGCGGCACCATTCTGTACCACGCACACGATGTGCTGGAGACTATCACCCTGGACAAGGAAACTGCAAGAACCAAGCAGTATCTGAGCATCAAGTTCGCTGACATCGTATACAACGGTCAGTGGTACACACCGCTGCGGGAAGCACTGACTGCTTTCGTAAACGAAACCCAGAAGACCGTTACCGGTGATGTCAAGCTGAAGCTGTACAAGGGCAACATCATCAATGCCGGCGTTACTTCTCCGTACACCCTGTACGATGAAGAAGTTGCAACCTTCGATGCAGAAGATGTTTACAACCAGAAGGACGCAGAGGGCTTCATCAACCTGTTCGGTCTGCCGATCCACGTAAAGGCTGTGCTGGATCAGAAGCGGAACAACAAGTAATTTTGAAAAAATCGGGAAACACGGCGGTGATTTCCCTGTATACCGGTTCTCCTGCCGGTGAGGAAGAGGCGGCTGTTTACCGGTCGCCTCTTTTCCGTTTCTCAATATAGTGTATTTTTGTTGGGAATATGCCTCCCTGAAAGGGGAGGGGGACCGGCGAAGCCGGTGGAGGGGTTCTTTATGTGCCAGATTTTGCAGAAGAATCCCTCAGTCAAGCCTGCGGCTTGCCGGCTCAGTACAAGGCACGCCCTTCGGGTGCCTTTTCAGGAGAGCCTAATTTGCAGGTCTTGAAAGACACAATATCGCAGGATATGTTTTTTGTGCGGTATTGCCTTTGTAATTTTGAACGAAAGGACGTTTCACATATGGCACTTTGGGCAGGAAGATTTTCCAAAGAAATTGACGCAGGCGTAAATGCGTTTAACTCCTCTATCGCATTTGATGCCCGTATGTACCGGCATGATATTCAGGCAGTATCGCCCATGCCACCATGCTGGGGGACTGCGGCATCATCTCCAAGGAGGACAGCAAGACCATTATTGAGGGGCTGACTGCCATTCTGGCAGATCTGGACAGCGGCAAGCTGGAATTTGATCCCAATGCAGAGGACATTCACATGTTCGTGGAGGCAGAACTGACCAAGCGTTACGGCGATGTGGGCAAGCGGCTGCACACCTCCCGTTCCAGAAACGATCAGGTGGCACTGGATCTGCGGCTGTATCTGCGGGACGAGATCCAAGAGATCCGCGGACTGGTGGAAAAGCTGTGTGCCGTGCTGGTGAAGCTGGCAGAACAGCACACCGAAACCGTGCTCCCCGGCTATACCCATTTGCAGCGTGCCCAGCCGGTGACTTTTGCACACCACCTGCTGGCATATGTACAGATGCTGCTCCGCGATCTGGGCAGACTGGACGACACAGCAAAGCGTATGAACGAATGCCCGCTGGGCAGCGGTGCACTGGCTGGCACCACATACCACATCGATCGGGAAGAAACCGCAAAGCTGCTGGGCTTTGATGCTCCTATGGCAAACAGTCTGGACGGCGTTTCCGACCGCGACTACTGCATTGAGCTGGCGAATACCCTCTCGATCATCATGATGCATCTGTCCCGCTTCTCCGAGGAGATCATTCTCTGGTGCTCGTGGGAATTCAAGTTCATTGAACTGGACGATGCATTCGCAACCGGTTCGTCGATCATGCCCCAGAAGAAGAATCCGGATATTACCGAACTGATCCGCGGCAAGACCGCCAGAGTGTACGGCGATCTCCAGACCCTGCTGACCATGATGAAAGGTCTGCCGCTGGCGTACAACAAGGACATGCAGGAGGACAAGGAAGCGATTTTCGACGCAGTGGACAACGTGAAGCTGTGTCTGGAAACCTTTACCCCCATGCTGGAAACTATGCGGGTGCTGAAAGACAACATGCGTGCCGCCGCAGCCAAGGGCTTTATCAACGCCACCGACTGTGCGGACTATCTCGTGAAGAAGGGCATGCCGTTCCGCGATGCCTATAAGATTTCAGGCACGCTGGTGGCAGAGTGCATTTCCAGGGGACTGACGCTGGAAACCCTGCCGCTGGAGGAATACCAGAAGATGACACCGCTGTTCACCGAGGACGTGTACGATGCCATTAGTCTGGAAACCTGTGTCCGCGGCAGAGTGTCGCAGGGCGGCCCGTCCCCGAAGGCTGTGGCAGAACAGCTGCGGCTGGTCAAGACAAAGTTGGGGCTGGCATGAGAAAGCGGCAGATCAAGTTTATTCTGGCGTTGTGCACTGCCGCGGTAGTGCTCTGGGTCGGCGGAGAGATCCTGCTGGGACTGGTGCTGGATCTGGGACTGACAGTGTCCCGCATCTGGCAATCGCCATTATCGTGCTGACCTGTGCGTTCAGTTTGTGGAAATGTCCGCGGGAATAGGAGAAATCATGAGAAAATGGATCGGGATCTTGATGGCGGTCGGGTTCTGCCTTTGCACTGGCTGCGGCAGGACGGCTTCGCCTGAAGCTTCGGAAACGGAGACATCGTCCGTAGTGACAACGGCAAAGGTACAACTAGATGCGGTGCAGACAACTGCTGCTGTGCAGGAGGACGATGCCGCGGCAGTGACGACCAAGAAGAAGACTGTGGATGTGCCGAACGGGAAAAAGCTGACGGCGGTGACTCCAAAGCAAACGCTGGATACTGTGGAAAAGCAGGAGATCACAACTGCGGAAACGCAGAGTACGACTGCCATAGAAATGGTATACTATAGTGCAACTGGCTCTTATTGGCATCTATCGGAGGAATGTGCCGAAGAGGATTATGTCCACGTTGTGTACAATATGCAGGGAGAGACAATGCCTGCACCGAAGCCGCACATAATAAAATCGCCGAAAACAATGATCGTCGGCGGAAAAACGCCCTGCCCGAATTGTGCGGCAGGGGAATGAGGTGGAAAAATGGCTGTAAAGATATTTATTGACGGACAGGCAGGCACGACTGGTCTGCGTATCCATGAGCGTCTGGCAGACCGGAAGGATCTGACCATGATTACCCTGACCGAGGAAACCCGAAAGGATCCGGAGGCAAGACGGGCTGCCATTCTGGAAAGCGACGTGACATTCCTGTGCCTGCCGGACGATGCAGCGAGAGAAGCTGTGGCACTGGCTGGCGATGCGGACGTGCGGATCATTGATGCTTCCACGGCACACCGCACCAATCCGGACTGGGCATACGGTTTTCCGGAACTGTCGCCGGAGCATCGGGAAAAGATTCGCCACTCCAAGCGTGTGGCAGTGCCGGGCTGTTATGCCAGCGGCTTCGCTTCGCTGGTGTATCCCATGGTGCACAGCGGACTGCTGCCCAAGGACTATCCGGTGCAGTGCTTCGCCATGTCCGGCTACAGCGGCGGCGGCAAGAAAATGATCGCCGAGATCGAATCTCCCGACCGTGCTCCGGAACTGTACAGCCCCCGTTTTTACGGTCTGGCAAATAATCACAAGCACCTGCCGGAGATGCAGAAGATCTCCGGTCTGGAAAAGAAGCCCATGTTCACCCCGATTGTAGATGATTACTATAATGGCATGGTGGTCTGCGTGCCGATTCAGGCGGCGATCTCCGGCTTCTCCCTGGAACCGGAACGGGTACAGGAAATGCTGGAACGCCACTACGCCGGTTCCAACTTTGTGCACGTGCAGCCCCTGAAAACACCGGCAGAAATGACAGCCACCAAGCTGAGCTGCAACGACCTGCGGGATACCAACCAGATGGAAATTTTCGTGTTCGGTGATGCAGAGCAGATCTTGCTGTGTTCCCGTCTGGACAATCTGGGCAAGGGTGCCTCCGGTGCAGCGGTGCAGTGCATGAATATCATGCTGGGACTGGACGAAACTGTGGGACTTTTGTAAGGAAAACGCTGCGGAGGAATAACCAAATGAAACAAATTGAAAAAGTGCTGTATGACGGGTTTACCTATATCGACGGCGGCGTTTGTGCCGCTAAGGGATTTCGTGCAAATGGCGTGTACTGTGGTATCAAGGAAAACCCCACGAAAAAACCGGATCTCTGTCTGGTCGTATCCGACAAGCTGTGCCGTGCTGCCGGCGTGTTTACTTCCAATAAGGTGAAAGCTGCACCGGTGCTGGTTTCCAAGGCACATCTGGAACAGACCGGCGGTAAGGCATGGGGCATGGTGCTAAGCTCCAAGAATGCCAACTGCTGTAATGCAGACGGTATTGACAAGGCGAACCGTGTCTGCGAACTGGCGGCGGAACAAATGGGCGTTCAGCCGGAAGAACTGCTGATCGCACAGACTGGTGTCATCGGTCAGGTCCTGCCGATTGAGCCGTTTGAACAGGGCATGGGCAAGGTGTATGACGGCTTGTCTGCTGAAAATCATGAGCAGGCAGCCATTGCCATTATGACAACAGATACCGTGCCGAAAGAAGTGGCAGTGGAATTCCAGCTGGGAGGAAAGACCTGCCACGTAGGTGCAATGGGAAAGGGCAGCGGTATGATCTGCCCGAATATGGCAACGACGCTGAATGTGGTAACGACGGACTGTGCGATCTCTGCGGAACTGTTACAGACAGCCCTCAGTGATGTGGTACAGTATACGTATAACTGCCTGTATATCGACGGCGACCAGTCCACCAATGATACCTGCGTGGTACTGGCAAACGGTCTGGCAGAAAATGCGGAGATCACCGAACAGAATGACGATTATGCCGTATTCCGTCAGGCTCTGTATATCGCGATGTCCAACATCACCAAGATGCTGGCAAAGGACGGCGAGGGTGCGACAAAACTGCTAGAGTGTACTGTGACTGGTGCGAAAGATCGGGAAAATGCACTGGCAGTTGCCAAGAGCGTAATCGCTTCTGATCTGCTGAAATGTGCCATGTTTGGTGCAGATGCTAACTGGGGACGGGTGCTGTGTGCCGTGGGCTATGCACCGGCGGAATTCGACATCGATCAGGTGGCTGTGACACTGGCTTCCCGTGCCGGTTCTGTGGACGTGTGCAAAAACGGTGCCGGTATCGACTTCTCCGAGGACATCGCCAAGACGGTGCTGCTGGAGGACGAGATCGAGATTCTGGTGTCTGTCGGCGACGGTCCGGCGGAGGCAACGGCGTGGGGCTGCGACCTGACGTATGACTATGTAAAAATCAACGGTGACTACCGTTCCTGAGAGAGGCTTCGAGAAATGGGAGAGATATTGAACAATGTGCGGGCACAGGTGCTGGTAGATGCCCTGCCCTATATTCAGAAATACAACAATAAGATTCTGGTGGTCAAGTACGGCGGCAACGCCATGACCAACAAGGAACTGAAACAGGCAGTAATGGACGACATCGTGCTGCTGTCCTTGGTAGGTGTCAAGGTCGTGCTGGTGCACGGCGGCGGTCCGGAGATCAGCGACATGCTGAAGCGGCTGAACATCGAGTCCAAGTTTATCGGCGGTCTGCGGTATACCGATGAGGCAGCGGTAGACGTGGTAAAAATGGTGCTGTCCGGCAAGGTCAACAAGGAACTGGGTCAGCCTGCTGACACGGGACACGGGGCAAGCTCTGGAATGTGCGGCATTGACGGGCACATGCTGACGGCAGAACGGAAGCTGGGCCCCAACGGCGAAGATCTGGGCTTTGTAGGCGATATTGTCAAGGTCAACGAACAGCCCATTCTGGACGCTCTGAACAACGGCTATATTCCGGTCATTGCCACGGTGGCAACCGATGAGTTCGGGCAGTCCTATAACGTCAACGCAGATACAGCTGCGGCAAGAATCGCGGCACAGCTGCGGGCGGAAAATCTGATTCTGATGACGGACATTGCGGGATTGCTGCGGGACAAGGACGATCCGTCTACCCTGATCCCGTTTGTCAACGTCAGCGAAGTGCCGTTCCTGAAGCGGAAGGGCATCATCTCCGGCGGCATGATCCCGAAGATCGACTGCTGCGTAGAGGCAGTCCGCCGCGGCGTCAAGAAAACGGCGATCATTGACGGCAGAGTGCCCCACTCCATTCTGATCGAAACCCTGTCCAATGAGGGCATCGGGACACAGTTCCGATAAACACAGAAAGGATACGGGAAAATGGGTTTGTTGGAGCAGGCTGCTGTAGAGGCAGCAAAAAAACTGGCAGAAAATGAGGAGAGCCACACCGACACCAGAGGTATTGTCAAGGCATCAAAGGTGTTTCCGGTGGTTTCCATTGCCTCTATTCTGCTGGCTTTGGGAATGGCGTTTCTGAAGCACAGACAGAGTGATGCGGCGTTCTATGTACTGGCTGGGGCGTTTGCAGTGCTGGGCATCTGCCTGCTGATCTATGGGCACAATTTCAGAATCGAGTACGACCGCACGGGAATTACGGTGTACAACTTTTTCGGAAAGCCCAAGCAGTATACCTTGCAGGACGTGCAGAAGATCGAACTGAAAAGCGATGGCTATATTGTGTGGACTGCCAAGGGAAAAATTCGGTGGAACAGCAGTTTTTCATTGGTGCAGATGCATTTCTCTGCTATCTGCGGGACTATCAGAAGGAGGAACAGGTATGAAGTTGACATCTGCAAGAAAAGATTATGGGATTTACGGCTTTATGGTAGTGGTGTTTCTGGCGGGGACAATTGCATTTTTTGTGCGGTATGGTACAAGTGAGATCTGGTATACGCTGCTGATGGTAGCATTCCTGCTGGTCAGCCTGTACTTTTTCACCTGTACGCTGCGGTTTCGGGTGATGTGGGACGATGACGGCATTCATATCCGGCAGAACTGGAAGCCGGAAGTGCACTACACTTGGGACGATTTTGAACAGATGTACATAAAGGACCAGTGCATCATGCTGCACCTGAACGGCAGGCGGTACGGCTTTTCTCAAGGCTGTCCCAACGCAATGGAACTGATCGAATTTTTGGAACAGAAATTTTCCGCTGAACAGGCGGCAGAATAAAGGAAATGATAACTATGACAACACAAGAACAAATGAATCAGTCCGTCATGGGAACATACGGACGGTTTCCGGTGGTGATCGATCACGGTGCAGGGGAGTCCTGTGCCGACGAAACCGGAAAGCAGTACATCGACTTCGGCAGCGGCATCGGCACCACCTCTCTGGGCTACTGCAACGAGGCGTGGACGGAGGCAGTCTGCAAGCAGGTCAAGACCATGCAGCACACCTCCAACCTGTACTACACCAAGGTGCAGGCAGACTTCGCACAGAAGCTGTGCCAGACTGCCGGCTATGAAAAGGTGTTCTTCTGCAACAGCGGTGCAGAGGCAAACGAGTGTGCCATTAAGCTGGCGAGAAAGTACAGCTTCGACAAGTACGGCAAGGGCAGACACAAGATTCTGACGCTGGTGAATTCGTTCCACGGCAGAACCCTCTGCACCCTGTCCGCCACCGGTCAGGACGTATTCCACAACTATTTCTTCCCGTTTGTGGAGGGCTTCGACTATATGACAGCCAATGACATTGCCGATCTGGAAGCCAAGCTGGACGACACCGTTTGTGCAGTGATGCTGGAATACATTCAGGGCGAGGGCGGCGTGAATGCACTGGAGCAGGCATTCGTGGACGCTGTTTTCGAAAAGTGTGCCGCAAAAGACGTGCTGGTCATTGCGGACGAAGTGCAGACCGGTGTGGGCAGAACTGGTACATTCCTTGCCGGTGAACAGTTCGGACACAAGGCAGACGTGACGACACTGGCAAAGGGCATTGCCGGCGGTCTGCCGATGGGGGCATGCCTTGCCAACGAGAAGTGTGCCGGCGTGCTGGGCAAGGGCTCTCACGGCTCTACATTCGGCGGCAATCCGGTATGCTGTGCCGGCGGTCTGGCAGTGCTGAACACCATTACCGCAGACGGCTTTCTGGCAGAAGTGCGGCGGAAAGCCAAGCTGCTGCGGGAGAAGCTGGAAAAGCTGGACGGCGTGGAGAGCGTCAGCGGTCTGGGATTGATGATCGGCATTGCCCTCAAGGACAAGAAAGCCATCGATGTGGCAAATGCGGCTCTGGAAAAGGGCTTGCTGGTGCTGACGGCAAAGACCAAGGTGCGTCTGCTGCCGCCGCTGACCATTACAGACGAGGAAATCGAAAAGGGCGTTGCCATTCTGGCAGACGTTCTGTCGAAATAAAGGAAACACTGCATAAAGCCCGCCTGACGGCTTTGCACGCAATCTGATTGCAGATTTTCAGCTTTATGCAGTGTTTCCTAAACGGAGGAGTTAGACTATGAAACATTTACTGAAAATGCTCGACCTGAGCACCGAAGAGATTATTGAGATCCTTGATCTTGCCGATCAGCTGAAGTACGAGCTGAAGCATGGCATTCCCCACCCGCATCTGAAAGGCAAGTCGCTGGGCATGATCTTCCAGAAGGCATCTACCGTACCCGTGTTTCTTTTGAAACCGGCATGTACCAGCTGGGCGGACACCCGCTGTTCCTGTCCGCAAATGATCTGCAGATCGGCAGAGGCGAACCGGTGCAGGATACTGCCCGCGTTCTGTCCCGCTATCTGGACGGCATCATGATCCGTACCTTTGAGCAGAAAGAAGTGGAAGATCTGGCAGAGTACGGCTCGATCCCGATCATTAACGGTCTGACAGACTTCTGCCATCCCTGTCAGGTTATGGCTGACCTGCAGACCATCCGGGAACACAAAGGCAAACTGGAAGGCCTGAAAATGTGCTACATCGGCGACGGCAACAACATGGCAAACTCTCTGATCGTGGGCTGCCTGAAAGTCGGCATGTCCGTTTCCATTGCCTGCCCGAACGACTACCAGCCGGATCAGGAGGTACTGGACTTTGCGGCACAGTACGGCAACAAGTTCCAGATGACTGACAAGCCGCTGGAGGCTGCCAAGACGCTGACGTGTAATTACCGACGTATGGCTTCTATGGGGCAGGAAGGCGAAGCAGAAAAGCGGAAAAAGGCATTCCACGGCTATCAGATCAACGATGAAGTCATGGCACAGGCTCACAACGATGCAATGGTACTGCACTGCCTGCCGGCACACCGCGAAGAAGAAATCACCACAAAGGTATTCGAGGCACATGCCAACGAAATCTTTGAGGAGGCAGAAAACCGCCTGCACGCACAGAAAGCGGTTATGGTAAAGTTGATGGCGTAAGGACGCTGTCGTTCTATAAACATCATGAAGGGCATTCTGTAAAAAACAGAGTGCCCTTTTTCACGGAAATCAATTTTCAAAAATATATTGATTTAAATTGTGTCAAATTATAAAATTTGACAAGTGAGGCTCCCCTGAAAGGGGAGCTGGCAGTGCGTAGCACTGACTGAGGGGTTTCCACTTATGCCGAAAACGTCATAAAAGGATTTTACGAAAAACTCTCCACCGCCTAACGGCGGTCCCCCTCCTTTCAGGGGAGGCTATCATGAAAATTGATTTCCGTGGCCCTTTTTATGATGTACTTGACAACAGAAAATGAAAAATATATAATAAAAAGAGATATTATATGGGAAAATCCCTGCGGCAGGAGCGAAATGAGCATGTATAAAAAAATTTTAGTCGCAATTGGAGTGATCTTTTTGATTTTCTTTATTGTGAAGCTTTGCGAAAAGGGACCGTCAGAGCCGAGCAGTTTTGATTCGATTTATGAAGAAAGTCAAGAAGAACCTCAAGAAGAAACCAGTACATACGACAACTCCGACAGCGTGGTCACACGTAAGCGGGAGTATTCTTTTCCGGAGTACAACAGCGATACCGATGAGATCGATGATGCGTATGAGGGTGCGGATTATGATGATTATGATGCAGACTGGTTTGATGATTACGACGAATAGGGCAAAATAGACAACATTCAACAGGAATATTTTACATCAATTTTACTTGACAAATGCGAAAACGCATGGTATAATAATAAAGCTGTCGCACGAGAGCGAAAGACAAGGAAACTTGTGAATAACGGGAACTGTGAAACGGATCGGGAGATCGACAGTTAGCGGTTGGAGTTGTTCAAGAAAAGTTCACTTGACAAAATGTTTGAAGTGTGGTAGAATGAATTAGGCTGACTGTTTTGGACAGGCTGTTGAAGGAAAAGGGAAAGAAAATATGGAATGAACTTCAGTTCATAAAATGTTTACTTGACAAAATCGACAGAATGTGATAAAAT